>ERZ779624.479-NODE-479-length-12436-cov-9.118407_pt1 | contig 12436 bp, 5 predicted proteins | sample MGYA00514190_ERZ779624 | MGnify/ENA primary metagenome ERZ779624 (study PRJEB29562, sample SAMEA4376706) | mouse gut metagenome | isolation source: Cecum | study: EMG produced TPA metagenomics assembly of the A DSS colitis mouse model was used to assess the... | reverse complement strand
TGATATTTTTGAAGGGTGTAAACTCATTCTCGCCCTCGTCGCTGTCCACTCCATCATTGACGGAGATAAAGTGAACACCATACTCCGGGAACACCATTTCTATGAAGTTGTGCTGTTACGTAAAAAGAATACGGCCCTCTTGCGGTACCCGCTGAAAGCGTACACCCGCTTCACGTCTGTACGCTTTCAGCGGGTCAGATAATGGATATAATAACCCCCCTGCTGTATATGAATGCTCCGCTTCTCGTTTCCGCTCCATTCCTTTCCGGCGGCTTTGCCGCTCGTTTCTCAAGGGAGGTGCAGGGAAAGGAATGGGTAATTGATTGATCTTTACTTAATTTTGACTTTAGGGCTTGTTTGAAAATAGGTAGGGAAGAGCTAAATCAACAAAATGGTAATAGAGGCCAGGGAAATAAAGGCGAGGAAGGAAACATCCAGCTTGCCATATCTGGTGGCGATCCTGCGAAACCATTTGAGCTTTTGGAAGAAGCACTTAACCAAATGGCGTTCTTTATATAACCACCAATCTACTGGCCACGGCTCAGATACATTGCTCTGTGGTGGGATCACATAGTCGGCCCCCTGCTCTACGATGTAAGGCCGAATCCTCTTCGCCCCATAAGCACGGTCTGCCAATACGTTACTCCCGCTGATTTCTACCTTTTTCAGCAACTCAACAGCGTGGAGCGAATCATGCTTATTCCTTACAGACAACATGAACTCAACCGAGTTTCCCAGTCCATCCACAATCGCGTGCAGCTTTGCATTCAGTCCACCTCTGGTTCGTCCAATTGCCTTATCCGTCGTTTTTCCTCCCGCTGTTGGCACTTTCGTGGACTTTGATGCAGGTAGATTCTAAACTCAGGTTTTTCATATCCGAATCTGCGGACAATGCGCGCGATATGGTTTCCAATGTACCATCGTCCCGCCATTTGGTGAATCGGGCATACACAGACTGCCAAGGACCATACGTCTCTGGCCGTTCCCACCACTGCGCTCCGCTATGGTGATCCATAGCATCTCATTCAGAATCCTCCGGTCATCTTTCCGTGGACGGCCCCGTTTCTCCGTCCTTTATGGCAGAAGCAGTTCCCTCACGCGTTCCCATTGTTTTTTGTCAATTCATACCGTTTCATATCCCTATTTCCGCACTTATCAACGATTTATGCAGTCTATTTGTGTTTTGCCCTTTATTGTCCATATTGTGCCGAGGCGGGTGTTATCGCCCTAACCTCAAAAGTAGCAAACAGGTAGTACATTTGCGAGGGTATCTACCGAAAGCCCAGACATATCAGCCATTTTCAGGGACAGGATGCGTACTGCTGTGGCTAACAAAATTGGCACCTTCCAGATCGTCCCACCACCCGTCGCGGAGACATTCCCTATTTTACCATCGGCTCTCCAACAGCGGACGCACCGCCAAAGCGAGCGGCGGAAGCCAAGGTTCTAACCACCCTGGCTTCCGCCGCTCCATACTTTTCCGTCTAATTCAATTTTTCCCGGCCCCTCTCGGAGCCCCCTTGTTCCGCCGTAGACCTGGTATACCGCTCAATCCGTCCCGCCAGACCCGGAAGCCTCGTCCTTTCTCATGAACATCAGCCCAAACGATCCGGAACCACAGTTGCTGGCGATGGCGGACGACGCCTTTTGCAGATAAACCCGCTCAAAGGTACAATGCTGCCGCACCAGGTTCTGGATATATTGAAGCTTCTTCTCATCCAGTCCGGCGTAGGTAATGAACAGCACGCGCCGGTCGATACTCCTGGTCTCCTGGAGCATCTTTCTGACGTATTTCTTCGCAATGCGTGGAAAGTCGCCCACTTCCATGCTGCCCACCACCATCTTGCTCTTTCGCAGCACAAGAATCGGGTGGAGCAGCAGCGCGTCGCACAAAACCTGTATCCGCTTTGATATCCGCCCGGCCTGGCACATCATATGGGTGCTGTTGATGATAAAAGCCGATGAGATAAAACGCTCCGCGCGCTCCACCGCCGCCACAATCTCCGCCTTTCCGGCGTGATTTTCCGCCAGCCGCGCCGCCCAGAGCACCGACAGGCCCATACTGCTGGACAGATGCCCGGAGTCTACCACCGTGACATTGTTGAAGGATTTCGCGGCCTCCAAAGCGTTTTGGTATCCCGCGCTGACGTGTTTGGCCATGCTGATGTGGATCACATTCTGGGCCTCCGTCAGCTTTTCCGCGAAAAACCGCTCGTAATCCTCTACCTCCGGGGGCCGGGACTCCCCCTTCCTCCCCTGGGCCATGTGGGCCAGCAGCTCATCCGGCTGCAGCTCCAGTCCGTCCAGGAAACGGCCCGCCTCCGTGTGAACATAGTAAGGGCAGACCGAAACCCCCAGCTCCTTGAGCAGTGTTTCCGGCAGGTCGCACACACTGTCCGTAGTGATCAGGATGAACCGCCGCTTCACCTGCTCGAAAATCAGGACATCCTTTTCTATGCTGGGCTGTCCCGCCTCCTCGCACAGGCTCACCAGCTTTTTGGGCAGAACGCTGAGCACCGCCGCCTCCAATAGCGCGCCGCCCACCGGCTTGGCCAGATAGCCGCTGAACCCCTCCTTCTTGTAGAGAAGCTGGTTGTCGCTGCCCGCGTTGGCGGTCAGGGCCACCACGGGCACGTCCTGGCACAGCCCGCCCGGCTGCTCCCGCAGGGCGTGGAGGCACTCGATCCCGTCCATTTCCGGCATCATGTGATCCATCAGAATGCAGTCATAGTGGTGGATCTGGGTCAGCCTGAGGCATTCCGCCCCGCTGGACGCGGTATCGATCTGGATTTTCGTCTCCGCCAGCAGCTTGGTCACCACCATCAGGTTCATATCGTTGTCGTCCACCACCAGGATGTGGGCGTCCGGAGCCTCAAAGCTCTGCCGGTAGGGCCCGTCGCTCTTGGCCCGGGTCCGGGTGGCCAGGGTAAAGGTGCCCAGCTCCTTGTCGTCCACAATGTCCTGCTCCAGCGACACAATAAATTTGGAACCCTTGGTGTAGACGCTGTTCACGCTGATCTCGCCGCCCATCAGCTTCACCAGCTGCTGGACAATGCTCAGGCCAAGGCCGGTTCCCTCAATATGGCGGTTCTTCTCCTCATCCACCCGCTGGAAGGCGTCAAATATGTAGGGGATGTTCTCCTTTTTCACCCCTTGCCCCGTGTCCTCCACGGAGTACCAGACCAGCACCCGGTTGACGCTCTTGCGCTCGCAGCGGACAGAGAGCGTCACCGATCCCTCGCTGGTGTACTTCACCGCGTTGTTCAGGAGGTTGATCAAAATCTGCTTGATGCGCACCTCGTCCCCGCAGAGCATACTTGGAATGGAGGGGTCCACATGGAGCTTGAATTCCAGCCCCTTTTCCCTGGCCTTCACCCAGATCATGTTGACAATCTCGGAAAACAGAGTCCCCGTCTCATAGGCGGCGTTGACAATCTCCATCTTTCCCGACTTGATCTTGGAGATATCCAGGATGTCGTTGATCAGCGTGAGCAGCAGCTTGCTGGCCCCCTGAATGTTCCGGGCGTTCTCCGCTACGTCCTCCGGGATATCGCCCCGCAGCGTGATCTCGTTCAACCCGATGATGGTGTTGATGGGGGTGCGGATCTCGTGGCTCATGCTGGAAAAGAAGTTGTTCTCCGCCTGATTCAGCTCCTCGATCTCCTTTTTCTGCTGCTGGGAAAGGGCGTTTTCCTCCTCATACATCCGGTTCAGGAACATGAGCAGCACGCTGATGAGCATACCCACCATAATCATGGAGAACGCGGAGTCAAAGAAGGAACGCTGCTGGGAATTTATGGCGGCGATGTCCGGATAATAGAGGGCGATGCCGTAGCAAAGCAGCGTCTCCGCCGTGCACAGTCCGAAAAATACGGCCATGCGCTTCCCATGGAGGGTGATGCACACATAGATGAAGCAGAGCACAAACCACTCCGGCACGCCGCTGTAAAACCCGCCTGCGGAAAAGAAGGTGAAGGGGAACAGGGCCAGCATCAGCACCACAATGGCCGTGGCCCCCGCCTCAACGCGCCCCTTCCGGATGCTGATCTTTACGATCGCCGCCATGGCCAGCAGGCTGGCCAACAGGATCGCGATGTTCAAAAGCCGTCTGCCCATCGGCAGGGTAAATACCAGCGCGATCATACAAACCAAAGTGACAATGCGGAACATACGCTCGCGCATACTGATCCGGTGGTCCAGGATAATTTCAAACCATTTTTTTATCACGCGGCCTCCCGCTCCTTTCCGTGCCCGCGATTCTCCCGGGGCCATGGGCTATATTCCGGCCAGCTGCCCGCAGAGCTCCTCGTACGCGTTCATCAGTGCCCCGTGATGCGCCTGGATGAAGTCCCCGTCCCCTCGTTTGCCCGCCAGCTCCAGCTCTTTTGCCTGGGCGGAGAGGGCCTCCGCGCCAATGGTCAGCGAGGTGCTTTTCAGCGCGTGGACCTTCACGGCGTACTCCCCCCAGTCGGCGTCGGCAAAGAGGGCCTCAATCTCCGCCCTTTTCCCGCCCCCCTGGGCCTGGAACATCCGCAGCATATCCTTGAAAAAGTCCTCGTCGCCGCCGCAGTAGTTCAAGCCCAGCTCCACATTGACGCCGGCCCAGGTCAGCCGGTCATAGGAGGCCGCCGGCGCGGCCGCTGCGGGCGGGGCCGGGGTGTCCCCCGGTTCTGTGGGCGTCCCCGCCTGTCCTGGGGCCGCCTGGCTGGCGTCCTCCTCCGGGCTCCCCTCCACATATTGGACGCTGCGGGTGGGCAGCACCCGCCGCAGCACCCGCTCCAGAACGGTACGCTCGATGGGCTTGGGGACGAACTCCGTAAATCCCTCGCCCCGGAACATCTCCCGCGCGCCGCTGACGGTGTTGGCGGTCAGGGCGATCACCGGGAGATCCTTATAGGCACCGTTCTGGAGCTCCCGGATTTTTTTCAGAGTCTGGACGCCGTCAAATCCCGGCATCATGTGATCCAGGAACACAATGTCATAGGGAACGCTGTCGCACAGCGTCACCGCGCCCCGGCCGCTGAGGCAGGTATCCACCATGATCCCATAGCTGCCCAGAACGCCCTTTGCCACCACCAGGTTCATTTCCTCATCGTCCACCACCAGTGCCCGAACGCCGGAACAGGTGAAGGGCTTCCGGCCCGCGGCCTGGGCCTCCGCGAAGCCCCGGGCCCCCAGCTCCCCGTTGAGCAGGTTGGCCACGGACAGGGCCGAGAAGGGCTTGTGGATCAGGAACAGGTTGCTCTCGCTGTCCAGCATAAACTCTTTTTCCGCGATCACGACAACCTGGAGCGTCACCGCCAGCTCCTCGTAATACGCCCGGTTTTCCTCGTATTCCGACTGGGCGATGAACACGTGGGTCAGCTCGTAGTCCCGCTGCAATTTGAGCAGTCCCTCAAAATTGTGGGTCTGGTATCCCGTGATGCCCAGCCCCTCCACCAGATTCCAGATCAGGCCGTCATAATATCCCCGGACCTCGTCGCAGCTGTACCGCTCCGGGCGGAAATAGCACGCAATGCGCAGCAGCTCCGGGTGGTTGACCGCGATACAGGGGCCTTTGTCCGCCACGCCCTGGGGAATCGCGATGTGGGCGTTCAGGCCCCGGTTCTCCTTGCTCTCAAAATGGATAAAGCCGCCCATGGCGTTCAGCAGACCCCGGGCGATGGGCAGCCCCAGCCCCAGCCCGCCCACAAAGCGGCTGCTTCCGGAGTCGGCCTGGTAAAAATCGTCATACATCTGGAGCATTTGGGAGTCCGTCATGCCGATTCCCGTGTCCCGTATGTCGATAATCAGATTGATGCCGTACTCCTCCGGCCGGTAGCCGATGCGGACGTTGACGCCGCCCTCCTCCGTAAATTTGATGGAGTTCTCCACCAAAATCTTCAGCACATGGGAGATTTTCTCCGCGTCCCCCACCAGAACCGACGGCACCTTGGGGTCGATGTCAAACACAATCTCCAAATGCTGCAAATTGCTTTGCAGGGCTGTCATGGTGATGACGTCGTTCAGCACCGAGGTAATCATGTACTCCTCCTTGGCCGACGTCATGGTGCCCTCTACGATCTCGGTGTAGTCCAGCATATTGTTGATCTGGTTGGACAGGCGTTTTCCCGCCATCTTGATGGACGTCATGTCCTCCCAGATATCCGGGGAGATCTCCCGCCCCAAGGCCACCTCGCTGATGCCGATCACCATATTGATCGGCGTGCGCAGCTCGTGGGACACATTGGACAAAAAGACAGCGTTCTGCTTTCCCGCCGTCTCCAGCTGGTTGAGCATATGGTCGTACCACTTCCGCTGGGCAGCCCGCCGCCTGATCCAGTACCCCGCCAGGGCCGCCCCGCCAAAGGTCATAACAGCACCAAGTCCCAGGCGAAAGGCATCCTGGAACTCGATATTGTGAGAGAGCGTATGGAGGATCAGGGCATGGTATAGCAGGGCCAGCACATACACAGCCTGAACCACATACAAGATCCACGCTTTGTTCAGCATAAACAGAGCCAGAATGATGACGCAGGCCAGGGCGGGTATGTCGTAGAGGCTGATTTCATGGACGCTGAAGAAAAAGAACTCCGCCAGCACCAGTCCGACGCACAGGTTTTCATAAAGCGCGTCGGAGCCAATCTTGGCGATGTGCAGCAACCACACGCTGAAACAGCCGATCACTATCAGCGGGACAGTCCAGAGTTCCCAGGCCATCACCGCCGTGATCAGTGCCAGCATCCCGCTGAACGTCGTTGTGATCACGGCAAGCAGCAAGTGTCTGCTTGTCTGCTCCTCCGCCTTCATCGCTTTTCCAGTACCTGCGAGATCCGCAGTATCAGCTCCTGGGGCGGGAAGGGCTTTTTCAGGTAATTCACCGCGCCAAGCCGAATGGCACTGACCACATCGTCCTCCTGGCCCGATGCCGTCAGAAAGATCACGGGCGTGTCCGGGGCAAACTCCTTCATGCGCTCAAAGGTCTCGAAGCCGTTCATTCTCGGCATCTCGATATCCAAAAGCACCAAATCCATCTGTTCGCGTTTCATGGTATCCAGGGCCTCTACCCCGGAGCTGGCGAAAAACACGTCGTACTCAGTCCGCAGGATTTTCTTGATCCTCATCAGATTCATATCGTCATCGTCAACGGCTAACACACGTTTCAGCATTGCAATGTCCTCCCAGTTCATAGTCAGGTTTGTTCCAACCCTTGGCCCTATTCTAAATGATGGACTTGAGAAAATCAAGGGTAATCGTGCGCGTTTTTGTTTTGTTTGACTTTACATTTCCTGGAATGAGTTCGCTTAGATAGTTGCAGGGGGAAGGTTCCAAAAAATAACGCGGTTATTGGGCTGAACCACTTGCCTCAACATGCGGCTCTACTCCATTCCCAACCGATCCTCGGCGCGGAAATGGAGATCCGCCAGCAGAACGGCGGTTTCACGCTCATCCTGCGGCCCCTTCCAGGCAACAATAAATCAGACATTGGCCGAATTGGGCCGGTATCCCTTCCTCCGCAGATCCCTGATTCGTGCGGCGCAGGTTCGAGAGAACTTCGCCGCCCGGAAGGGCACCCCACTCACCTGCCCGATCAGATAGTCGCCGTCCAGCTCCAGCGAATCTCCACTGTGCAGGCGGAGAATCTGCGCCTTCTTCCCTTTGAAAAAGTCCAGCACCACATCCCTATGGGTCAGCTGGAGGGTCAGCTCCGCCGGTGGGGGATAGGCCATTGGATCAGCCCGCACCTCCACTGCCGGAATCCGGCAGGCGTCAAAAATATCCGTATTGCAGTGAATGTAGAGGTTCTCCTTCGCCCGGGTCATGCCTACATAGAGCTTGCGCCGATCGGCGTCGTTTTCCACAGGGACACGGTCCAGCAGAAGATACACGCTGCTAAACTCCCGCCCCTTGGCCTTGTGGATGGTAGATACGAAAACAGTCTCCCGGTCACTGGAATAAAAATCCTCATACTGGGAACAACGGATATACTCCTCCAGATCGCTACGGTAACGCCCATAGTTTTTCGCCTGTTCAAATTCGGTCATAAGATTCAGGCAGTTCTCCAGGCAGGTGCTGCTCCGGTAGGCTGCCCGCAGCTCGTCCTTCGCCCCGGCCCAGGCCGAATCGCTGATGGTGGCGGCATGGCCCTGCCGCCTGTCAATGGCCTTGAGAAAAAAGCGTATCTCCGCCAGATCGTACAGCCGGAAGCTGTCCATGGACTGGATCAGCTTCGCCCGGACTCCATGCCTTGTGAGAAGCCCCACCACCCGCAGGGCCTCCTCGTTAGTATTGGTGAGGACGCACGCCGTCCCACTGTGGAAGGTTTTGACGAGCTGCTCCACCACGGGCCGCTCCAGATTCCCTCCGGTGTGGCGGATTATCTGAACCACGCCGTTTTCCCGTTGAATCGCCTGGATATCCTTGGCTTTCATCCGTCCCCCAATGGAGTGGACGAAGGTGTTGGCCAGAGCCACGAGATTTTCCCGGCTGCGGTAGTTTTCTGTCATCTCATACTGCACCGCGCCAAATTCCCGGATCAGCGTGCCCATATATTGAGAGTCAGATCCCCGGAATTCATAGATATTCTGATCGTCGTCCCCCACGGCGATCACCCGCATCTCCTCGTTGCGCTTCATCAGGGCCCGAACCAACCGAAACTCGTTTTCATGCATATCCTGCGCTTCGTCAATGACCAATACCGTCTTGGCGATGCGGTTTGGCTCCACCCCGCCGCTTTCGATCAGCGCGGCGGCGTCTCGAACCACGTCTTCCACTCCCTCCAGGTTGCCGATCTTGCCCAGAAGATCGAAACAATAGGAGTGGAAGGTTTTGATCTCCACAAAATTGGCCGCTCCATCGATAAGCGACACCAGCCGCTTTTTAAATTCCGTAGCCGCCGCCCGGGAAAAGGTCACCATCAGCAGCTGCTCATGCTTCACATCCTCCAAACTCAGCAGGGAGGCCAGTTTGTGTACCAGCACCCGGGTCTTTCCGCTGCCCGGCCCAGCCGCCACTACAATGTATCTGGATTCATCGTCGTGGATGATCCGGGATTGGGTTTCGGACAACCCGCCGAACAATTTTTCATACCGCTCCGGCGTGATGTTCCGGCTGATCTCCGCCGCCCGCTCGCCCTTGAAATATCTGGCGATGAATTTCCGAAAGTCCATCTGGAAATAGTCCTGAACAAATTGCAGTGCCGCATCGTAGTCCCGCACCATCAGGTTGGCGTACTCCCCCACGATATGGATCTGCTGGATCTTCTGCCTGTAATACTCATTGAGGGTTTTGTAGTCCTCCTGCTTGTAGCGGATCTTGTTGTCCAGGATCAGCCGTTTGATCTCCAGGCCGTTGTAGAGCACCAGAAAGCCGCCCTCCAGCCGCATTGCACCGATTTTCGAGAGGTAGAGCAGGGCATCCTCTACGTCGGACAGGGTGGTCCCGGCCTGGCTGTCCTGGAGCCTGATCTGATCGCAGTATGCCTTGTGCAGCCCCACCAGGGAAAACTGAACCAGGGCCTGATCCGCCATGGTGACGGTGTCCGCCGCCGATGCCGCCAGCCCGTAGAGCTGCTCCAGGATAAAATGGCACAGCTCAATTCGCCGGCCGAATTTTTCCAGGAGCCTGTCCTGTGCCATCAGCGGCGTGATGATCACATGCTGGCCGCCCTTCTCCTGCTTGGCGATGCAGCCCTTGATGGTCAGATAGTACAAGATGGTGCGGATATCCCGGACGGAAGCGTGGGAAATCCCGCCGTCCAGGGCCGCCTCGTTCAGCTCCTTTAAAGCGAAGCCCCGCTCCTCATACCCGATCTGCCCCAACAGGAACCGCTCCAGTTTGGCGAAGCGATCCAGGGCCTGGGCGGAGCGGTTCCGGGTATCCTGCTTAAAAATGTAGGCGGACATATCCATGGAGTCGGCCAGCAGCCCTTCCTGCCGCATCACGCTGACACAGTCAATCACATCCCGTTTTTCCATCCCCAGGACATCCGCCAGATAATCCACCCGGGATTCCGCCAGATCATTACCCGCGCTGGCGATGCTGCGGCTGGAGATCAGGGCCTTGATGATCCGCTTGGCCTGGAGCCTCTGGCTGCCGGTGAAGTGTTTGGATTGATCGATGTGGAGACTCGCCTCCTCCATATTCTTCACCGTGATGCTGTCGGCGTACACACGGGGCATATTCCGCCCCCGCTTCAAGTAGCCCGCGTTTTCCAGGGCGGCCACCGCCGTTTTGACCCGGGTCTCCATCTCGCTGCCCGAGTCGTCCCACCCCGCCTGCCGCGCGATCTCCAGCGGGGAGCAGCAGACGGTGGCCCGGTGCCGGGTCATATCCTTCAGGGCCTTCCACACCTGCTGGATCTCGCTGATGCTCAGCTTCGTCTGGTTCAGCAGGATAAAATGCTTGTCCAGATCGCCGTCGTGGAACAGGACATAGCACTCCGCTGTAATGGACGGGTCCCGGCCGGCGCGGCCCGCCTCCTGGATGTAGTTCTCCAGGGAGTCGGAGATGTCGTAGTGCACCACCAGCCCCACGTCTTTTTTGTCCACGCCCATGCCGAAGGCGGAGGTAGCCACGATGATTCTCACATCGCCGCGGATGAACGCGTCCTGGTTGGCCACCTTCTCCGAGGGGTCCATCTTCCCGTTGTAAGGTCTGGCGGGGAACCCATCCCCGGTCAGCTTTTCCGCCAGCTGCCGGGTGCGCCGGGTTCGGGAGACATAGACAATCGTGGGGCAGTTCTTCTGCTCCACCAAGGCGCGGAGGGTATTGTATTTGCCCTCCTCCGTCTCCTGGTGAAGCACCACATAGCGCAGGTTCTCCCGGGCGGCGGCAGAGGTGAACAGCTCCAGCTCCACCCCCAGCCTGGCCTGGAAGTAGTCCCGAATATCGCTGATGACCTTTTGCTTGGCGGTGGCTGTGAAGCAGGACACGGGGATGGGCGAGTTCAGGCCCTTTTTCTCCTGCAATTCCCGGATGAAATCGCCGATGTAGAGATAGTCCACCCGGAAATCCTGCCCCCAGGCGGAGAAGCAGTGGGCCTCGTCAATGACAAAGCGCACCACGTTCCGGGACAGCAACAGCTTCTCAATGGTGCGGGAGCGCAGCTGTTCCGGGGAGATATAGAGGATGGTGGCCAGGCCGTTGGCCACCCGTTCCAGGGCTTCGGCCCGCTCTATGGGGCTGAGCAGGCCATTGACGGTGACGGCATCCACCAGCCCGTACTCGTTCAGGTTGTCCACCTGATCCTTCATCAGGGATTGGAGGGGGGATATGATCACCGTCAACCCGTGTTCTGTCTGGCCCGCCATCAGGGCGGGGAGCTGGAAGGTGATAGACTTCCCGCCCCCGGTGGGGAACACCGCCAGCAGGGATTTCCCCGCCACCGCCGCCTCCACCGCCCGCTCCTGGAGCGGCTCACCGCCATAGGTGCGGAACCGCTCGAAACCGAACAGCTCTTTCAGCTTCCGGTGAATCCCAAATGCGCTCCGGCAGTAGGGGCACCCGGACTTGCAGGGCTTTCCCCGCAGCATTTTCATTACATACTCGATCTGGGGGTAGTTCCGCACCAACCACGGCGGGGTGACCGAGTAACAGTCCCCACACCCGGTCAGGGCCAGAGCGTAGGCCAGCTCCACAGGCCGGCCGGAGATCAGGCCCCGGAGGTCTGCATTCTCACAGATCTCTCCCTCGAACTCCCGCCGGATGGCCCGCTCCGGGGCGGAGAACAGCGGGCGGTATTTCAGGAACGCGAAGAAACCCCGAAATTCCTCAAATCGGTTCAGCAGCCCGTAGTAGATCTCCTTCCGGCGGGCGGGCAGCCCGTTAAACGCGTTTACCTCATCGTAAAACAGCTTCCGGGCCTTTTCCGCGTCATTCAGAGGGTTGTTTCGCTCATCAGCCTGGAGCTTGTCGTCCTTCACCAGGGCGTGGTATGGGCGTTCCGGGAACAGGAGCGGAGAGAGGTAGAGGGTATCCACAACGCCCAGGGAAGGCTTGAAATCCAGCAGCGGACGCAGGTACTTCAGATCGTGGTGGAGTATGTTGTGTCCGCACAGGAACGCGGCCCCCGTGAGAAAGGCGGAGAAATCCCTCACAGAGGGCGAGTGGAATTTGGCACCGTCCTCCCGCACTGCCCCTAAATCCAGGATTCTGTGATCAGATACGCCAATCTCACTGTCTATAAATACGATTGGCTCCGCCATACCCGTCCCCCCTGCCCGTCAAAAGTGACAAATTCTTTCGGCATACGTTTGGTTTTATTGTACCACAGGTTTTGCCATTTGGAAAGAACCCCCTCCGTTCTTTTGCGATTCTTCCAAGCGTTCTAAAATCCTCCCGCCGCGGGACCGGATCGGAAGAAGCATACAGCGGCACCTGTACCATATGGCACAGGTGCCGCCCAGCCTGTCGAAAAAGTCTGCCGAGGGGCAGACTTTTTCATGTATATGAGGTA
>ERZ779624.476-NODE-476-length-12548-cov-8.753382_pt1 | contig 12548 bp, 6 predicted proteins | sample MGYA00514190_ERZ779624 | MGnify/ENA primary metagenome ERZ779624 (study PRJEB29562, sample SAMEA4376706) | mouse gut metagenome | isolation source: Cecum | study: EMG produced TPA metagenomics assembly of the A DSS colitis mouse model was used to assess the... | reverse complement strand
ACTATTCTGCCATTTCATCCCTGGGGACGCTGTCCGAGTTCTTGTATCGTTATTATGGGAGAAAGGTGATTATCCTGCTGGATGAATATGACACGCCGCTTGAGGAAGCCTGGATGTACGGTTATTGGAAGGAAATGGTAGAATTGATCAGAGGCCTGTTCAATTCTACGTTTAAGACGAATCCGTACCTGGAACGGGCGGTTATGACGGGGATTACAAGGATAAGCAAGGAATCCATTTTTTCTGATTTAAACAATCTGGAAGTTGTGACCAGTACATCGGAGAAATACGAAGACTGTTTTGGCTTTACAGAGGAAGAGGTATGGGCGGCATTGCAGGAATGTGGCCTGTATGAAAACCGGCTGGCTGTGAAGGATTGGTATGATGGCTTTACGTTCGGAAAAAGGAAGGATATCTATAATCCATGGTCGATGATTAATTATCTTGATAAAAAAAGGCTTTCCACCTATTGGGCCAATACCAGCAGCAATGGACTGGTGGATAAGCTGATACGGGAAGGAAGCGCAGATATAAAAATATCCATGGAGAACCTGCTTAAGGGAGAGCATTTGTACAAAGAAATCGACGAACAGGTTATTTTCGACCAGTTGGACGTAGATGAAAATGCCATCTGGAGCTTATTCCTGGCAAGCGGATACTTGAAAGCGGAGAGTTACGAATTTAGTGAGTATACGGGAGCAGATCTGTATGAGCTGGCTATGACGAACAAGGAAGTACAGATTATGTTCCAGAAGATGATTCGGAAATGGTTTACTCGTTCCGGGGTGGTCTACAACGGCTTTATCAAGGCATTGCTTCAGGATGATGTAAAGTCCATGAACGCCTACATGAACCGTGTGGCTCTTGCCACGTTCAGTTACTTCGACAGCGGAAAAAATCCTTCTATGGAGACCCAGCCGGAGCGTTTCTACCACGGCTTTGTCCTGGGACTGGCTGTAGAGCTTGCAGACCGCTATATCATCACATCCAACCGGGAGAGCGGCTTCGGAAGGTATGATGTGATAATGGAGCCGAAGAACGGAACGGACAATGCTGTGATAAATAATTGCGATAGGAATGCAATTATTATAGAATTCAAAGTCAAGGATTCTGACGAAGAGAAGTCCCTGGAGGAAACTGCAGATGCTGCGTTGCAACAGATTGAGGAACAGCGATACCAGGCAGATTTAGAGAGTAGGGGATTCTCTGGAGGCCGAATCCGGAAATATGGCTTTGCCTTTGAAGGGAAACAAGTTCTGATAAAAAGTATATGAAAATTTTTGGATGAATTTTTAGCCCTGACTTGACAGGAGAGTGAATATGTGAGCCGGATCGAGAAGAAAGCACTGAATAAACTGCGGGAGAAGTTTGAGCAGGGGTAAACTTTTATTGAGCAAAAATTGCTGCGTACTTGGGATTGTTTTTGATGGCATCTGCACATTCTGCCGGGAAAGACTGCATATGCTCCTCAAACCATTCACGGTTCAGCAGAACAACACTCGGCCTGAAATTTTTTGCTTTATCAACCAACGGCGCTGTGAACTGAGAGATTCCCTGTACTTGTTTCCATTCAAGAAAATGATCCAATGCAGTTTCGTAATAATTCAAAGCGCGTTCAGAATCGTTCAGATGAATGGCGATAGAAGAACAATACAAATAAAGCATACACATGTCGTTGTGAATAATCCCGCAGTTTCCATCGTTTAATATACACTCATATAACCGTACAACGGCAAGCAGCGCGTCAAGCCCTGTCTGTGAATGTGAGAGGGAATGTTTTATCATAACAGTGGTTCTGAGCACTTTGTATAACTCATGCATCAGGGCAAGAATTGCCTCTCCACGGTATTGTTCAGATTTTTCATCCTTCGTCGTATCTGCAAGAAGTACCTCTCTGCTGACACAGATGGGCGATTGGGAAAACGCTGTTCTTTCCGCATTTTCCTGATTGCCCATCCAGGAATAAAGCCACATGAGGGAGAAGATTACGGATGTACGGCAGTCATCGTCTATTTCCTCTTTTAAAATTTCTTCCAATAAAAATATCGCTTCTTTCCAGCATTCATTTTGAGCATTATACTCTGTATTATATTGAAAATAGTGGCTTCCTTTGGTAACGATTGTATGCGGTTCGCTTTTTTGATATCCCATGGATACCAGGGCATTCGCCAGCCGGAACTGAAGCTGCCATTCCGATGGAAACTCTGAAATTGCATTTCGAAGAAATTCAACCAGCAGCACATTGTCTCTTTGTCTGGCCAGCTCATCTGCCTGTTTGATGTACGACTGCAGTTTTATTTGTCTGTCGCTGTCATATCCGAAAAGCTGATCAATGGTGATATGAAAATAATTTGCGATTGCCGGGAGCAATTCGATATCCGGGTATCCGCCGTTTGCCTCCCAACGGGAGACTGCCTGATTGGTAACGCCGAGAGCTGCCGCAAGATCCTCCTGTTTTCTTTTGTCGCGTTTCCGCAGTTCCCTGATTTTTTCTCCAAATTTGATCTGCATGCTTTCTTCCTCCAATTTCCAGCGCATCGGTGTGCCTAAAGTATAGCAAATGACTTGTGAACAGACAATAATCAATTCGTTGTTTGCCGGTCAAGCTGCCGTTGATATTTGCTGAAACAGGAGAAGGAGCCGGATTTGTGGCGAAAGCAGAATGCCCCCGATGTCTAAATTGTCTTGTATGTTAAATGGAGAGCATATATAATAAGGGCAGCTGAGGACAATCTGCGGTCGTCTGGATTTGGATGGCAGCAGCCGAAAAATAAAAGGTAAAATAGTTGACGTATCGTCTCTTTTATGATATCATGTATTGTACATACAGGAGAGCAGGAAGCGGGAATTTTGTATGGGTGAAATAGAATCTGAGGAATCTACTGTCCGGTCTGTCAAAAAGCATGGGATCGCATTTTTTCACAAAGATAACTTCATGAATAAGTAACGGCGAAGGGGGGAATAATTATGCCTTTTTTGGAGGAAATACTGTGTCAGGCCAGGGGAGCGGGAGCCAGCGATGTACATTTGACCGTGGGGGCGCCTCCCGGAATGCGGATAAACGGTGGGCTGGTCAGTATGGGCGGCGCACAGGTTCTGCCCAATGACACGGTGGATATCTTGATTCGCGTGATGTCGGAAGCACAGCGGGAAAAGCTGGAGGAGAGGGGAGAATATGACTGCTCCTTTTCGCTGCCGGGCTGCGGACGATGTCGGCTGCATGCCTACAGCAGCGGCGGCAGCATGGCGCTTGCGATCCGACTGGTGAGAGAGACAATTCCAACCCCGGAGAAGCTTGGGCTGCCGGAGGAAGCGGTTGGCCTGTGTCTGAAAAAGAGGGGACTGGTGCTTGTGGCCGGCCCGTCGGGGAGCGGGAAATCCACCACGTTGGCGGCCCTGGTGGAAAAGATAAACGCCAGTCAGGCGGCTCACATTGTCACACTGGAAAAGCCCGTGGAGTATCTTCACCCGCATAAGCTGTCTCTGGTGAACCAGCGGGAGATAGGAACCGACTGTCAGGATTCTGCCGGCGGGGTTGCTGCGGCTCTTCGCCAGGATCCGGATGTGATTCTGGTGGGAGAATTGCAGGATCCGGAGACGACGGAAGGGGCTGTCCGGGCAGCGGAGACGGGGCATCTGGTGCTTGCGGGGGTTTCTGCGGCAGGGGCGGAGGATGTGCTGGAGAGGCTTCTGGAGGCATTCCCCAGCCAGCGGCAGCGGGGGATGCGGATCCGGCTGGCGGAAGTGTTGGAGGCAGTAATTTTTCAACGGCTTGTACCCGCCGAGGAAGGCGGAAGGAAAGCATTGTTTGAGATTCTGTATGGGGATCCCGGAGTGAGGGAGCTGATACGAAAGGAAAAACTTCGTCAGCTTTCCGGAATGAAGAATACCAATTCATAAAATATGTTTCTGCGGATGCCGGTTCATGGCTTTCGGCCCCGGCTTCCGCAGGACTTCTCATTTTCATTAAAATATCATTATACTTCAAAAATTATAGTGAGCGATTGTTCTGCGAAAGGAGGTACTAATGTATAGTACTGTTATTTCGGGAGCCCTGCAGGGAGTGTCGGCCTATCTGGTGTTTGTGGAGGTGGATGTGGCTTCCGGTCTGCCCTGTTTTTCTATGGTGGGATCCCTGAGCGGCGAGGTAAAGGAGTCCCGGGAGAGGGTGAGCGTTGCGCTGAAAAATGCGGGATTTGATCTGCCGCCGAAGAAGGTGACGGTAAATCTTTCTCCGGCGGACAGAAGAAAAGAGGGAAGTGCCTTTGACCTTCCCATAGCAGTGGGAATCCTGAATGCCCTGAATTGCTTCGGACAGTCGGCGGCAGAGGAAATCCTTTTTCTGGGGGAGCTGGGGCTGAACGGCGAGCTCAAAGGGGTTCGGGGTGTGCTGCCCATTGTGCGGGAGGCGGCGGCCAGAGGGATTCGGCAGTGCATTGTTCCGGCCGCAAACGTAGGGGAGGGAGCCGTGATTCCTGGGATTCGGGTGCGGGGAGCCGAAAATATCGGAGAGGTATTTGCCTTTCTCACACAGGGGCAGGAGGAAAAAGAGGAATTGCTGTCCGGCGGGATGGGGGATGTCTGGGGAGCGTCTGCACAGGAGCGGGAGGACATACCGGATTTTGAACAGGTAAACGGCCAGGACGCAGCCAGGCGTGCTGCGGAGATTGCGGCGGCAGGATTCCATAACCTTCTGATGGTGGGACCGCCCGGGGCGGGAAAATCCATGATCGCCAGACGCATTCCGGGCATTCTGCCCCCGCTGACACTGGAGGAGAGTCTGGAGGTGACCTCCGTTGTCAGCGTGGCAGGACTGATGGAAGAGGGGAAAGGGCTGGTAAAGACACGCCCATTTCAAAGCCCGCATCACACCATATCCCTGGCGGCTCTGACGGGAGGCGGGGTCAGCCCCAGGCCCGGAATGGTCTCGCTGGCACATCGCGGAGTACTTTTCCTGGACGAGCTGCCGGAATTTCAGCAGACGGTTTTGGATTCTCTGCGCCAGCCGCTGGAGGAGCGGAGGATTCATATTTCCAGGGCTGGAGGGAATGTGACCTATCCCAGCGATTTCATGCTGGTGTGTGCCATGAATCCCTGTCCCTGCGGCTATTATCCGGACAGAAACCGCTGTCGGTGTACGGATCCTCAGGTAAGGCGCTATATGAGAAGGGTATCCGGACCCATTCTGGATCGGATCGATCTATGCGTGGAGCTGCAGCCCGTAGATATCCGGGAGCTGAAGAGCAGGAAGAAACCAGAGAGCAGCGCTTCGATCCGGGAGCGGGTTCTGCGTGCGAGAAGGCGTCAGGAGCAGCGGTTCCAGGGCACTTCCCGGCGCTTTAACGCGGACATGGAGGTATCGGATATAGAAAAGTATTGTGTTCTGGGAAAGGAGGAACAGGCGTTTATGGAGAAGCTTTATTGTTCTTTGCAGCTCAGTGCCAGATCCTATCACAGAATTTTAAAGGTTGCCCGGACTATTGCGGATCTGGAGGGACAGGAGACGCTTGGTGTGGAACAGCTGCTGGAGGCGTCCTGTTACAGGCCTTCTCTGGAGTATTGGATGATGTAGGGAGCCGCTGCGTTGGATGAGCAGAGAAAATCCGGAAGGCAAAAAGCAAAAGGAGAAGTGAACCGATGGAAGAGATCAGAGTAGTGCGAAGAGGGGATGGGGAGTATCCGCGGAGGCTTCAGGAGATACCGGGGCCGCCGGGAGAGCTGTATATCATGGGAGATTTGCCCGGGGAGGAGAGAGCGTCCGTTGCGGTGATCGGAGCCAGGGACTGCTCGGAATACGGGAGACATGTGGCGGACCGGCTGGGCAGGATTTTGGGAAAAAACGGAATACAGGTCATCAGCGGTATGGCCCGGGGAATTGACGGAATCGCCCAGCAGGCTGCGGTGGAGGCCGGGGGAAGCTCCTTTGCCGTCCTGGGAAGCGGTGTGGATATCTGCTATCCTGCACAGAACAGAAGGCTGTATGAAAAATTAAAGACGGCGGGAGGGCTTCTTTCGGAATATCCGCCGGGAACACCGGTGAGGGCATGGCATTTTCCGCCCAGAAACCGCATTGTCAGCGGTCTGTCCGATGCGGTGATCGTGGTGGAGGCAAGGGAGCGGAGCGGGACGCTGATCACGGTGGATATGGCCCTGGAGCAGGGAAAGGAGGTCTATGCGGTGCCCGGCAGGCTGACGGACGGCCTGAGCGCAGGCTGTAACAGACTGTTGAAGCTGGGGGCCGGAATTCTTCTGGATCCTGGTGAATTTCTGGAAGAGCTTGGGGAAATCGCGGCGAAGCGCGGAATTCTGCTTTCAGCAGGAACTTCCGGGGATAAGGAGAAAGTCCCCCGGGATGCGCTGCCGCAGACGGCTTACAGGCTGCTTACAGAGGAGCCGCACCTTCGGCAGCTCTATGACGCGCTGGATTTTTTGCCCCGTTCTTCCGAGCAGATAAAAGAAAGACTTTCCGGGGAGTGGGGAGAAGGGCAGATTGCCGCCGGACTCATGCGTCTATGCATGGAACGGCTTGCCGTTCAGGTCAGTCCGGGACGGTTCTGCCTCCGGGGCGGGGAGTGATTTGGTTTATTTGTGTCTTGCGCATTTGGGGAGAAAAGGCTATGATGGTCTGTAGAATAAACGTCGAAGAAGGAGATGCTTATGTACAGAGATCACACGCGGGCAGTAAAAATCGGAGACAGGGAGATCGGAGGCGGCAGGCCCATTCTGATTCAGTCCATGACCAACACCAGGACGGAGGACGTGGGGGCTACCGTGGCCCAGATACTGGAGCTGGAGCAGGTAGGCTGTGAGATTGTCCGCTGTACCGTGCCCACGGAGGAGGCGGCAAAGGCCGTGGGAGAGATCAAAAAGCAAATCCATATTCCGCTGGTTGCGGATATTCATTTTGATTATAAGATGGCGATTGCCGCCATGGAACACGGTGCGGATAAAATTCGGATCAATCCCGGAAACATCGGCGGCGCGGACAGGGTGCGGGCCGTGGTGGAGGCTGCGAAGGAGAGAAACATTCCCATTCGGGTGGGGGTCAACAGCGGCTCTCTGGAGAAAAATCTGCTGGAAAAGTATGGCGGTGTCACGGCGGAGGGGATCGTGGAAAGCGCCTTGGATAAGGTGCGCATGATAGAGGAATATGACTATCAGAATCTGGTGATCAGCATCAAGTCTTCGGATGTGCTGATGTGTGTAAGGGCCCATGAGCTTCTGGCAGGCAGGACGGACTATCCGCTGCATGTGGGGATTACGGAGTCCGGCACAGTGCAGAGCGGAAACATCAAATCGGCAATCGGTCTGGGACTGATTCTGCATCAGGGAATCGGGGACACGATCCGCGTCTCTCTGACGGGAAGTCCGGTGGAGGAGGTGCGGTCGGCAAGGCTGATTCTTCGGACGCTGGGACTCAGGAAGGGCGGCATAGAGGTGGTATCCTGTCCCACCTGCGGCAGAACCAGGATCGACCTGATCGGGTTGGCTGCCAGGGTGGAGAAGCTGGTGGAGGACTATCCGCTGGATATCAAAGTGGCCGTGATGGGCTGTGCGGTGAACGGGCCGGGGGAAGCGAAAGAAGCGGATCTTGGCATTGCGGGAGGCGACGGGGAAGGCCTTCTGATAAAAAAAGGGGAAATTATCCGAAAAGTGCCGGAAGGGGAGCTGCTTGAGGCACTGAGGCAGGAACTGGAGCATTGGCAGGGCGTCCGCTGAGGCGGGCAGGAGGGATTTTGATGACAAAGCCGTTTTTTGAGGTTTTTCCTACGCTGAAAATAGAGAACCCGCTGCATGACAGGCTGGAACAGGCCTCCGTGGAGAGGGTTTCGGCATCCAAAAGAAGAGATTCTCTTCATATTTATCTGTTCAGTACCCGGCTTATTCTGAAGGAAGATATCAGAAAGGCGGAGGAGGAAATCCGAAAGCAGCTGTTTCCCGGAATCGTGATCTCCGTGAAAATACAGGAACGCTTTGAGCTTTCCTCCCAATATACCCCGGAAAATCTGATGCAGCTCTATCGGGAGAGTATTCTGGAGGAACTGAAGGACTACAGCTATGTGGAATATAACGCTTTTCGGACGGCACAGATCGAATACCCTGATTCGGGCTGCATTGAACTGACAGTGGATGATACGGTTCCCAACCGCAGCAAGGAGGCGGAGCTTGTGCGGGTGCTGGAAAAGATTCTGGTGGAACGCTGCGGGCTGTCCTGCGGTGTCCGTATTCTGTACAGAGAGGCACAGTCGGGCAAATTTGCCGAGGACGACGAGCTGCGTATCCGGCTGAGGGTCAGGGAGATCTCCAGGCGTGCCGGAAAGAGCCGGGAGGAAGAAGGCGGCATGACCCGGGAAGCGGGAGAGACAGGAGAAGGGGCAAAAGCCGCAAAGGCAGCCTCCGGGGGGCGGCAGCCGGTGAAGCCGGGAGTGCTGCAGAAGGAGCAGAGCATTCGGGCCGCAGGCGGCGCAGGAGCCTCCGGCGGTTATGGGGGCGGCGGTTATCAGTCCGGTGAATTCCGAAAGAGCAGGGGAGAATTCCGAAGAGGCGGAGGCGACTATACCAAAACCCTGAAGCAATCCGAAAATGAGGATGTCATTTACGGAAAAGATTTTGATGAGGAAGCTCTGTCTATCGAGGATATTATCGGTGAGATGGGAGAGGTAGTCGTCCGGGGAAAGATCTTAAAGGCAGACAGTCGTGAGATCAAAAATGAGAGAACCATCGTCATGTTTGACATCACGGACTTTTCGGATACCATAGGAGTAAAGCTTTTTACCCGGAACGAGTTTGTGAAAGAGCTTATGGGAGCGCTGAAGCCGGGGGCGTTTGTGAAGCTGAAGGGTGTGGTGAATCTGGATAAATTCGACCATGACCTGACCATCGGCGCCGTCTACGGCATTAAAAAAATCAAAGACTTTACCACCACGCGTATGGATACGGCGCCTCACAGGAGAGTAGAGCTGCACTGCCACACGAAGATGAGCGATATGGACGGCGTCTCCGAAGCGAAGGATATTGTGAAGCGGGCGCATCAGTGGGGGCACAGAGCTGTGGCCATTACGGATCACGGGGTGGTGCAGAGTTTTACCGATGCAAATCATGTCTGGGAGGATTTGTGGAAGGCGGAGAAGGGAAAACGGTCGGAGGCGGGGGAAGAAACGCCGGACAAGCAGGACTTTTTTAAGATTTTGTATGGGGTGGAGGCTTATCTTGTGGACGATCTGAAGGAGATTGTCACAAATGATAGAGGTCAGACGTTCCAAGAGGATTTTGTGGTGTTCGATATTGAGACCACGGGCTTTTCCCCGGTGAACAACCGTATCATTGAGATCGGCGCAGTGAAGGTCTGCAGCGGTGAAGTGACGGAGCGATTTTCCACCTTTGTCAATCCCAGGGTGCCCATTCCCTTTGAAATCGAAAAGCTGACGGGGATTCGGGACGATATGGTTGCGGATGCGCCTTCCGTGGAGGAGGCCCTGCCCGGCTTCCTGGAGTTTGCCCGGGGCTGTGTGCTGGTGGCCCACAATGCAAATTTTGACATGAGCTTTATCATGGAAAATGCCAGAAGACAGGGATTTCCCACAGAGTACACCTATGTGGATACGGTGGGAATTGCCAGAGTGCTCCTGCCGGGACAGTCCAAGCACACCCTGGACGCGGTGGCAAAGACGCTGAATATTTCGCTGGATAACCATCATCGGGCGGTGGACGACGCGGAGTGCACCGCGTGGATCTTTGTAAAATTTATCCAGATGCTGGAAAAACAGGAGATCACCACACTGGCGCAAATCAATGCCAAAGGGGCGGCCAGCCCTGACCTGGTGAAGAAGCAGCCCTCCTACCATGCCATTATTCTGGCCAAAAACGATATGGGGCGCATCAATCTTTACAGGCTGATTTCGGAGTCCCATATTAAGTATTTCAGCAGGCATCCCAGGATTCCGAAAAGTTTGGTGATGAAGTACCGGGAGGGACTGATTCTGGGCAGCGCCTGCGAGGCGGGAGAGCTGTACAGGGCGCTGTTGGACGGCCAGAGCGATATGCAGATTGCCAGGCTGGTGCGGTTTTATGACTATTTGGAGATACAGCCGCTGGGAAACAACAAATATATGATTGCTTCCGAGAAGATACGGAATGTAAATTCCGAGGAGGATATCCGCAATATCAACAAGAGGATCGTGAAGCTGGGGGAGGAGTTCCACAAGCCTGTGGTGGCCACCTGTGACGTTCATTTTCTGGATCCGGAGGATGAGGTTTACCGCCGGATCATCATGGCAGGAAAGGGCTTTGAAGATGCAGACGATCAGGCGCCGCTGTATCTTTACACCACAGATGAAATGCTGGAGGAATTTTCCTATCTGGGCAGCGACAAAGCCTATGAGGTGGTGGTGAAGAACACGAATATGATCGCGGATATGTGCGAGACCATCTCGCCGGTGCGGCCGGACAAGTGTCCTCCTGTCATCGAGGACAGCGATAAGACGCTGACAAAGATCTGTTACGACAGGGCTCACGAAATATACGGCCCTCAACTTCCGGAGGTGGTGGAAAAGCGTCTGGAGAGGGAACTGAATTCCATTATTAACAACGGCTTTGCGGTGATGTATATCATTGCGCAGAAGCTGGTGTGGAAATCCGTGGAGGACGGTTATCTGGTGGGATCCCGGGGCTCTGTAGGAAGCTCCTTTGTGGCCACTATGTCCGGCATCACGGAGATTAACCCCTTAAGTCCCCACTACTACTGCAGCAACTGTCACTTTGTGGATTTTGACAGCGAGGAGGTGAAGGCCTACGCAGGAACGGCGGGAATTGATATGCCGGACAGGGCCTGCCCCGAGTGTGGGGAGCCGCTGCATAAGGAAGGCTTTGACATTCCCTTTGAAACCTTTCTGGGCTTTAAGGGGGACAAGGAGCCGGATATTGACCTGAACTTTTCCGGGGAGTATCAGTCCAAGGCCCATAAATATACGGAGGTGATCTTCGGCGCGGAGCAGACCTTCCGGGCGGGAACCATCGCAACCCTGGCGGACAAGACGGCCTTCGGGTATGTAAAGAGATATTATGAAGAAAGAGGAAAGCATAAACGGAACAGTGAGATAGAGCGGATCGTGGCGGGATGTACCGGGGTGCGAAGGAGTACGGGCCAGCACCCGGGGGGCATTGTGGTGCTGCCCTTTGGGGAGAATATTTTTTCCTTTACGCCGGTACAGCGGCCTGCCAACGATATGACCACGGATACCGTGACCACGCACTTTGACTATCACTCCATCGATCATAATCTGCTGAAGCTGGATATTCTGGGACACGATGATCCCACCATGATCCGGATGCTGCAGGATCTGACGGGGAGGGATCCGCTTACCATTCCGCTGGACGGGAAGGATGTCATGAGTCTGTTCCAGAACACGGAGGCCCTGGGGATTACGCCGGAGCAGATCGGAGGCACCCGGCTGGGGTGTCTGGGCATACCGGAGTTCGGCACGGACTTTGCCATGGCCATGGTAATAGAGGCTCAGCCCAAATCCTTTTCGGATCTGGTGCGGATATCGGGGCTGTCCCACGGCACCAACGTGTGGGTGGGAAACGCCCAGGACCTGATCCGGGACGGCATAGCCACCATCTCCACCTGTGTGTGTACCCGCGACGATATCATGACCTACCTGATCAACAAGGGAGTGGAGCCGGAGAAGTCCTTCAAGATCATGGAGGCAGTGCGAAAGGGCATGGTGGCCAAGGGGAAGACACCGGCGGAGCAGTGGAAGGCGTGGAAGGAGGATATGACGGCCCATGACGTGCCGGACTGGTATATCAAATCCTGCGAGAAGATCGAGTATATGTTCCCGAAGGCCCACGCGGCTGCCTATGTCATGATGGCATGGCGGATCGGTTATTGTAAGATCCACTATCCCCTGGCTTATTACGGTGCGTTTTTCAGTATCCGTGCCAAGGCTTTTTCTTATGCGCTGATGTGTCGGGGACAGGCTCACATGGAGGCCATCATGAAAGAGTACAAGCGCAGAATGGATGCGGTGGCCAACAAGGAAGTGGGAGCGGAGCCCCTCTCCAACAAGGAGGAGCTTGCCTACGGAGATATGCGGGTGGTGCAGGAGATGTATGCCAGAGGCTATGAGTTTGAACCCATTGACATCTTCCGGGCGCAGTCCAGATCTTTTCAGATTGTGGGAGATAAGCTGATGCCTTCCTTAAGCAGCATTGACGGGCTGGGGGAGAAGGCGGCGGACGCCATCGTGGAGGCGGCAAAGGACGGGCCGTTTCTGTCGAAGGATGATTTTCGGGAGCGGACCAGAGTATCCAAGAATATTGTGGATATGATAGCGGAGCTGGGGCTTCTGGGGGATTTGCCGGAGTCCAACCAGCTGAGTCTGTTCGACCTCTAAAAAAATTGTGTAAATTTTTCAAAAAAGTACTTGCAATTTTTTTGGAAATGTATTATTATAAGCAAGTACCGCAAGTGCGGTGCTTACAAGGCTGATTGGTCAAGCGGTTAAGACGCCGCCCTCTCACGGCGGAAACAGGGGTTCGATTCC
>ERZ779624.473-NODE-473-length-12584-cov-3.708117_pt1 | contig 12584 bp, 9 predicted proteins | sample MGYA00514190_ERZ779624 | MGnify/ENA primary metagenome ERZ779624 (study PRJEB29562, sample SAMEA4376706) | mouse gut metagenome | isolation source: Cecum | study: EMG produced TPA metagenomics assembly of the A DSS colitis mouse model was used to assess the... | reverse complement strand
ACGGACAACGCGAACAAAGAGGCTGAGGCTTTAAAAGAAAGCCTGGGGATTGGGAGCACTGACAAGACCAGCAGTACCAGCAACAAGGTTAGCAGCGCTACCACAGCCAGCAGCGCCAGCTCATTCCTTATGGGGTATCAGATGGCACTGGAAGATCTGGAGGCCGCGGCTGGAAAGCTGCAGACTGACACCAAGGACAACGTATTTTCCAAGCTGGATTCCGCATGGAACGACATAGCCAACGGAAAAGGCACCAAGGATGGGTTGGAGAAGGCGCTTAACGACGTTGTTTCCGCAGTGAAGGATTTTGCTGATAAGTACAACCACACCGTATCTTATTTAAAGAAGAATGTGGAGCACGGTTCAGGCATATCCAGCCAGCTGGCCAGTTTCGAGAGAGGTCTTCCCACGGAGAAAGCGTTAAAGACCATGGGTATGAGCCTTGACAAGAACGGCAACCTGCAAGTGGATGAGAAGAAGCTGAAAGAGGCATTGGTAAGCGGCGTAGGCGCGTACATGAATGACGAGGGCGAGATACAGAGTGGTATCACGTTCGATGCTTCCGGAAAGATGGAGATCGATCCGAATAACAGCACCATGCAGGTGGATGACAAGGGCAATATCACTTACACAGGCACCAAGGAAGCGTTAACCAGCGGCTCTAACTTTGTGAAGGAGTCCATCGGCGGGCAGTACGGCATGGCTGACCGCATCGGAAACAAGGCGACCGCAGCTCTGGATTCCCCGGTCACCAATATTCTGGGAAGCGATGCTCCTGAGGCGGAAGCCATCAAGGAAGCGGAAAAGAAGGATGCCGGAACCTACAGTTCCACAAAGAAGCAATCCCAGATGTCTGATTCTTTCTTACAGTTTGCCAGCTTCGCAAAGAGCGGCGCTTACAACTTAAGCAACTATTACGCGGTTTCCATGCTGAATATGCTTGTATAGATGTAAGCTGAGCTGATTTTAGATCGTTATAAACAAGGGGACTGCGCGATATTTGCGCAGTCCTTTTTAGCTGTTATACATCTCATCCATTCTCATAAAATTGGTTGGAGTTGATCAGTTTTTCTTTCCGTATCTCTATCATAGTGTCAGTGATATCCTTTATAAATACATAGTACAGCTGATGCTCCTCGCCCCACTGGGAGCTTTCCAGATGGCCGCAGTCGTCCACCTACCGGACCTGCCCGTCTTTCGGATGCTCCGGTACTGGACATAATCCACGACTACACTCGACCTTCGCCATTTGCTCACTCAATTATACACCAAATTCATTTCTTTCGTAAATAGTAAGTACGCCTAAACCATACAAACGGAACAAATGTTCGAAAAACAGCTTGCTTTGATGAGAAAATAGTAGTATAATAAAAAAGAACATACGTTTGCAAATGGAGGGATTGAGGATGTTGATCCAGGAACAGATGGGATTGGCGGAAAAGCTGACTATCTTGTCGGACGCGGCAAAGTATGATGTCTCCTGCACATCCAGCGGCGTTGACAGAGGCGGAAAAAAGGGGATGCTTGGAAACGCGGTGTCCGCAGGGCTGTGTCACAGCTTTGGGGCGGACGGAAGATGTATCTCTCTGCTGAAGATCCTGTTTACCAATCAGTGCGTCTATGACTGCCGCTACTGCATAAACCGCCGGTCTAATGATGTAGCCCGGGCTTCCTTTACGCCCGATGAGGTGTGTACCCTCACCATGGAATTTTACAGGCGCAATTATATAGAAGGATTATTTTTAAGCTCAGGGATCCTCCACAGCCCTGACTATACCATGGATCTGATCTATCAGACCCTTAAGAAGCTGCGGACTCAGTATCGGTTTAACGGCTATATCCATGTGAAGGCCATTCCGGGAGCCGATCCGGTGCTGATCGAGCATGTGGGGCTTCTGGCGGACCGTATGAGCGTGAACCTGGAACTGCCCACGGCCCAGGGGCTGAAAAGTCTGGCCCCCTCCAAGTCCAGATCCAGGATCCTGGCTCCCATGAGGCAGATCCAGAGAGGTATCCAGGCCGGAAAGGCAGAGCTGATCCCTCGCCAAAGGGGAACCAGGTTTGTGCCCGCGGGCCAGAGCACCCAGATGATCGTGGGAGCCACCCCGGAGAGCGATTACCATATGATCAAGGTGGCCGAGGCGCTGTATCACAACTATGATCTGCGGAGAGTTTTCTACTCTGCCTTTGTCAGGGTTAACGATGACAGCTGCCTTCCCGTCCTGCCGGGAGGCCCTCCGCTGCTGCGCGAGCACAGGCTGTACCAGGCGGACTGGCTTTTGCGGTTTTACGGGTTTGGGGCCGATGAGCTTTTGACAGAGGACAGACCCCACTTTAACGTGCTTTTAGACCCTAAGTGCGACTGGGCCCTCAGGCATCTGGATGTGTTTCCCGTGGAGATCAACAGGGCGGACTACAGCACGCTCCTTCGGGTGCCAGGGATTGGGGTCAAGTCTGCCAGACGAATCGCGGCGGCCAGAAAGGGGGCTGTCCTGGATTTCGCGGATCTTAAGAAACTGGGCGTGGTGCTAAAGAGGGCGGTATACTTCATCACCTGCGGCGGAAGGATGATGTATCCCATAAAGGTGGACGAGCGCTTTATTACCAGTCAGCTGGTAGGGGAGGAGCGCAGGAAGGTGTGGGATATCAGGAGTACAGACAGTTATCAACAGATATCTATGTTCGACGACGGATGGCTGTCCCCCCAGCCCACGCCGGAGGATGTGCATGGGGCGGTGCTTGGGCAGATATGATCGGGAGAGGGATGTGGCGGAGTTTTTGAGGGGGAGGGCCATAGGAATGATTTCCTGGGCAAAATTGGTATATTATTTAGTGAGTAAATGGGGCGAGGGGTGTCGTGATGCCAGGGAGGGAAGGACAGGACCATCCTTCTTTGACTGGCCCCACGACAATCCTCGCCCCCATGCTCACTCAATTATACATATACAACGAATTTGAAGTTTCGGTTTACCCGGGTTAGGAGGAGAAAGGATATATGACCATATTTCAGTGCAGTGATACTCTGGACGGGATACTGTGCGGAGTTTATGACGCGTGGATGAGCAGGCTGGGCCATGGGAACGCGGCCCTGGAGCTGGAGGGGACAGGGAATCTTAAGATGTTCACCCAGTACCGAAAGGTGGAGGAGAGCCGGGAGAAGACGGACAAGGTGATTGCGGCCATATACAGGAAAGCGGGAAGGCAGGCCTACGAGATGGTATTTCGAGCTTCCTTAAGCCAGGAGGAGGATAAGGCGGATAAGATCTACCGCTTTTTGATCTACGCGCTTAACTGCGGCGGCAGGGTGACAGACATGCTGCAGATCCCGGCAGTGTACGAGATCTTCCGGATCAACCGGGCCGTGGGCAACGAGGCACATCTGCTCATCGAGTTTGCCCGGTTTTCCGAGACAAAGGACAAGGTCCTGGTATCCATGGTGGGACCGAAGAATGATGTGACCATCCTCATGGCCCCCCACTTCGCAGACCGGCTGTCAGGGGAAAACTGGATCATCTATGATGAGGGAAGGAAAAAGGGGATCGTCCACAAAGCGGACGAGGGCTGGATGGTAGTCCGGACAGGGGACGATGCCTGGAAGGAGCAGCTGGTTCGGGGGACGGACCAGGAGAAGTTCGCCGATCTGTGGAGAACCTTCCACAAAAGCATCGCCATAGAAGAGCGGCGCAACTATGTATGTCAGCGGGGACACCTGCCTTTACGGTTCAGACCCTATATGACTGAATTTAGCAGCAGAGACTAAAGCACCAGTGACCAAATCAAAAAATGCTTGCCTTTTTTCCGCTAATGGAGTATAGTGGATTCATCAGAAATCTTACACAGGGAATCTCTTTGATTCGTCAACGCAGGCTTTTGCGTTCTGAGACGCGCGTTTCCGCGCCATGATTCCATTTAAGAGAGATGAAGAAAAGGAAAAAAGGAGGCAAAGTTTTTGTTCAGTAAAATAAACAGCATAGGTCTTAAGGGGCTGGATGGGTATCCGGTGTCTGTGGAGGTGGACGCAGGCGACGGGCTTCCCGGGATCACCATGGTGGGAGCGCTGTCGTCGGAAGTCAGGGAGGCCCAGGACCGGGTACGCACAGCCCTTAAAAATTCGGGGTATCATGTCCGTCCCCGTAAAGTGACAGTGAATCTGTCCCCTGCGGATGTGCGGAAAAACGGCACAGGGTTTGATCTTCCCATTGCCATGGGGATGCTGTGCGCCTACGGCATGGCGGATGCAAGGAAGCTTGAGAGCGCGGCCCTTGTGGGAGAGTTGGGGCTGGACGGAGAGTTAAAGCCGGTGAGAGGGATTTTGTCTTTGGTTCTGGAGGCCAAAGCCCAGGGCTGGAATCGGTGTTTTCTGCCCAGGGAGAATGTCAGAGAGGGGCAGGCCATTGGGGGGATACAGATCATCGGGATCTCCTCCTTGCGGGAGATGGCAGAGTACATGCGGGATCCGGATTCCATAGAGCGGCAGGAGGAATTCTGGGGAGAGAGCGGTGAGGAACGGGAAGACTATCCGGTGGATTACCGGGAGGTACAGGGGCAGGTTCTGATGAAACGTGCGGCGGAGGTGGCGGCGGCCGGATACCACAATCTGCTCTACATCGGTCCTGCGGGAACGGGGAAGAGCATGATCGCGGAGCGGATCCCCACCATCATGCCATCCTGCACCAGGCAGGAGCGTCTGGAGATATCAAAAGTTTACAGCCTCTGCGGCCTTCTGCCCCAGAGTGGAGCGCTTTTAAGCAGAAGACCTTTTCGAAGTCCTCACCACTCCATTACAGGGGCGGCATTGGTGGGAGGCGGCAGAAACCCCATGCCGGGGGAGCTGTCCCTGGCATCAGGGGGCGTGCTGTTTCTGGACGAGTTTCCTGAGTTTTCCAAACACGTCATCGAGATGCTGCGCCAGCCTTTGGAGAGCCGCAAGGTGGTGCTGTCCAGAGTCAGCGGAAAGTACGAGTTTCCAGCCAGGTTTATCCTGGTGGCGGCCATGAATCCCTGTCCCTGCGGCTACTACCCGGACAGGAACCGGTGCCACTGTACTAGGCAGCAGGTACAAAATTATCTGGGGCGGATATCCGGGCCTATTCTGGACCGGATCGACATCTGCGTGGAGGCGGCTCCCATCAGCTTTGAAGAACTTCGGGGAAAAAGCTGTCAGGAGACTTCCGGGGATATCAGGAAGCGGGTGGAAAGAGCCAGAAAGATTCAGGCACAGCGGTTTGCGGGGATGGATATCCATTTTAACAGCGAGATGAACGGAGAGCACATCCGCAGATATTGCTGCCTGGAAAAAGAGGACGAACAGTTCTTTCGAAGCGTGTACCGGAATATGAATTTAAGTGCAAGGGCGTATACCAGGATCCTAAAAGTGGCCAGGACCATTGCGGATCTGGAAGGCAGGGAAGGGATCAGCCATAAGCATCTGTGCGAATCCATCAGCTACCGGAGTCTGGAGGAAAAATATTGGAACAGCTGACATTTGAGGACATGGGAAGAGACTTTGGGGCAGAAAAAGGATCCGGAGCGTGGACGGAGCGGGAGCGGCAGTATCTCTACTGGCTGTCCCAGGCTCCGGCTATAGGCGCCGTGACTATAAAGAAGCTGTGGGACAGATGCCGTTCCTTTGAGACTGTATATAATATGGAAGAAACAGCCTTAAGCCGTATGGGGCTTTTGAAACAGAACCAGGCGGCAGACCTTGGATCGTGGAAAAGCTGCCTGGGAAGATGCAGGGAGGAGTACGGGGTCCTGCAGGAGAAAGGCATCCGGCTTGTCACGTTTTTGGACGAGGAGTACCCTGGGCGGCTGAAGCCTTTGTACGACAGCCCGGCGGTTCTGTACGGGATCGGGCGCTTTCCGGATGAAGAGCGGCCCGCGGCAGCTATCGTGGGAGCCAGGGACTGCAGCCACTACGGCAGGGAGACGGCGGAGGCCTTAGGGAGAGTACTGGCAGAGGCCGGGATCCAGGTGATCAGCGGCATGGCCCTGGGGATCGACGGGGCAGGTCACAGAGGATGCCTGAAAGGCGGAGGAGACACCTACGCAGTCCTTGGCTGCGGCGTGGATATCTGCTATCCCAGAAATCATTTTTCCATGTATATGGAGATACCACAAAAAGGGGGGATTCTCTCCGAGTACAGGCCGGGCCAGCCCCCTATACCAGGCAATTTTCCCGCACGCAACCGGATCATCAGCGGTTTGTCGGATGTGATCGTAGTGGTGGAGGCCCGGGCGAAAAGCGGATCTCTGATCACGGTGGACTGCGGGCTAGAGCAGGGAAGGGAGATTTTCGCGGTACCCGGAAGAAACACGGACTCCTTGAGCCGGGGCTGCAATCGTCTGATCCGCCAGGGGGCGGGGATCGTCACCTGCCCCGAAGATATCCTGGATTTTTTTCAGATTCCCGTAAAGAAAACCGATGGAGTTGATGAAAAAAAGAAGAACGGACTTGCCAAGAAGGAAAAAATGGTGTATAGTTGCTTAGATTTACAACCTAAATATATTGACAGGATTGTAGAAGACAGCGGCCTGTCCCTGGGAGAGTGCCTGACACTTCTCCTGGAACTGGAACTTGGGGGACATATTATTCAGACAGCAGGTCACTATTACGCAAAAAAGCTGTAAAAAGGAGTCAATATGGCAAAATATTTAGTTATTGTGGAGTCGCCGGCAAAAGTGAAAACCATCAAGAAATTTTTGGGAGCTAATTATGAGGTGGACGCGTCCAACGGCCATGTCAGGGATCTGCCAAAAAGCCAGCTGGGGATCGATACCCAGGGCGACTATGAGCCAAAGTATATCACCATCAGGGGGAAGGGTGATATTCTGGCCAAGCTCCGCAAGGAAGTGAAAAAAGCCGATGTGGTCTATCTGGCCACTGACCCTGACCGGGAGGGGGAAGCCATTTCCTGGCATCTGATGAAGGCTTTGAAACTGGATGAGGAAAGTGAGAAAAAGGACAAGAAAGTTTACAGGATCAGTTTTAACGAGATTACGAAAAACGCGGTGAAAGCATCCCTAAAGACACCGAGAAAGCTGGACATGGACTTGGTGGACGCCCAGCAGACCAGAAGAATCTTAGACCGGATGGTGGGTTACAGCATCAGCCCTCTCTTGTGGGAAAAAGTAAAGAGAGGCTTAAGCGCCGGGCGGGTGCAGTCCGTGGCTCTTCGGATGATCTGCGACAGGGAGGAGGAGATCAATGCGTTTATTCCGGAGGAGTACTGGAACCTGGAGGCGGATCTTTTTCAGGAGGGAGGAAAAAAGCCGCTGACGGCAAAGTTCCACGGCTCTAAGGAGGGAAAGATGGTTATCCACACCAAGGAGGAGCTGGACGAGATCATGAAGGCTCTGGACCAGGCTTCCTATGTGGTCAGCGAGGTGAAGAACGGGGAGCGGGTGAAAAAAGCGCCTCTGCCATTTACCACCAGCACCTTGCAGCAGGAGGCCTCCAAGGCCCTGAATTTTTCAACCCAGAAGACCATGCGCCTTGCCCAGCAGCTGTATGAGGGCGTGGAGGTAAAGGGCCATGGCACCGTGGGCCTTATCACCTACCTGCGTACAGACTCCACCAGGGTGGCTGAGGAGGCTGACGCTGCGGCCAGAACATACATCGAGGCTAATTACGGCCAGGCTTATGTGGCCCAGGGAGAGGCAGCTAAAAAGAGCGGCGGAAAGATCCAGGATGCCCACGAGGCCATCCGTCCCACGGATATCATTCTGACTCCTGCCAAGGTCAAGGACTCTCTCCAGAGAGATCTGTTTCGCCTGTATCAGCTTATATGGAAGCGGTTTGCGGCCAGCCGGATGCAGTCGGCCAGATATGACACGGTATCCGTGAAAGTGGAGGCGGGAAAGGAGGGGGCAAAAAAGGGAGAGATCTACGAATTTACCCTGTCCGCCTCCAAGCTGGCCTTTGACGGGTTTATGTCCGTGTATGTCCAGGATGAGGAGAAGGAGGAGTCCAATTCCCTTCTGGGAAAGCTGGAGAAAGGCATGTCCTTAAAGCTGGGAAAGCTGAAGAACAGCCAGCACTTCACTCAGCCTCCGGCCCACTACACGGAGGCGTCCTTAGTGAAAGCCCTGGAGGAGCAGGGGATCGGGCGTCCCAGCACCTACGCCCCTACCATTACCACCATCATCGCCAGAAGGTATGTTGCCAAGGAGAACAAGAACCTGTATGTGACCGAGCTGGGGGAGGTGGTGAACCGCATCATGAAGGAGAACTTCCCCAGCATCGTGGATCTGCAGTTTACGGCCAACATGGAGTACCTTCTGGACCGAGTGGGAGACGGGACCGTGGAGTGGAAGACCGTGGTGCGGAATTTCTATCCGGATCTGGACGAGGCGGTGAAAAAGGCCAAGAAAGAGCTGGAGAGCGTTTCCATCGCCGACGAGGTTTCCGACGAGGTCTGCGAGCTGTGCGGCAGGAACATGGTGATCAAGTACGGCCCTCATGGAAAGTTTCTGGCCTGCCCCGGGTTTTCGGAGTGCAAAAATACAAAGCCCTATTTTGAGAAGACAGGGGTTCCATGTCCCAAGTGCGGCAAGGAAGTGGTCATCAAAAAGACCAAGAATGGAAGGCGGTATTACGGATGTGAAAATAATCCAGAGTGTGATTTCATGTCCTGGCAGAAGCCTTCCAAAAAGGTCTGCCCCCAGTGCGGCAGCTATATGGTAGAGAAAGGGACAAAGCTTCTGTGCGGCAATGAACAGTGCGGATATTCGGAAAAGATGAAGAAAGAGGCTGACAAGGAGTGAACCTGACTTCCAGTCTGTCAAGATGTAAAAATTTAAAAAATAATTCGAAAATTTCCGATAAGTGTTGTTATTTTCCAACATATATGATACAATTTTCCTATTACTAGAGGCTTTAGGCTCTTTTTTGCGAGCAAGAAGGAGGATTGTAAAAATGAGTGTTCAGTTGCTGGATAAAACGAGAAAAATTGGGAAATTACTGCACAACAACAACTCCAATAAAGTCGTGTTTAATGATATCTGTCAGGTGCTCAGCGAGATCCTGGATTCTAATATTCTGGTGATCAGCAAGAAGGGAAAGGTCCTGGGCATCAGCGTCTGGCCAGGCGTGGATGAGATCGAGGAGTTGATCGATGACCAGCTGGGGGGATTTGTGGACAAGATGCTTAACGAGCGTCTTCTCAGCATTCTCTCCACCAAGGAGAACGTGAACCTGGCTACTCTGGGATTCGCAGAGGAGAACGTGAAGAAGTACCAGGCTATTATCACGCCCATTGACATCGCGGGGGAGCGGCTGGGGACGCTCTTCATCTACAAGATGGACAGCCAGTATGATATTGACGATATTATCCTAAGCGAGTACGGCACCACCGTGGTGGGGCTTGAGATGATGCGGTCTGTCAACGAGGAGAACGCCGAGGAGAGCAGGAAGATCCAGATCGTCAAGTCTGCCATCAGCACCTTGTCGTTCTCGGAGCTGGAGGCCATCACACACATTTTTGAGGAGCTGGAGGGCAATGAAGGGATACTGGTAGCCAGCAAGATCGCGGACAGGGTGGGGATCACCCGCTCGGTGATCGTCAACGCCCTGCGCAAGTTTGAGAGCGCGGGCGTCATTGAGTCCCGGTCGTCCGGTATGAAGGGGACTTATATTAAGGTGCTCAATGATGTTGTGTTTGACGAGCTAAAGCAGCTTAAAAATTCAGGCCACGGTTAAGGGCAAAAGGGAGAGTCCGAAAAAGCGGGCTCTCCTTTTTTCACGATTTGGCATTTTGGAAATAATTTTCCCGCATTGGGCGGATATGGCTTGTTTGTCAACAATTTAACAGGAAAAAGCGGAGAAATAACGTCAATTTTTGGTGAATTTTCAGTGATGTATCAATTTTTGTAATTGTAGAGAGTCGTGATTTATGGTATACTTGTCAAGATGACAGAAACTGTGGTTCTGTCAAGGGTTATCGAAAATGTAAAGAAAGAGGGTAGTGAGATGGGATTGGCTACATTTAAAGGCGGCATTCATCCATATGAGGGAAAAGAACTGTCCGAGAATCAGCCGATTGAAGTCCTGAAGCCGAAGGGGGATCTGGTGTATCCGCTGTCCCAGCACATCGGCGCGCCTGCAAAGCCTTTGGTGAAAAAGGGCGACCAGGTTCTGGTGGGACAGAAGATCGGGGAAGCCGGCGGTTTTGTATCGGCTCATGTCATCTGCTCTGTGTCCGGAACGGTAAAGGCCGTGGAACCCCGGCGCACGGCAGGCGGCAGCATGGTAAATTCCATTATCGTGGAAAATGACGGGGAGTACAAAACTGTCGAGGGAATAGGAAAGGACAGGGACTTTTCAAAGCTTTCCAAGGAAGAGATCCTTGGAATCGTGAAGGAAGCAGGCATCGTGGGACTTGGCGGGGCAGGGTTTCCTACCCATGTGAAGCTGGCACCAAAGGATCCTGCAAAGATCGACTACGTGATCGTCAACGGCGCGGAGTGCGAGCCGTATCTTACCAGCGATTACCGGCTGATGCTGGAGGAGCCCGAGAAGATCATCGGCGGGCTGAAGGTGATCCTTAAGCTGTTTGACAACGCCAAAGGTGTGATCGGCATTGAGAACAATAAGCCGGAGGCTATCGCAAAGCTGACGGAGCTGGTGAAGACCGAGCCCAGGATCGAGGTATGTCCTCTCAAGACAAAGTATCCCCAGGGCGGTGAGCGCACGCTCATCTACGCGGTTACTGGGAGAAAGGTTAATTCTTCCATGCTCCCGGCGGACGTAGGCTGTATCGTGGACAATGTGGACACGGTGCTTTCGGTGTATATGGCAGTGTGCAAGAGTACCCCTCTTATCAGGAAGATCATTACAGTCACCGGCGACGCCATCGCGAACCCGAAGAACTTCAGCGCCAGGCTGGGAACCTGTTACCAGGAGCTTGTAGACGCGGCAGGCGGCTTTAAGACAGAGCCCGAGAAAGTGATCTCCGGCGGACCTATGATGGGGCAGGCACTGTTTGACTTGACGATTCCCGTGTCAAAGACTTCATCCGCCCTCACCTGTCTGACCAAGGACCAGGTGGCTGAGATGGAGCCTACGGCCTGTATCCGCTGCGGCCGCTGCGTGTCCGTATGTCCTGAGTTTTTGGTTCCCCAGAAGCTGATGAGGGCAGCCAAGCGCCATGACCTGGAGCAGTTTGAGAAGTTAAACGGTATGGAGTGCGTGGAGTGCGGAAGCTGTTCCTGGGGATGTCCTGCCAGGCTGCAGCTGACCCAGGCATTTAAAGAGATGAGAGTGGCCGTCAGGGCCAGCAAAAAGAAAGCGTAGGAGGGGTGAAACATGAATAAATTACGGAACGTATCATCATCACCTCATGCAAGGGGCAATGTACTAACTCAGAATCTGATGTTCGATGTTGCCATTGCCATGGTTCCCGCGGCTGTGTATGGTGTGTATCAGTTCGGACTTAAAGCGCTGTGTATTCTGCTTGTGACCATGGCGGGCAGCGTGCTCAGCGAGTATGTGTATGAGAGCCTTATGGGCAAACCGATCACGGTTATGGACGGCAGCGCCCTGGTGACCGGCATGATCCTGGGACTTAACATGCCTCCGGAGATCCCGCTGTGGATCCCGTTTTTGGGCAGTATTTTTGCTATTATCGTGGTGAAGCAGCTCTACGGCGGCCTGGGGCAGAACTTTATGAATCCGGCTTTGGCGGCCAGATGTTTTCTTCTGATCTCATTTGCCAATCAGATGTCAGCCTTTAAGCTGGACGGCGTATCCGGAGCTACGCCTCTGTCTGTGCTGAAGAACGGCGGCAGGGTGGATGTGGCGGCCATGTTTGTGGGAAAGATCCCCGGAACCATCGGCGAGGTCTCCGTGGTGGCTCTGCTTATCGGGGCGGCTTACCTTCTGTACAGGAAGGTGATCACCATCCATATCCCGGCGGCCTACATCATTACCTTCGCCATCTTCGTGTTTATCTTCGGGGAGCAGGATCCAGGCTATGTTATGGCTCACATCTGCGGCGGCGGCCTGATCTTTGGAGCGTTCTTTATGGCGACTGATTATGTGACCAGCCCCATCACCCCTAAGGGGCGCATCGTGTTCGGTGGTCTTTTGGGGATTCTTACAGGGCGGTTTCGGTTGTTCGGCGGTTCGGCGGAGGGCGTATCCTATGCCATCATCATCAGCAACCTTTTGGTTCCGCTGATCGAGAAGGTGACCCTTCCCGTAGCGTTTGGAAAGGAGGGCAAAAAAGCATGAGTAAAGGCGGTTTTATGAAAGACGCCCTGATTTTATTTGCCATCACTCTAGTTGCCGGGGCGTGTCTGGGCGGCGCTTACGAGATAACAAAGGGGCCGATCCAGGCAGCGGAGCTGGCGGCAAAGGAGGATGCCTTCCGTACGGTTTTGGCAGACGCGGATTCGTTCCAGCTGGACGATTACTCGGCTGCTCTTGAGAAGGCCAACGGGGAGGTTGCCGGCCTTAGTTTCGGCAATGTGCAAGTGGATGAGTGTGCCACCGGCATGGACGGGTCCGGAAGTCCCATGGGGTATGTGGTGACTGCCACCTCCAAGGACGGTTACGGCGGCAATATCACTGTGTCCGTAGGTAT
>ERZ779624.471-NODE-471-length-12628-cov-8.695459_pt1 | contig 12628 bp, 10 predicted proteins | sample MGYA00514190_ERZ779624 | MGnify/ENA primary metagenome ERZ779624 (study PRJEB29562, sample SAMEA4376706) | mouse gut metagenome | isolation source: Cecum | study: EMG produced TPA metagenomics assembly of the A DSS colitis mouse model was used to assess the... | reverse complement strand
CAGTTCCGTTCCCTCCGGCAGTTCCGTTCCCTCCGGCAGTTCCGTTCCCTCCGGCGGCTGACCGCCCTTTCCGGAATTTTCCCACATGGAAATGGCATTTTGAATCCCTTCCGCATCCATTCCGAATACTACCGTTACGGATTCATTTGCGGGAACTGCCGTTGTATCCCCCGTAAACCGGATTACAACACTGTATGTAACATTTGTCCGGCTCTCCGAATCGGATACCGGATAAATCTCTTCCACAATCCCCTCAAACCCGCCGTATTCGCCGGACTGGATGTATACCTCATCCCCAAGGGCAATCTTCGCAATATCCTCCTGGCCCACAGATACCGTAACAGTCATTTCTTCCGGATTGCTGTACACAAAAACGACACTTTCGGAAGTAAGATTTCTCCCGACCCTTACCATCGTCCGTAAAACCGTTCCGTCTCCGGAGGCATGGAAATAACCGTCACCCACGCTGGTTTCAAATAATGCCAGATTTTCCTCCGCGTCCTCCCGATCCCTTTCCAGCGCCTCACAGGCTGTCTCCGCCTGCCAAACAGCCGCCTCATAATCGCTTTGCGCACTGTCCGCAGTTGCCAGGGCCTTTTCGTAAGTCACTTTTTCCTGCAATACCCGGGATTGATAATTTTTCTCCGCCTCTTCCACTGCCTGCTCCAGCTCCGGGAGCTGCAATTCCAAAGTCTGCAGCTCAAATGCAGCATTCACCAGGGCATTTTCGTAATCCTCCTTTGCCTGTTCCAAATTTCTCAGCTGTTTTTCAAGTACATTGTAAAGAGAGGCCAGTACCTGGATCTGATCACGGCTCGGACCTGCGCTCTGAGCGGCATCGCCTCCCGACACAGTGCCCTGGGACACCGCGGACGTCATGCCGGCCATGTTCAAGCTGCCGCCCTGGCCGGTTACCTGAGACCATGAAACACCCCACTCCTCCATCTTTTCCATTAACGCCCCAAGCGTCTCATCGTAAAGTGCCTGGTATTCATCCACTTTAAAATAGCTCCTGTAAGAATCGTCACTGACGTAAGATTGATATTCCGCAATCTCCTCCTGTGCTTCCGACAGCTGTTCCTTTGCCCTGTGCACCGCCTCCTGCAATCCGGACAAATTTTCATCATAGATTTCCTTTGCCTGTTCGCCGCTTAACACTTTACGATCCAAATCATATTTTGCAGTAATCCTGCTCTGTTCAAATTCAATCAATCCGGACCGATAAGCCAGATCAGCCTCCCTCAGCGCCTGCTCCAATTCCTCCCGCGCCTGGGCGACGCTTGCTTCCGAAAGCTTTAAAATCCGGGTTCCTTCCGTGACAGTGTCCTCCGCACGGATGTATACTTCCTCTATTTCCAGATCGACGGATAAATTTTCCACCCCGAATACTTCCTCCGTAACCCCTACGCTGGTCACGCCGCCTGCCGTCGTCATCCCCTCCCGCATGGCAAACGCCATTTCTCCTTGCGGCATGCCGTCAAACGAAAAGTCCGGCTTTTTTGCTCTGACAAGTATCAGAAAAACAATTCCCCCAATTACTGCCGCTATGAATCCCAACAAAATAACCACTCTTTTGGTCTTCACTCGATTATCCTCCACTCATTCAGACATTCTACAGTTATCATTGTAATCCTCCTGCATTTTCTGTTTAGACACATTGTAATTGTCTTGTCTGAAACGAAACTGAAAATGCGGGGCCAAACCATGAACATTCTGTGTCCTCTTTATTTTTTCCTTTTTTCAGCTACATTTCAGCTTTGAAATGTACTATAATACAAAAGAGGAAAAATCGGAGAAACCCTTATGAAAATACTTGTTATCGAAGATGAGAAGCTGCTGGCAGATACCATTCATGCCCTGTTATCCCAGAAGGGCTTTGAAGTGGAAGTGGCATATGACGGGGAAACCGGTGAAGAATATGCCGAGCTGGGAATCTATGACCTTCTGATTCTGGATGTGATGATGCCCAAAATGAACGGCTACGAGGTTGCCAGAAAAGTCCGGGCGTCGAAGTGCGGGACTCCGATCCTGATGCTGACCGCAAAATCAGATCTGGAAGACCGCATCACAGGCTTAAACGCGGGGGCCGACTACTACCTCACCAAACCCTTCGACACCAGGGAGCTGTTGGCCTGTATTAACGCGCTGCTGCGCCGTCAGGGCGCACAGGTAAACGAGGTGGTCTACGGCAATACCTCTCTGGATCTGTCTTCCGGTATGCTGGTATGCGGTTCAAATTCCGTCCGTTTGTCCGCAAGGGAATTTGATATTATGCGTTTCCTGCTCCAATCCGGAAGCCGCAATCTGTCCAAGGAAGTCATCCTTGCCAGAGTATGGGGATATGATTCGGACGCGGTGGAAAATCATGTGGAGGTCTATGTGGGCTTTCTGCGGAAGAAATTATCCAGCATCGGCTCCAACATCCGCATTGAAGCCATCCGCAGGATGGGATATCACTTGGAGGTAGACGAATCTTGACCGGAAAACTTCGCTGTAAGTTTATTGTGATTATCATGAGCATTGTCACAGTCATGCTCTGTGTCATTATGTCCATGATCTATTATTTTACCAAAAAGAATCTGGAAAACGACAGCATCCATATGATGAAAAATATTGCAGACAATCCGTTTCTGCTGCGTCTCCCCAATGAAATGCCAAAGGAAATGCGTCTTCCCTACTTTACCCTTCAGTTGGGCAGGAGGGGAAACCTGATTGCAACAGGCGGCGGATATTATGACCTTTCTGATGAAACTTTTTTGAAAAATCTGATCGCGGCAACCTTTTCTGCCGAGGGGTCTGTAGGTATTATAGAGGAGTACAACCTTCGGTTTTTCCGCAAAGGCGCCGCCCCCAATCAGATTCTTGTTTACGCCGATATTTCCAGCGAACTGACGACCTTGAACAATTTGCTGAGAAACTGTATCTTTATCGGTATTGCCTGCTTTCTTGCCTTTCTCTGTATCAGCTTTCTGCTGGCAAAATGGGCTGTGCAGCCGGTAGAAAAGGCATGGCAGCAGCAGCGTCAGTTTCTTGCCGACGCCTCTCATGAACTGAAAACACCGCTGACAGTCATTATGACAAATGCAGAGCTGCTGCAGAATACGGATTATGATGAGACAAGCCATTCTGCATTTTCCTCAAACATCCTGGTCATGTCCAGGCAAATGCGTGATCTGGTGGAACAAATGCTGGAGCTGGCCAGAACCGACAGGGTACAGTCCGACACGGTCTTTTGCTCCTTTGATTTCAGTCGGCTTGTCTCTGACGCCGCCCTGCCGTTTGAGCCTGTTTTTTTCGAGAAGGGTCTCACTCTGCACACTGCTGTCACGGAGAATATCCGGATAAACGGCAATCCCTCCGAGCTGCGTCAGGTTCTGGATATCCTGCTGGATAACGCGCAGAAATACTCGCGTGAAAACGGCACAACCCGGATGACATTGCAAGGGCGCGGCAAAGGCCACTGTCTGCTGACAGTGGCCAATGAGGGCGAAGCCATACCCCTGGCGGATCTGAACCGGCTTTTTAAAAGGTTCTACCGCGCCGACCAGGCAAGAAGCCGCACCGGCAGCTTCGGCCTTGGCCTCTCCATTGCCGAGTCCATTGTAAAACGCCATAAAGGGAAAATATGGGCAGAGAGCAAAAACGGCTTCAATACGTTTTATGTGGAATTGAGGAAATTATAATATCTGCACCTCTTCCACTTGCATTTGCAAAAAGCATCGTCAAGTTTGATTGTAACCAACAAAACTACAGCCGGTCATAATACCTCCGAATCAATGCCGACATTGCCTTGCGTCTCTCCCTTAAAAATTCATCATAATCATTCACCGTCATGCTCGCAACCATCTGCGGAACGCAGTTCTCCGCCAAATTCTCCGCAAAGCTTTCCAGATCCGCAATGTTTCCAAGGACGATCTCACCGTTTTCGCACTGCTTCATCACCTTTCCGAAATAAACATTCGGCGCGTCATCACTGATTGCCTTATTCACCTGTGTGTCAAGATAAATATAGTTCGCCACCTGGTTATATCTCGTCTTGTTATCCACACCGTTTTTCTTTAGATAGCTGCGCGGGAAAATGTGATGCACATCGCCCGAACCCGTTATCAGGTCTGCAACCTTCGTTCCGTTCACCAGCAGAGAATTGCAGTTCATATTAATCTGAGCCGCCAGAAAGGTATTGAAGGCAGGACTGTTGACAGAGGAGGTCTCCAGATTCTGAGGCAACGTAACTGTCCAAAAGGTATCGGACAGCAAAGAAGCTTCCGCATCCGCCAGAAACGTCAGAAATCCCTTTTCCCCTATGATTCTCATATCTCTGTCCATCTGCGTTTCCGGCGAGCCGATATATCTCGACGTCAAGGTTGAAAGCACAAACCACTTCTGCACATATCGCTTTATCTGCACATTGGGAATAACAGGATCCTCCAGCAGCATTAAATATAAGGTATATGCAAAATCCAGAGTCATCCTTGAATTCAGCAACTTGTCGGATACAAATCCGGCTCCCTTGATCGCCATCACAAACTGCGAGAAATTGTACTGATTAATGAAATTCAAAATACCATTATCCAGTTTTTCATATGATTCTTCTACAATGTCTTCCCGAAATTCCTTCGTCGCAAAATCACGCCCCGAGAGCAGGCTAACCAAATCTGCCAGCTTTCCTCTCTTGAATTGATGCATAAACGAAACTCTGAGCATGTCGCCATAGTCCGGATCAAAAATATCATCATGATCCTTAGCCAGCCACCTTATCTTGTCAGCGTATTTGGATGACTGAAACTCTTCGTCGTGTGTCAGCTGCGCGTAAAAGTCCGGCTTCACAGCCAAGTGGCAGAAATAATCCACCGTCTTTCTCAAAAGACTGCCGGAATGAATCGTATCCGCCGCCATTTTGGACATTACAAAATCCGACTGGCTGAGCGCCGTTCCCTTCGAATTTATCCGAATAAATATTTCGGTCACTTCATCAATATCCAGAGTCGGATTCAACTCAATTACTCCAATCTGCCGGTTTGTGATTCCCTTCAAAGCCATAATGGATTTATTGATTATGCTGGGGCTCGTCCCCTCATTGACTTCACAATAACCGACAGCAAAGTCAAAAGGATCAAACTCCGGGGCAAAAACCACGGAGATATCCGGAATCCATCTTTTATCTTTCAAATGAGACGCATCCTGTACTGCAAAACGCTTTGTCTCGTCCTCCACAAGAGGATTAAAGGCGATCTTAATTCTGTCCTTGTTGAAGTCCTCGTCCAGAACCTCCCTTCCGGCAATGGCCGCCATCAACGCCGTCACCCGCTGCTGGCCGTCAATCAGAACCCTTTTGCCGTTTGCCTTTCCGCCGTCCTTTGTCTTTACGTCCGGATTTTTCCAGGTAATAATATATCCTGTAGGATATCCGTTATACAGCGAGTCCACCAGATCTCTCACCTGGCTGCGCTTCCACACAAACGGCCGCTGAATTTCAGGAATCACAAAATCCTCCGCATCAATGAATCCCAGAATCACACTGACAGAATGCTGCATTAATGAAAATTTTTCACCTATCATAAGTACTCCTCTTTTCTGTGTTTTTTCTTAGCCTCAGCCCCATAACAACTTATCCGGCAGTTCCCCGGATGTTACTCAAATTTTCCATTCAATATCCAGTCTCTTGCGGATATCCGTAATCATATTCCTACCGTTTCGGTGATCTCCCGGCGTTTTTGATATCGTAAACAGATATCGTGGGTCATGAAAGGTAAACTTATAATGTCTGGTGTCTTCCTCCATTGAAAATCCAAGTTCTTTCATTCGAGATATGGATGCTTTTGACAGTTTCCCTTCACCGCTGAATATATTTTGAATCTCGGAAATGATATGCTCCCACTCCCCATTCTTGGGATTCGCTTCCAGCAGGGATTGAATCATTACATGCGCCCTGGAATCAGTCGGATACTTGTCCTGTACCTGAGAAAGAATACTGTAAAGAAGATCATTCCGCTCTGACGGATACAGGCAAGGTTCTTTGCCCACTTTATAAAAAAGACTTTCTTCCGAAACACCGTCCAGTGCTACGCGAAGATTATCCCGCTGTGCCTGCAGAGAAAAAACCTGTCGGTTAAGCTCCTGAATCTGATTTCGCAGGCTCTCATTCTCCTGGTCAAAAGTAGCCATATACAGAGAAAGCATTTCCTTATTCTGTGCACTGATATCCTGCCACTTTGACATTTTCTGTCTGGACTGCAGCGCAATAATCTGATTCCAGTTATATACGGAAGAATCGAGCCGGTTAATCAGTGCTTTCCAAACAGAATCAATAATTTCTGCCGTCATTTCCTTAAAGTCTCTGTAATTATTTAAACCGTGTCTTTGGCAGAGATTGGTTCCCGGAAAATAAACTCCTACATATCCTGTATAAGCATTATTTCCTTCCGTGTCAGCCCGCAGCCTCAAAGCCGTCTCATGGCTTTTTTCCACAAACACATGTGCGACGCCCCCCAACTTTTCTGCCAGATATTTGGGGCTAATCACCGTTTTTCCCCAATAATCACAGCTGATGTATACTACCGGCATTGAGTATTGATACGTTCCACGCATAATACCCACACATATGTCATAATACTCGTTGTCTGCATCAATGGGCACATCACACACTGGTATGTCTGCATCATCTCTGCAATAGCCCTTCTCAATAAACAGCTTTACAATATAAGGTTTGCGCACTTGTGGAAGCTGTGTACTGAAATCAATCCGATTGCAATATAATTGTATCAGAAGAGACTTTTCACTGTTTTCACACAGGAAAATACAGTCGCTGTTCCAAATTGTATCCGATTCACGGTTCTCAAGACGGCAAGCCGCCAACTCTATCTGGGTATCCACCAGATGACGAATGGAAAATGTGATATTCTCCATATTGATTTCAAAATCCTCCCGAGAACGAACGTCATACTCGATAGACTCTACCGGGTAATTCGGGCTTCCCGTAATCCATTCAACAAACAGCTGCACGCACTCTTCTTGAGTGACTTCCTTCTTCAGGGGAAGCCGGGTACTGAAAACCAGCATAGCATCTTCTCTCCTTCCAAACATATGTAATAACATTGCAAACTATATATTACGATATTTGTTCACATGACGCAAGATTTTATCTCCATCTTTCATCATTATATTACAAAAAACACTTGCATGCAAAACAGCTCCCATACCTGTCTCTACACAGATATAGAAACTGCTCCAAAAACCTCAAATATCCCGCTTTTCGTCTACAACGCTGCTTCCGTCCCCACCTTCTGCGCAATCAGCGTATCCATGCAATGCTTATGCGGTTTGCCGCCGCTGTTGCAGTCGAATACCTCCTCCCTGCAGGTGTGAAACAGCCAGTCGTGATAATATCCAAACAATTCCCCCGAACGCCAGGGATGCCTTTTGGTCTCGTCGCGTGTGGAATCCGGCGCCCGGGTGATAAAAGGCTTTTTTACAAAAACATTGATGGCATTGATGCCATTCTCCGCCGTGTGCTCCTTCAGGCTGTGACAGAGCTCCTTTCTCTGGCTCTCCTGAACAAAATGAAACACACCGCTGCTGAAAATAATATCATATATGCCGTCCGGTCGATAGTCAAAGAGATCGGCCCGGAACAGATTTACCTCCACCTTATTGTGGGCAGCCAGCTTTTTCGCCTTTTCGATTCCCGCCTCGGATACGTCAAAGGCCGTCACCGCATAACCGCACTTGGCCAGAAATACGGCATCCTTGCCCTCACCGCAGCCAATATCCAGCACCCTGTAAGGGCGGATGGGCGGCAGAAGCTTCATGATGTCATAGCAGATACGGTTCGGCATCAGCCCCCAATAATATCCCTCGGTGTTATACCTGTCATCGTAGTCCGCCACCACAGCGCTGTAGCCCACCAGTGCATCGACGGTGGTGTTCAATACCGCCGCCAGCTTGGGCAGCATCATGACATCCGGAATGGACGCTCCGTTTTCCCACTTTGATACTGCCTGAAATGAAACATTCAGCGACGAAGCAAGCTGATTCTGCGTAAGCCCCAGCTCCCTGCGCCTTTTTCCTATCACTTCTCCCGTCTTCAGGTTCTCCATCTGCCCCTCCCTTTCTCCGGCCTGCCGCGCCCCCTGCCAGGAAGCTCCCTGCCGTTTCGCCCTGCAAAACCTCTTGATTCCATGTTAATAAAAAACAGCGGACAGCGCAATAACCTGAGAAGGGAATCCTGCTCCCGGTTTCAACCAACGGTTGAAAATTGCCTCCTTGGGGCAATTTCAGCCACGCCGCAGTTTCCTGTAAGGGTTAAGGAGTCAAACGCCGGTAAGATAAAAAACAGGAGCCGATGCCGGTGTACTGACAGGCTTATTTTCAGCTGTCTGTCAATCCATCCGGGAATCGGCTCATAATGTTACTCGCTCATTTTTTTCAAGATACGCTGTATGCTCTTCTCCGACAGAAAATATTTACAGGCCAGCTCCGATGTCCTGCTTCCCGCAAGATAATCCCCGTAAATATTCCGGTTCCGCACCGAAAGCTCCTGCCTGATCTGAGTCCCCGCTCCCCAGGCCTGCCTGTGCGCGGACTTGCGCGGAATATATATTGTCTCTCCGTCCACATACTGCTGTATCAGCTCTATTACTTCCACGGGCAGAATTTCTTCTGCTCTTATATAGCCCATGTCTGCCTCCTAAACAAATATTTTTCAGGAATAGCATTGGCTATAACAATTTCAGGAACAATAAGATCATCCGTTTATCGCGGCATCCGTTGTTTTATTGCAATAGCCCCTGCTATGCAGACAGAACATATCTTTTCATATAGAATAACTCTCCTTTCCTTCTTTTCTTTCCCCATCATACCACCATTCACCGGAGGATGCAATTTTTTCTACCGTCCCTCGCAGAATTTCTCGATGGCCCGGGCCGCAAACGCCGCGCAGCCCTCTCCGCCCGCTTTGTCGATGTTTTCCCGAAACGCTCCGTCCGCTTCGTACATTTTTCCCAGACCGGACAGAATCTCCGGAGTGCAGGTATAAAAGTTCTCCGTGATGTAATCCTGCAGCGCCTTTACCTGCGCCTGTACGGCCTCGCTGCCGGCATCCTCATCCCGCATGGCCCCGAACCCGGCAAACACATCCATAAGCCCCGCGGACACAAGCCGCTGCTCGTCCTGCCCACGTCCCCTGTTTCGCTCCTCAAATTCCCGATATGCGTCTGTCTTTCCCCACCGGGCTTTTGCCGTCTCCGCGTATTCCTTCAGTTTCTTTGTATCAAATGCCGAAAAATCCATTGTCGCTCCCTTCTGCACACCTTTCTGTGTGCCCAACTGCACAGGCAAATTCTCTTTCCGATTCGCCCCTTCTTCTTTGATTCTGCACGCAAGGTCGATCAGCTTCTCCAGCCGTTCCTTTTTCAGCGTCAGCAGCTCGATCTGCTGTTCCAGGGCCTTATCCCTGTCAAAGCATCTGTCATTCACAATCCCCGCAATCTCCTTCAGCGGAAACTCCAGCTCCCGGAACAGCAGAATCTGCTGCAGCCGCCCAAGCGCCGTATCGTCATACAGCCTGTATCCGGCCTCCGTCATTTCGGTGGGATGCAAAAGACCAATCTGGTCATAATAATGCAGAGCGCGTATACTCACTCCCGTTAATTTGCTCACCTCATTGACTGTCATCATACCGCCACCTCCCTTGTGTAATCCTATCATACGCCATGACGCAGCGTCAGAGTCAAGGATAAATTTTTTTTCGCTTTTCTCTCATTCCTGTGGTACAATGAGTTTATTCCGGACTGCTAACGGTCAAATGACCATCTGCTGTACATTGCGGAGCAACTTGTTTCTTCTGGGCAACACAGGCGCAGGCGGCTCCGGCCATATACGGATATATTGTGTCTGCATTTATCAAATAGGCAAAAGGATGTGTAATCATGGAAAATACGGAAAAAACAGAATTATTTGAAAAAACTCCCATACCAAAGGCGGTGATGACGCTGGCCATCCCCACCATCCTCAGCTCTCTGGTCATGGTGATCTATAATCTGGCCGACACTTACTTTGTGGGAATGCTGAACGACCCGGTGCAGAATGCCGCCGTGACACTGGCAGCCCCGGTGCTGCTGGCCTTCAATGCGGTGAATAACCTGTTCGGCGTGGGCTCCTCCAGCATGATGAGCCGGGGCCTTGGGGCAAAGGATTATGACACCGTCTACCGCAGCTCTGCCCTGGGCTTTTACTGCGCACTGATATCGGGGATTCTGTTTTCCACCCTGTACACGGTCTTTCAAAATCCCCTGCTGATCATGCTGGGGGCTGACAGCAATACCACAGCGGCCACCGGCGACTATCTGCTGTGGACGGTGAGCTGCGGAGCTGCTCCCGCTATCCTGAATGTGGTCATGGCCTATCTGGTGCGGGCGGAGGGCTCCTCCCTTCACGCCAGCCTGGGCACCATGAGCGGCTGTCTGCTGAATATCATTCTGGATCCCATCTTTATCCTGCCTTGGGGTCTGAATATGGGTGCGGCAGGAGCCGGTCTGGCAACCTTTCTGTCAAACTGTGTGGCCTGCGCTTACTTCTTTGTCCTGCTTTTCCTGAAGCGGGGCCGCACCTATGTGTGTATCCGCCCCACCCTGTTCCGTTTCCGGAGGGAAATCGTGGCGGGAATCCTGGCGGTAGGTGTGCCGGCAGCCATTCAGAACCTGTTAAACGTAACCGGCATGACCGTGCTGAACAATTTTACGGCTGCCTTCGGCGCGGATGCCGTGGCCGCCATGGGAATCTCACAAAAAATCAATATGGTGCCCATGCAGGTGGCCTTCGGGTTGTCACAGGGCATTATGCCGTTAATCAGCTACAACTACGCAAGCGGCAACGTGTCCCGCATGAAGAAAACCCTCACCTTCACCGCCAAAATCAACCTTACCTTTATGGCCACCCTTGCGGTAGGCTACTGGCTGGGAGCGGGATTCCTCATCTCCCTCTTTATGAAGAATCCCTCCATTGTGGCCTACGGAACCCGCTTCCTGCGAGGGCTATGCCTGGGAATGCCTTTCCTGTGCATGGATTTTCTGGCGGTAGGCGTTTTTCAGGCCTGCGGCCTGGGCCGGAAATCCCTGGTTTTTGCCATTCTGCGGAAAATTGTGCTGGAGATCCCGGCTCTCTTTATCCTGAATTACCTGTTCCCTCTGTATGGACTGGCATACGCGCAGTTTGCTGCGGAATCCATTCTTGCCGCAGCCGCCGTCATCGTACTGCTCCGGCTGTTCCAGGGACTGGAACGTCGGAAGAAGGACGATACGGTAAGCGCTCCGATATGAGGACATGATTCCCGCTGACACCCGACTCCAGCAATTTTTGCCGGAAGCACACAGCAGCACTGCTTCCGGCCCATGTGCCCAGATCCTGACGTCCTTGCCAAAGACACGCAGCACCGCGGATAACCGTCCCAGCTTCTTAAGTCATACCATGGGAAAACTCTCGCCGAGGCCAGGCCCACAGCCTCAGATACCTGCTGCCGGGTACAGCCTCCGCCAGCATCGAAACAGGCAGAGCCACTGAATATACAGCGTGACGCCGTCTTTATGGGCATGGGGCAGCCCTGCCTGCTTCAGCGCCACGGACACCTGCCTCTCGGTGAGCAGCCCCTTGCGCCCACACAGTCCATATTTCATGGAATGTGCCACAAACCTCCGAAAAGCCGCATACTCCTTCTTATCCAGATCCGGCACGGCTTTTCTGCAAAAATGAAGCAGGACGCAGTCCACCCCCGGCATGGGGTGAAAATCCTCCCTGCGGAAATGATACCGGATCCCGATGTCATAGCACACCTTGAGCAAAAGGGATTTTTCCGTCTCCTTTCCGCACCCCATAAACCTTTTCGCCGCCCCTTTTTCCATCACAAGCCACATCTCCCCAGGCGGATTTCTGTCATTTGTCAGCTTCTCCACAATCTGTGTGGTAATGGAAAAGGGAATGTTGGCAAACACCTTGTAGGCTCCCTTCGCCGGAAGCTGATACCTCAAAAAGTCCCCATGAATAAGCTGCAAATTGGACCTTTCCGCCAGTCTGGCTCCCGCGCTCTCATACAGCCTGCGATCCAGCTCCACGGAATACACCCTGCCGCTTCGCCTGCACAGCTCTTCCGTCAGGTGTCCCTTTCCCGTCCCGATCTCGATCACCGTATCCTCCCGGCAAATGCTGCTCAGTCCCACTATCTTCTTTATCAATCTTTTCTCCGTTATGAAATTTTGCGAATCGGACAGCTTTACCCCGCTGTCCCCCTTTGTCTGTCTCCTGCCTTTTTGCATTATACTGTTCTCCCTTCTGCACTGCTGTGAAAAGGGCAACAAAAAAGCAGGATATCCCTCAGAAACGGAATTTCCCGCAAAGCACGAAAAAGCGTCAGTCAACCGGACAGAACAAAAGTCCCATCCTTACCCATGGTTCCTGTGAAATGTGTTTGCACGCAAAAAAATCCCATTTACATGAGACAATATATCTGCTTTCTTATCGCCCCTGAACGCGGGTACGCATAACGCAAACACAAATTAACACACACAAGCCACCTTTCTATTCTAATAGACTCTCGGAATCTCTAAGCCTTATTTTATGCGGCTTTTGGGATTCCTTT
>ERZ779624.470-NODE-470-length-12629-cov-5.704072_pt1 | contig 12629 bp, 13 predicted proteins | sample MGYA00514190_ERZ779624 | MGnify/ENA primary metagenome ERZ779624 (study PRJEB29562, sample SAMEA4376706) | mouse gut metagenome | isolation source: Cecum | study: EMG produced TPA metagenomics assembly of the A DSS colitis mouse model was used to assess the... | reverse complement strand
CCAGGGAGGCGGAGGCAGCCAGGGAAGTGGAGGCGGAAGCAGCCAGGGAAGCGGAGGCAGCCAGGGAGGCGGAGGCAGCCAGGGAAATGGAGGCGGTCAGGGAGGCAGGCCGCCTCTTGGCGGAGATGGAGGTCCGGAAACAGCACCTTCCCAGGATAATCTGTTCTGGTGGGATTCCGAAAGAGAAGACAGAGATGAGCAGGAGAGTATTCCTATTCCGGATATTTCCATACCTATTCCATGGTGGTGAGCAGGAGGCGGGATATTCGGAGAGAGATTCTTTTAAACTCTCTTTTCCTGTGTTATACTTTTCATATAAGTAAGAAATGAAGCAACACAGAAAAAGGAGGACAGCCATGACCCAGGATGTATTTCTGTTTTTCCATAAAAGCCCACAGTCCTTACCTCTCTACGAGCGTTTGGAAGAGAAAATCTTGTCAGAGATTGAGAATGTGACTGTGAAGGTGCAGAAAACCCAGATTTCATTTTCCAACAAGCGTAATTTTGCGTTTGCCTCCCTGCTCCCTGTGAGAAAGGCCAAGGAGCGGCCAGAGGCGTATCTGACGGTGACGTTCGGGTTAAGTTATCCTGTGGATTCGCCCCGCGTTGACGCGGCCGCGGAGGCTTATCCCAATCGGTGGACTCATCATGTGATGGTGGGGGCATTGGAGGAGCTTGACGAGGAGCTGATGGGGTGGGTGAAAGCGGCGGCTGAATTTTCCGCAGGGAAGCGGTAGGAGAGAACAGGGGAGGGACGAAATCAGCCGCGGTATTTTGAGAGACCGTATCGGATTTGAGGAATGTGGGAAAATCCGCAAGAATCATTAAAACAATCCTCCTTAATTTTGGTATGCTACACAGGCATCTATGGTATGCGGAGGGAGGAATTATATGGAGATACAGTCAGTTGCCATCACAAAACAGGCTATTGATTTCATAGAAAGGAATCTTGACCAGAAACTGGATCTGGATGGGATTGCGGCCGCGGTCCATTACTCCAAATATCATCTGCACAGAATCTTTGGGGATACGGTGGGGATGACCATCCACGACTATGCCCGGCGGAGACAGTTGACGGAGGCGGCAAAGCTTCTTGCGTTTTCGGACAGGCCTATTTTGGATGTTGCCATGGTCTGCGGGTATGAGAGCCAGCAGGCGTTTACCGCCACATTTAAAGCGATGTACAAGCAGACGCCGGCCAGGTACAGGCAGACGCGGGGATTTTATCCGCTGCAGCTTAGGTTTACCCTGCAAGAGGGTGCGGATGGCGCGGGAATAAAAAAATCGGACATCGTTTTTGCCGGAAAGCAGGATATACCGGCGTGGATGGAGCTTACGCGGCTGGTTATTGACGGTTATCCCTGTATGGATGAGGAGGAGTACCTTCAAAAACTGAAAAGGTATGTAGACCAGAGGCGGGCGTTGATGGTGAAACATGGACATGGGGCTGTAGGGGTGATGGCGTTTTCTCATGACACAGGGGGTATTGAATTTTTCGGAATCCATCCTCAGTACCGCAGGACAAATCTTGCAAAGGTATTTTTGAATAAACTGGCGGAGGATATTCTGCCAGAACGGGAGATCGTCATCACTACATACCGGGAGGGCGACCGGGCGGATACGGGACATCGGGATATTATCAAAGGGCTGGGATTTGGTGAGAGGGAGCTGCTGACGGAATTTGGCTACCCTACCCAGCGTTTTGTATTTTCCCCTGTCAGGAAAAGCACAGGGGAGGTAAAGACAGATGAATCGTGAAGAGAATGTTCTTGGAAATGACTTTAGCACAGGGGGACTTTTGGTATTTGCCCTTCCGACCATGGTGATGATGGTATTTTTAGGGTTGTATACCATGGTTGACACGGTGTTTGTGTCCCGGTTTGTCAGCACGGACGCTCTTGGAGCCATCAATATTGTTACGCCGGTCATCAATCTGGTGGTGGGGCTTGGGACTATGCTGGCTGCCGGGGGCAATGCCATAATCTCCCGGACGATGGGCGAGGGAGATTGTGGCAGGGCAAGGGAGTCTTTTACGATGCTGGTTTTTTGCGGCGGGGCGGCAGGGACGGTGCTGGCGGCGCTGGGCTTTGTGATGACAGATGAGATTTTGGAGGTCCTTGGAGCCGGAGGCGGGCTTTTTGAATATGCTAAAGAGTATCTTCGCATCCTGCTTGTGTTTTTTCCGGCCTATATGCTGCAGACGATGTTTGCCAATCTGTTCGTCACAGCCGGGCATCCCGGTCTTGGCTCTTTTTTGTCTGTCGGTTCCGGGATCTTGAACCTTGTTCTGGATTATGTGTTTATTGTGGTTTTGGATATGGGGATACAGGGAGCGGCGTTGGGGACCGGCTTTGGATACCTGATGCCCACAGCGGCAGGGCTGTGGTTTTTTGGAACACAGCGGCGGGAAACCCTTCATTTTTGCAGAATATCGTGGGATATAAGGGTTTTGGCAGAAAGCTGCGCAAACGGCAGCTCGGAAATGGTCAGCCAGCTTGCCATGGCAGTGACGTGTTTTCTGTTTAACCGAAATATGATGAGGCTGGCAGGGGAGGACGGCGTTGCCGCCATCACCATTATAAACTATTCCCAGTTTCTGCTGAATACGCTGTTTATGGGCTTTTCCATGGGCGTGGCTCCTGTTCTGGGCTATCACTTTGGAAGGGGAGATGGGGAGAGGTTAAAGCGCATTCTGCGCTCCTGCCTTAAGGTGATCCTGTGGACTTGCGCGGGAGTTTTTTTGACTGCGTATTTTGGCGGAGGCAGGGTGGTGAATCTGTTTGCCCGGGAGGGCGGCAGGGTGTATGTTCTTGCGGCGGAAGGATTTCGATTATTTTCTGTAAGTTTTTTGTTTTGCGGGGTGAATATTTTTGCCTCCTCCATGTTTACGGCCCTGTCAAATGGGAAGGTTTCCGCGTTTTTGTCGTTTCTCAGGACGTTTGCTTTTTTGACTGTGGGAATCATAGCGCTGCCTAGGCTGTGGGGAATCCGGGGCATCTGGCTTGCGGTTCCCCTGGCGGAAGGGGCGGCGTTTCTGGTCTCGGTACGGTTTCTTAAGAAGGAAATTGTTTAAAGGTGCTTTTATGAAGGGGAGAAGTGTGGTATAATAAGGAAGCATGCCAAGGCATGCCTTGTATGCGGCCTGCGGTTGGAGCGAAATGATAGACAGGACGCGGCATAATACCAAGGCAGCCATCCGGGCATGGTCCGGAGGATGAGAAGATGAGGGGGAATGGTTATGGATACGGCAGCCCTGTTGGAGGAGCTTCGAGCCAGAGTCCGCGGGGATCTGGCGTTGCGGGAACGGTTTATGGAGACCAGAACGAGCGCTGATCCTGTAGCCGCCTTTTGTTTTCTGTGCCGGGAGTTGGGATATGAGATTTATGAGATGGATATGATCAGTGTGGGCGAGGATTTTTACGCGGCCATGAAGCGCAGCACCAATGGCGGCGGGGAGAACTCGCCTAAACTTCATATGGAAGACGATTTTTACGAACTATTTTTTGTGGGATTATAAAATTTTTGGAAAATGCTTCGCATTTTGTCATAAAAATTTAAATAGTAAAACACTTACAGGTCGTGTATAATGGTTGGTATGATAGATTGAGATAAGTGCAAGATTGCATGGAGGAATAAATATATGAGGAAAAAATGGTTGATTTTCGTAGCGGCAATGACAACATTGAGCATTACGGCCTGCGGCAGCGGCGACGGAATCGTGATTAATGGGACGACTGCGGCGGAAGCGGAAAGCGACCAGTTGGAGGAAGAAGGAAGCGCGGCAGAGAGCCAGAATACTTCCGGAACCAGGATCGAGATCGTCACAGGGGAGACCACAGCCCCGGTTTCCATGGAGGAGACGGCGGCTCCGTCTACAGAAGGGTGGACCGAAGCTGCCCAGACCCAGCCGGCGACCACAGCCGCGCCCCAGACTACCAGCGCGACCACCACGGCAGCGGAGACTACGGCAGCTAAGAAATATAAGGTTACAGACGTAAAGAAGACCATGTATGCTACGGCGTCGGTCCGGGTGCGTTCCAGCTACTCCACCGGCTCTGATGTGCTGGCGGCTTTGGCGGACGGGGAGAAAGTGGAGGTGACAGGCCAGGCGGAGAACGGATGGATGCGGGTCAGCTACAAGGGAAATGTAGGTTATGTGTCAGGAAGCTATCTGTCGGAGACGCCGCCTGCTACAAAGAGCAGTAACACAACAACTTCCGCGGGTCAGGGGACCAGCCAGACAAAGCCGTCCACAAATAACCAGTCAAAGCCATCGACCACCACCGGAACCGGCACCACGCCCGGGGGAACTACAGGACCCACAGCGGGCAATAATTCTGGCGGCACCCAGGGGCCGTCAGCCGGCACAAACTCCGGCACCGGCACGACTCCGGGCGGTACCGGCGGACCTTCGGCGGGGAATAATTCGGGCAGCGTAAATCCTGGCGGCGGCACTTCCTCCGGCGGCAGTTCCGTGTCAGGCACAGTAACCTCCCTGGACCCGTCCGGAGTGACCATCCAGTCCAGCAACGGGACTTCCTATCAGTTTGTATGGGGAAGTAATACTCCGGACCTGACCACAGGAGACCAAGTCCACATTTCCTATGAGAATACAAGCTCAGGGGAGAAGAAGATAACCAGTGTTTCGAAATAAGATTTGTAAAATGAAAAAGTGAGGTGTTGAGAATGAAGATTATTTACGCAATCGTAAGCTCTGATGACGGCAACCGCGTTACGGAGGTTCTCAATGAGCATCAGTACATGGTGACAAAACTGGCGACCACCGGCGGTTTTTTGAAAAAGGGCAACTGCACGCTTATGATCGGTACGGAGGCGGAGAAGGTGGACCATGCCATTGAGCTTATCAAGGAGACCTGCGGCAAGCGGCAGAAGATTACATGTAATGTTCCGGCTCCCAATATCTCTTCCATTTCCGCCGGGTATATGATGATGCCTATGACCGTAGAACTGGGCGGGGCAACTATCTTTGTGACGGATGTGGAGCGGTTTGAGAAGATCTGAGACAGAAATTGATATATTGTTGAGTGAGCAAAGGCGGAGTTAGTCGTGGAGCCAGGGAGGGACGGGACATCTCTCCTTCTCTGTCTGGCTCTGCGACTACCCCCGCCCCATTGCTCACTAAACAATATATCAATATGGCGAAAGTAAGAATGCGCTCCTTTCGAGGTTTCTATGAACGGATGCAAAGAAGTTTTACAATTAACTGAAATTAATGGAGATAAATCCATAAAGTGCAGAAATAATTTCAATAATTCAAATTAATAGTCTCAATTTATACAAATTCAAAGTATAATAAAATTATTTTGAAAAAATACAAAAAAAGTGTTGACAAATCAGGAGAGATTGACTATAATAAAGACATCAAAAAGAAACAAAAAGTTAGAGACAATATCCCACAGATATTCAAGAACTGACAAATCTGAAAGAAGGAGGTACGGACCACCAAAAACTTAACATTTGTTTCATTTATCTTAGGAAGATGTTGATCGGAAGAAGATAGATGAGACCAGGACCCCCTTACACTATACCAGTACATGAGCAGGCCCGGTACATAAAGGCTGTGGATTCCGATTCTGAGATGTTAAGAGGAAACGTTGTTTGGCAGTATGACGAGAAAGTATTGCCGGTGCGACAGGGATTTTCCGGAGGATAACGTAGGAGTAGCGAGAAGGAAGAGGGATATTCGCGGAAAGGGAAGCAGGGTATAGGAAAGGTACACAATTAAATATAGAAATCTCAGGAGCAAGGTCAAAAGAGACGGATTGATTCTTGAGAAATCCAAGACAAGAGAGGTATAGTCCAATGGATGAGATAGTATGAGAAGCAAGTATCGGCAAAGAGAGAACGATACTTGCTTCTGTTTGTTTTTTGTGTTTGTTTCTTGTTTTAGTCAGACGCCTTCCAGATCAAACGGAGGGGTGTATTCTTCTTTGGCGCTGGTTTTTTTCTGCATGTATCCGTCTGTCAAGCCAAGTTCAATGGCATGATCCACTACTTTTTCATATTCATAGGTTGTGACTCTGCGGTTTAGTTCCGGGTAATCGCAGGTGTTCTTTGCCAGGTGGCAGGGGGTGTACTGGCTGAGAAGACTTAGGCGGTAATGGCCCTGGGGGAGGGTATCTTTTATCCATTCAAGGAGTTTTAAGGAGTCTTCTTTCTGGCCGGGAAGGACCATGTGGCGGATCACAACGCCGGATCGGAGGATGCCGTTTTCGTCTGCAACCGGAGGTCCGGTCTGGGCGATCATCTGTGTGATGGCCTGGGAGGCAAAGGCGAAATAGTCTTTTGCCTTGGAATAGCGGGCAGACAGAACAGGGCTGTGGTATTTCAGGTCGGGAAGCCAGATATCCACATAGGGGGCCAGGGCTTTTATGACTTCTGGTCTTTCATAGCCGCCGCAGTTGCAGACCACGGGAATGGCAAGTTCAGGTCTGGCCAGATCAAGGGCCGCGGTGACGGACGGCAGGTAGTGGGTCGGGGTGACCAGGTTGATGTTGTGGGCGTTTTGGGCCTGAAGGCGGAGAAAGATGGCGGACAGCTGCCGGACCGTAACCTCTTTGCCAAAACGCTGGTGGCTGATGACGTGGTTCTGGCAGAAACAGCACCCCAGGGTGCATCCGCTGAAAAAGACGGTTCCGCTGCCATGGATTCCGCTGATGCAGGGCTCCTCCCAGTGGTGAAGCGCCGCCCTGGCGATCTTGGCTTGTGTTCTGCTTTGGCAGAATCCCTCCTGCTTTTGGCCGGAAAGTTGTGTTCGGTCGGCGCGGCATTGGCGGGGGCAGAGCCGGCAGTTTTTGTAATCATAGGGAAATGGGGCGGTACTGGCTGATTTGTTCATTTTTACCCTCGCTTTCATTGACAAATGGTGGGGAAAGGACTAAAATACTGATACTATTATAAACGCGGGAAGGAAAAATGCAAGAAGAGGAAATGGAGATTATGAAAAAGAAGGCGGCTTTGGCACTGGGTTACGCATTTCCAAAGACGATCCCTGTGATGGTGGGGTATGTGTTTCTGGGGATGGCGTACGGGATCCTGATGAGGGTCAACGGATATGGAGTGTTCTGGGCCCTGGCCATGAGTTTGTTTGTGTACGCGGGAAGCCTCCAGTATATGGGGGTGACGCTTTTGACGGCTGCGGTTCATCCGATCTACGCGTTTTTTATGGGGCTGATGATCAATGCCCGCCATCTCTTTTATGGAATCTCCATGCTGGGAAAGTATCGGGATCTGAAACGGTTTAAGCCGTACCTGATCTTTGCCCTTACGGATGAGACGTTCTCGGTTTTGTGCAATGAAAAGACGCCGAGAGCCATTGACAGGGAGTGGGTGTATCTGTGGGTGTCGGTTTTGGACCAGTGTTATTGGGTTTTGGGAAGTGTTCTGGGGAGTCTGGTGGGAAGCGTTATCACGTTTAACACCAAGGGACTGGATTTTGCGCTGACCGCTCTGTTTGTGGTGATCTTTACGGATCAGTGGAAGAGTCATAGGGATCACAGACCGGCTATGGTGGGCGTGGTCAGTTCTGTGGCCTGTGTGATGATGTTTGGCAGTCAGGGATTTCTCATTCCTGCCATGGCGCTGATTCTGGCGGGGTTAAGTTTGTGGTACTGGAAAAACGGCGGTTTAAAGAAGGGTGAACATAGGGAGGTGGAGGAAAATGGATAATGCGGCAATGCATATAAACGGCGGTGTGTGGATCGTGGCCGCCCTTGCGGTTGCGCCGATGCTCACCCGGTTTGTGGCGCTTCTTGTGTTTCCGGCAGGCAGGGAGATTCCCAGATATGTGGAGTATCTGGGGAAGACGCTGCCCTATGCCACCATTGGGCTTTTGGTGGTGTACTGTCTGAAGGATGTGCAGGTGGCAGGGACTTTTCACGGGCTTCCGGAGATGATCGCGGTGTCTGTGATCGTGGGGCTTCACTGGTGGAAGGGCAATTCTTTGTTAAGCATCGGCGCGGGGACCGTGGTGTATATGGCGTTGGTGCAGAGGGTGTTTGTGTAGGGATGAGATTTGGCAAAAGGGCTGTGTTTCCGTGGGAGACACAGCCCTTTTGGGAGAGTGGGAAGGGGGGTTTTGGGGTTACTTAAAGGTTTCCGGGTCCTTGGACGCGGCGGGAGTCAGATAGGGGAAGATCTCTTCGTAGGCTTCCAGTTCTGCTTCGGTTTCAGGGAGGGCGGGAATCAGCCCGGTACACTCCATGGCGGAGGCTGCCGGGTTGTTCAGATAATCGTCCTTGTCTTCATTGTAGATTGTCATTTTATCACCTCGATGTTAGTATGGGAATGGCGGGATGAAAGTATGTGAGGGATTTTATGGAATTTAATAACATGGTAAGGTTGGATGAGCGGCTCGGTAGGGGGAAACGTAAATTTCAGGGTTCACTCCTCAGCTTCCGAAATTCTCCCGGCGTCATACCGTATTTTTTCTTAAACAGCTCTATAAACGCGTGCTGGCTGCTAAAGCCGCATTTGATGGATATATCCAAAAGGCTGTCCTTTGTATGGGTCATCTCATAAACCGCGTGTTCCAGCCGGACTTTCATAAGGTACTGCTTGTATGTCATGGAAAAATTCTGCCGGAAGAGTTTGGATATGTACTGGGGAGATACATAGAGGGAGTCAGCCAGACTCTGGAGGCTGATGTCTTCCTGGTAATGTTCATTTATGTATCGCAGGAGACGGCGGATATTCTGCTGATACTGGTAGGGTTCTTTTGGGTTTTTCTTTTCCCCTGCCCGAAAGTGGGTAATCAGATGGTACAGGATTAAAAAGACGTAGCCATTTACCCCGATATCGGCAAATGGTTCGTCTGAGTAGAACACATCTTTCAATAGAAGGATGGAGCGGGCAAGCTCTTCGCAGGGCTGGAGGTCACTTAATCCCCGCAGGATCTGGGGCGTCAGATGGATGTCCGCGGTTAAAAATTCCGGTATCACGCTGTACAGCCATACAGGACTGACCTGAAGGGAGACGGTTCTGGTTTGCCTGGTGTACTTTAGGGAGTGAATCTGGGCGGAGTTGAGAAACAGCAGTTCCCCTCCCTGGAGCGTCCAGGTTTCTGCGGCTGTGACGGAAAGCTCACCGTGAAGGACATAGATTATCTCCACGCTGGTATGCCAGTGGGGAGGGATGTCACAGTCCGCGGCCGCCTCATACTCACACATGACAAAGGAGCGGTTTTTGCTCTCTTTTCTGTATTCTTTTAAGTCATTATTTGCGTATCGGTCCTTCAAAATAATCCCCCGTTTCTCCAAAAGTACATTTATTATAGTTTGTCTCCAGCCGATAGGCTGCAGACCTGGGTGCGCATCAGCGCACTTCTGATTATACCTGCTTTTGGGGTGTGGTACAAGTGGGGAAAGGGGGGAGTTTATATTGTTTTTACATAAGGTTACTGTTCACGGGGGGCATCTTCTTGTCCGGCTCCGCCGAACAAGAAGCATCGGGCGTTCGCCCGATGGGGAAAACAGGATGAAAACAGTCTTACAAGCAAGCTTGACGCCTGTTTTCATCCTGTTTTCCCCGCCCCGTGAACTGTAACTACATAAGTTATAGCTGCTCTCCGTCTGAGGCGATAACCTGGCGGTACCAGTGGAAACTTTTCTTTTTCTTTCTGGCGAGATCGCCGTGGCCGTCGTCGTCTCTGTCTACGTAGACAAAGCCGTACCGTTTGGACATCTGAGCGGTGGAGGCGCTGACCAGGTCAATACAGCCCCAGGGCGTGTATCCCATGACCTCCACGCCGTCGGTGGCAATGGCCTCATACATCTGTTCAATGTGAGCCTTTAGATAGGAAATCCGGTAATCGTCCTCTATAGTCCCGTCAGCTTCCACCTGATCGACGCTTCCCAGGCCGTTTTCCACAAAGAAAATCGGTTTCTGATATCGGTCATACAGCTGGTTCAGGGCAACCCTCAGGCCTGTGGGATCTATCTGCCATCCCCACTGTGAGGCCGGCAGATAGGGGTTTTTGTATCCGATGAGCATATTGCCCCGGGTTGTCTCCATGCCTTCACCGGAGGAGCTGTACACGGAGGACATGTAGTAGCTGATGGCGATATAATCCACGGTTCCCTGCCTTAGGATCTCACGGTCCCCTTCCTCTGTCCGAAGGGTAATTCCGTTCCTTTCCAGCGCTTTTAACTTTCGGCCGGGATAGTATCCCCGCGCCATCACATCGGAGAAGAAGAAAAAGGATTCGTTCATGTATTCCAGGCAGCCAAGGGTGTCGTAGGGTTTGCAGCTGTAGGGATAGGCCGGCGTGTAGGCGATCATGCAGCCAACTTTTGCCAGGGGGTCTATGTCTCTGGCCAGTTTTACGGCCATGGCGCCGGCCAGAAACTGATGGTACGCGGCCTGCTCCAGGGTGGGCTTTTCACAGCTTATGACTCCGGCTTCCAAAGCAGTCGATGTTTCGTCTGTCTGCCCAGGAATCCCACTTTTTTGTCAGATTCAGGGGGATTCGTAGTGGGACAGCGTAACCACAGGTTCAATGCCGTATTTATCAAGTTCGTCGAACACAAAATCGTAGAAGGCCAGGCCGGCTTCATTGGGCTCTTGGTCATCCCCGTTTGGATAGACGCGGGACCAGGCAATGGACATGCGGTAGCAGCGAAAGCCCATCTCCGCCATCAGGGCAATGTCCTCTTTATAATGGTGATAGAAGTCGGAGCCGGTGTGGTTGGGATAGTAGCAGCCTTCGATCACATCGGGGACAGCCCCTTTTGGAAACTGTTCCATGGAAAATATGCCCGCCTCCCCGGCGGTTTTGTCGGCACGCCGGTAGGTGAGACTGCGCAGCGTGCCGCTTTCCCCCGCCTTCAGCACATCGCTGCAGCTTAATCCTTTTCCCGCCTCCAGATAGGCGCCTTCGAACTGGTTGGCTGCCGTGGCTCCTCCCCACAGGAAATGTTTCGGGAATTTTCTGGTTGTTTTCATGTGAATACGCTCCTTATTGTGAAAATTTTATGAGTGTCATTTGGTTGACTGTGCTTCGTCCTTTAGGGCCATATTGTCCGCGATTTTAAAGAACGGAAGATAGAGGATCACATTGGCAAGGACGCATACCGCTACCAGAAGAGCCAGGAGAATCCCGCCTTCCAGAAGGCCGGAGATGACATTTGGCATGATCCAGGGGGCTGAGACTGTGGGATTGAAACCGCTTCCCAGCCCAAGGCTGCACATGAGCCAGGCCAGGCCGCCGGTGATGGGCGTGGTCAGCACCATGGGAATGAAGAATACGGGATTCAGCATAATGGGAACGCCGAATACCATAGGCTCATTGATGTTAAACAGGCAGGGGACAAAGGCCAGTTTGAACATGGATTTGAAGCGCTCTGATTTTGCCATGATCATATCAATGGCCAGCCCGATGCTGTTTCCGTTTCCGCCGATATTCATGCACAGGAACACGACCTGGAACACCAGATGGGGCAGATCCGTGGAAGGGGTTCCCGCCATAAAGGCTTCCACATTGGCAGTGACACACGCGATGAGAACAGGCGTGTACATGTTGACAATGGGGCTTGGATGTACACCGAAAAACCACAGGATATTTGTAAAGGTGTAAAGGATGATAAGGGCCAGCGGGGATGTTCCAAAGAGCATCACGGGTTTGGCGATGGTTGCGTTTAAAAGCTCAAATACATTTCCGAAGCTGGTCAGTGACACGGCGTATTTTACTGCCAGCACACAGCCAAAGACAATCATGGATACAAACACCGGAGACAGGGAGTCAGAGACCATGGGAGGCACGGAGTCCGGCATTTTCAGGGAGATATTTTTTTCATCAGCCAGCAGTAGAGGGAGGTGATGAAGAGGGCTGTCAGCATTGCCACAAAGATTCCGCTGCTTCCAAGATAGCTTGTGAGAAGGGCGCTGATGATCCCGTCTTTTCCCTCCACGCTCTGAGGCATCAGGCAGAGAAACGCGCCCATGGAGAGAACGGATGCGGTAAGGCTGGACTGGTGTTTGGCTTTTGCGTAGCAGGAGGCAACGCAGATGACAATGTAAATGGCAAGCATGCTCATGGTGGCGGAGACCATTTCCTGGATCACGGCGTACAGTCCGGTATTGATCAGAAATGTCTGCCATGGCCGGATGGGGAAGTTGACCAGAATGGCGAAGACGGATATCCCCAGCGTAATGGGCAGTGTCTGCATCATGCCTGAGGACAGGCCGCCGATGATATCGCTGCGGTTGAGGCGCTCAGCCAGGGGGCCTATAAATTTTTCCAGAAATCCCTGCAGTTTGTTAAAAAAGTTCATGTTTGAAACCCTCCTTTTGTTTTTTTGAGTTGAGGACGCGGCTGCATCTTGATTAATAGTATAAGGGTAAGGGCTGTGTTTTTCTTTCCAAAAAGGGTTGGGGGAGTGTCGGTGTTTTAACCTTTTTGGTGGGTAGGAGTAATTTCGATGATGAGAGGGATGGTTGTGTAAAAAGCAGGATAGTCTATATGGAGAACACATAAAATTATGTTTTTTCTGACATTCCTCATGATATAATGCTGGCACATGAAGGGGATGCGAAAGGATGCAGACTCCGGAAATACAATAGGCTCTCGGAATCTTGAGCCTGCCGACCAAGGTTCAGCGGTCGGCTGAACT
>ERZ779624.466-NODE-466-length-12686-cov-14.258095_pt1 | contig 12686 bp, 8 predicted proteins | sample MGYA00514190_ERZ779624 | MGnify/ENA primary metagenome ERZ779624 (study PRJEB29562, sample SAMEA4376706) | mouse gut metagenome | isolation source: Cecum | study: EMG produced TPA metagenomics assembly of the A DSS colitis mouse model was used to assess the... | reverse complement strand
TTGTGTCAACGCCCTCAGGGCAAGGGAACCAGCCCTTGCCCTGGGGTATTCTTTAGGAACCTCTGAATCAATGCGTCTGCGGCGCTTTGCGGATCTTTTTCGCCACAACTTCGTTGTGATTTCTTGAAATAAACACAATTATTCCTGCGAAATCCCGCCTTCGTCGGCGCAAGCTCCGCATCACTCGCTTCCGGCTGACGCCGAAAGCTCGCTCACTACGCTGCGCCTCCTCTCCCCGCAAACCCAAAGGACGGCTTTGCGGGGACCCCAACAGCAAAAAATCTCTCGCAAATCGCTCTTGCCGATTTATTCAGAGGTTCCTTTATTCCTCTCCCTGGAGGGCGTCGCAGCCCCGCTCATTGGTGCGGACCTTGACAGCCTGCTCCACGCCGTAGACGAAGATCTTTCCGTCCCCGATATGGCCGGTGTACAGCGCCTTCCGGGCGGCGTCCACCACCTGGGCCACCGGGACCTTGGACACCACCATGTCCACCTGGAGCTTGGGAAGCAGGTTCATGGACAGGGGCACGCCCCGGTAATACTCCGTGCGGCCCTTCTGGATGCCGCAGCCCAGCACCTGGGCGACGGTCATGCCGGTGACGCCGATGTCGTTCATGGCGGACTTGAGCTGCTCGAACTTGGCCTGAGCGCACACCACCGTCACCTTGGACAGCTTCACGTCGGACGCGGGCATGGGCTGAGACATGACCTGGACGGGCGCCGCCTGGTCCACGCCCTTGGAACCGCCTTCCGCCACCGGCTCGGGGAAGGCGCTGGCCCCGGGCATGGCCGTCAGAGTGGTGGCGGGCATGAAGTCGGCGTAGGCGGAGGGCAGGCCGTGCTCGGTGGAGTCCAGTCCGGCGATCTCCTCCTCGGCGGACACCCGCAGGCTGTTGGTGTGCTTGATGATCTGGAACACAATGGTCATGGTCACTACGGTGTAGGCGGCGATGGCCAGCACCCCCAGGCACTGCACCCCCAGCTGGCGGAAGCCGCCGCCGTAGAACAGCCCGCCGTCGGTGGCCAGCAGGCCGGTGAGTACCGTGCCCGTCAGGCCGCAGCCGCCGTGGACCGCCACCGCGCCCACCGGGTCGTCGATGTGGAGCCTGGTGTCCACCACCTCCACAATAAGTACCACCAGGATGCCGGTGACCAGGCCCACCACGGCGGAGCCCAGGGCGTCCAGGCTGGCGCAGCCCGCGGTGATGCCCACCAGCCCCGCCAGGGGGGCATTCAGGCACATGCCCACGTCCGGCTTGCCGTTTTTAATCCAGGTGAACAGCATACAGGCCACCGTGGCCACGGCGGGGGCAATGGTGGTGCTGCCCAGGATCTGGGCCAGCTGGGCGGTATCCGACGCCGCCGCGCCGTTGAAGCCATACCAGCAGAATCACAGGATGAAGGTGCCCATGGCGGCCAGGGGGATGTTGTGGCCCAGGATGGCCCGGGACCTGCCCTTCCCGTCATACTTGCCGATGCGGGCCCCCAGCAGGACGGCCCCGATCAGCCCGGAGATGCCTCCCACCATGTGCAGGTTTTTCATGATGATGTTCCCCGCGTTCTTGGCCCGGGTGAAGCCAGCCTCCACGGCGGCAAACCCGCACTGCATGAAGAACACCAAAATAGCGCCCACCAGATACCATACTGACATATCCATTGCAATTCCTCCCTCAAGATCAGGTCAGGCCCCGCCCTCTGTGGTTTTCGGGCATGGCCTCTCCCGTGAAACAGGAAAGGCGCCGGGAGCGTTGAAGCTCTCCGGCGCCTTTGCCTGACGGGGGGAGTATAGCTCCATTTTTGCAAGATGTCAACTAACAAAATTCATTTTTGGTGGGAATCACAAATGTTTTTACCTGCAAAACGAAAATATAAGCGGTTTGTCCCGCGAATTTTTTAGGCGCTCAGTTCAAATTGCTGTAGCCCATCAGGTACTCGTCCGCCTCCCGCGCGGCGGCCCGGCCCTCGGCGATGGCCCACACCACCAAGGACTGCCCCCGGCGCATATCCCCTGCGGCAAACACCTTATTTACCCCTGTGGCGTGGCTGTCCGGGGCGGTGGACACATTGGACCGCCCGTTCCGGCTCAGGCCGAAGGCGTCGGCGGCATAGTCCTCGGGGCCCAGGAAGCCCGCCGCGATGAGCAATAGCCGGCAGGGCAGCTCCTCCTCCGAGCCGGGGACCTGGGCCATGAAGTGCCGCCCGTCCTCCTCCTTCGGCTCCAGGCGGACGGTGACGACGGCGGACAGCGCCCCGGCCTCATCGGTCCGGCACTCCTTCACCGTGGTCTGATATCGCCGGGGGTCGGCCCCGAACAGGGCGGCGGCCTCCTCCTGGCCGTAATCGGTCTTGCACACCCGGGGCCACTGGGGCCAGGGGTTATCCCCGGCCCGCGCCGCCGGGAGCCGGGGCATCATCTCCAGCTGGATGACGGACCGGCACCCTTGGCGGATGGCGGCGCCCACACAGTCATTGCCGGTGTCGCCGCCCCCTACGATGACCACGTCCTTCCCGGCGGCGTCGATGGGAGGGGCGCCGTCCAGCAGGGCCTTTGCGGCGGCGGTGAGGTAGTCCACGGCGAAATACGCGCCCGGGATTCCCTCTGCCGGAGGCAGGGGGCGGGGGTTTTTCGCCCCACAGCACAGGACGACCGCGTCGTACTCCTCCAAAAGTGCCTGGGCGGGGAGGTCCCGGCCCACGTCACAGCCTGTACGGAACTCCACCCCCTCCGCCGCCATCAGCTCCACCCGGCGCTGAACGATCCGCTTTTCCAGCTTCATGTTGGGGATGCCGTACATCAGCAGGCCTCCCGCCCGGTCCTCCCGCTCGAAGATCGTGACGGCGTGGCCCCGGCGGTTGAGCTGCTGGGCGGCGGCAAGGCCGGCGGGGCCGGACCCCACCACCGCCACCCGTTTTCCCGTGCGGACCTTGGGCGGCCGGGGCCTTATGGCCCCCGAGGCAAAGCCCGCCTCGATGATGGCCAGCTCGTTTTCCTTCACTGTCACCGGGTCGCCGCTGAGGCCGCAGGTGCACGCCGCCTCGCACAGGGCGGGGCACACCCTCCCGGTAAACTCAGGGAAGCTGTTGGTCTTGGTGAGCCTGGCCAGGGCCTGGTCCAGGTTTCCGGTATAGATCAGATCGTTCCACTCCGGCGCCAGGTTGTGGAGAGGGCACCCGATGACCATGCCCCCCAGCTCCACCCCGGACTGGCAGAAGGGCACGCCGCACTCCATACACCGGGCCGCCTGACGGCGGCGCTCCTCCTCCGGGAGCACGGCGTGGAACTCGTCCCAGTGGCGGATGCGCTCCAAAGGCGGCTGGCCGGGGTTACTCTGACGGCTGTATTCTAAAAATCCTGTGGGCTTTCCCATTATCGCGCGCCTCCCGTCACGGCGTAGAACGCCTCCAGCTCCGCCTCGTCCCGGCCCATGCCCTGCCCCTCCCGTTGGGCGATGGCCTGGAGCATTTTGGCGTAATCCCGTGGTAATATCTTTTTGAAATTTGCCGCGCTGTGTTCAAAATCCGCCAGAATGGCCCGGCCCCTCTCCGAGCCGGTGGCCTGAACATGCTCGGCGATCAGGTCCCGCAGCTCCTCCAGGTCCCGGGTTTCCGCCACCGGCTCCAGGGATACCAAATCCTTGTTCAAGCGCAGGTACAGGTCCCGCCGAGGGTCCCAGACGTAGGCCACGCCGCCGCTCATGCCCGCGGCAAAATTTTTGCCCGTCTCCCCCAGCACCACCACCCGGCCCCCGGTCATGTATTCGCAGCCGTGGTCGCCCACGCCCTCCACCACAGCCGCCGCTCCGGAATTGCGCACACAGAACCGCTCTCCGGCCCGGCCCGCGATAAAGGCTTTTCCGGAGGTGGCGCCATACAGGGCCACATTGCCGATGATGATGTTCTCATCCGCCTTGAATGTCGCTGTCTTGGGCGGGTACACCGCCAGCTTGCCGCCGGACAGCCCCTTGCCGAAGTAGTCGTTGGCGTCCCCTTCCAGCTCCAGGGTCAGCCCCCTGGGAATGAACGCGCCGAAGGACTGGCCCCCGCCGCCGGTACAGCGGACCGTGACGGCGTCCTCCTCCAGCCCGCCGCCGTGGAGGCGGGTGATTTCCGCGCCGAACAGGGTTCCCACCGCCCGGTGGGTGGAGGTGACGGGCAGGGAGATCTGGCTTTTCCGGCCCTTTTTCAGCGCGTTTCCCAGCTTGGCCAGCAGCACGGACTGGTCCACCGTCTCTTCCAGCTTGAAATCATACCTGTCAGCGGGGTCGAAATGGGTTTTATATCCCTCCCCGATGTAAGGGCTGCCCAGGACGGCGGACAGGTCCACCGCGGCGGCCCGGCCGTTCACCGCGCTTTCCCGCTGTTTCAGCAGGTCGGTGCGGCCCACCAGCTCCTCCACGGTGCGCACACCCAGCCGAGCCATGTGCTCCCGCAGCTCCTGGGCGATGAAGCGCATGAAGTTCACCACATATTCCGGCTTTCCCTTGAACCGTTTCCGCAGCTCGGGGTTCTGGGTCGCCACCCCCACGGGGCAGGTGTCCAGATTGCACACCCGCATCATGACGCAGCCCAGGGTCACCAGCGGCGCGGTGGCAAACCCGAACTCCTCCGCCCCCAGCATACAGGCGATGGCTGTGTCCCGGCCCGTCATCAGCTTTCCGTCGGTCTCCAGCACCACCCGGGAGCGAAGGCCGTTCTGGATGAGGGTCTGGTGGGTCTCGGCCAGCCCCAGCTCCCAGGGCAGGCCCGCGTGGTGGATGGAGGTCCGGGGTGCGGCCCCGGTGCCCCCGTCCCAGCCGGAGATGAGCACCACCTGGGCCCCGGCCTTGGCCACCCCCGCCGCCACGGTGCCCACGCCCGCCTCGCTCACCAGCTTGACGGAGATGCGGGCGCTGCGGTTGGCGTTTTTCAGGTCGTAGATGAGCTGGGCCAGGTCCTCGATGGAGTAGATGTCATGGTGGGGCGGCGGAGAGATCAGCGGCACGCCGGGGGTGGAGCAGCGGGTCTTGGCGATCCAGGGGTACACCTTCTTTCCTGGCAGGTGGCCGCCCTCGCCGGGCTTGGCCCCCTGGGCCATTTTGATCTGGAGCTCCTGGGCGCTCACCAGGTACTCGCTGGTGACCCCGAACCGGCCCGACGCCACCTGCTTGATGGCGGAGCAGCGGAGGCCGTTTCGCAGCCGCTCGGGCAGCTCGCCCCCCTCGCCGGAGTTGGACCTGCCCCCCAGCAGGTTCATGGCCTGGGCCAGACACTCGTGGGCCTCCTGGGAGATGGAGCCGTAGCTCATGGCCCCGGTTTTGAACCGCTTGACGATGGACTCCACGCTCTCCACCTCGTCCAATGGGATGGGGGTGTCCGCGTATTTTATCTCCATCAGCCCCCGGAGGGTGTGGGGGGAGTTCTCGTCGTCCACCAGGGTGCTGTACTGCTTGAACAGGCCATAGTCCCCGGTGCGGGCGGCCTGCTGGAGCAGGTGGATGGCCTGGGGGCTGTACCTATGGTCCTCCTGTCCCGAGCGGGCCTTGTGGGTTCCCGCCGAGTCCAAAGCAAGGTCCACCTCCAGCCCCAGGGGGTCGAAGGCCCGGCTGTGGTTTCGGTCCACCATGGCCTCGATCTCCTTCAGGCCGATGCCGCCAATGCGGGAGACGGTGTTGGTAAAGTATTCGTCCACCACGTCTTTGGCGATGCCCACCGCCTCGAAGAGCTGGGCGGACTGGTAGGACTGGAGGGTAGACACGCCCATTTTGGAGGCGATCTTCACGATACCTCTCAGGATGGCTTTGTTGTAATCGTCCACCGCCGCCCCGAAGTCCTTGTCCAGCATCCCCTCGTCGATGAGCCGGCCGATGGTCTCCTGGGCCAGATAGGGGTTGACCGCCCGGGCCCCGTAGCCCAGCAGGGCGGCAAAGTGATGCACGTCCCGGGGCTCGCCGGACTCCAGGATGACGGACACCGCCGTGCGCTTTCGGGTGCGCACCAGATGCTGCTCCAGGGCGGACACCGCCAGCAGAGAGGGGATGGCCGCGTGGTTTTCGTCCACCCCCCGGTCGGACAGGATGATGATATTGGCCCCGCCGCGATAGGCCTGGTCGGCGGACAGCTTCATCTGGTCCAGTGCCCGCTTCAGGGGCATATTTTTGAAATACAGCAGGGACACCGTCTCCACGCGGAAGCCGGGCCGGTCCATGTGTTTGATCTTCAGCATATCCACCGAGGTGAGGATGGGGTTGTGGATCTGGAGCACCCGGCAGTTTTCAGCCCGCTCCTCCAGCAGATTGCCGTCATCCCCCACATACACCGCGGTATCGGTGACGATCTCCTCCCGGATGGCGTCGATGGGCGGGTTGGTCACCTGGGCGAAGCACTGGCGGAAATAGTCGAACAGCGGCCGGTCCCGGCGGTCCAGCACCGCCAGGGGAATATCCGCCCCCATGGCGGCGGTGGGCTCCGCCCCTGTCCGGGCCATGGGCAGGATGGCGTCCTTGACATCCTCCCAGGTGTAGCCGAACGCCTTCTGCACCTGTGCCAGCCGTTCCGGCGGGCAGGTCTCCACCCGGTGGTTGGGAATAGCCAGGTCCTTCAGCTGAAGCAGCTCCCGGTCCAGCCATTCGCCGTAGGGGCTGCGGGCGGCGCAGCCCTCCTTGAGCTCCTCGTCACCGATGACGCGGCCCTGGACCGTGTCCGCCAGCAGCATTTTTCCCGGCTCCAGCCGGGATCTCCTCAGGATATGGGCAGGGTCGATGTCCAGCACCCCGACCTCGGAGGACAGGATGAGCCGGCCGTCGTCGGTGAGGTAATACCGGGCGGGGCGCAGGCCGTTGCGGTCCAGCACCGCGCCCACCTGGTCGCCGTCGGAGAACAGGATGGCGGCGGGGCCGTCCCAGGGCTCCATCATGGCGGCGTAGTATTGGTACAGGTCCCGGCGGGCACGGGAGAGATTGGGGTCGTTCATCCAGGGCTCCGGGACGCACACCATCACCGCCAAGGGCAGCTCCATGCCGCTCATCACCAGAAATTCCAGGGTGTTGTCCAGCATGGCGGAGTCCGAGCCCCTGGCGTCCACCACCGGGAACACCTTGTCCAGCTCCCCCTCCCACACTGGGGAGGACATGGTCTCCTCCCGGGCCAGCATCCGGTCCGCGTTGCCCCGAATGGTGTTGATCTCCCCGTTGTGGGCGATGAGCCGGTTGGGGTGGGCACGCTCCCAGGAGGGATCGGTGTTGGTGGAGAACCTGGAATGGACCAGGGCGATGGCGGAGGTATAGTCCTCATCCTGCAGATCCAGGTAGAACTGCCGCAGCTGGCCCACCAGGAACATCCCCTTATACACGATGGTCCTGCTGGACAGGGAGGCCACATAGGTGTCGCCGCTGGACTGCTCAAACTCCCGCCGGGCGATATAGAGGCGGCGGTCGAATTCCATCCCCTTTGCCAGCCGTTCCGGGCGGCGGACGAAGCCCTGGACGATCCGGGGCATTTTATCCCGCGCCTTCCGCCCCAGCACCTGGGGGCATACCGGCACCTCCCGCCAGCCGATGAACTCCATCCCCTCCCGCTCTGCGATGAGCTGGAACATCTTCATGGCCTGATTCCGGCGCAGGTCGTCCTGGGGGAAGAAGAACATCCCCACCCCGTAGTCCCGTTCGCCCCCCAGCTCAAAGCCCAGCTCCGCCGCCGCTTTGGAGAAGAAGCCGTGGGAGATTTGCAGCAAAATACCCACGCCGTCGCCGGTCTCGCCCGCGGCGTCCTTTCCCGCCCGGTGCTCCAGCTTTTCCACGATCTTCAGCGCGTCGTCCACCGTCTGATGGGTCTTTCTGCCCTTGATGTCCACAACGGCTCCAATGCCGCAGGCGTCGTGCTCGAACCGGGGGTCGTACAGGGGGGCCGCGGGCCGCGTTTCCTTTTGTCTCATAGCGAAAACCTCTTTTCGGGGTCATATGAAGTCAACGGGACGGCCGCCCAATGAGCGCCGTCCCGTTCTGTCAGGCGTCTCTGCCCGGTCAAAATTTCTCCAGCACCTGCCGGGCGGTGTCCGCCAGCCGCGCGCCGTGGTCCATGCTCCGCTTTTGGAGCCACCGGTGGGCCTCCGCTTCCGTCATGCCGCCCTGTTCCATCAGCAATGCTTTGGCCCGCGCCACCAGCTCCTTTTCCTCCTGGCTGCGCCGGGCGGGGGCCTGACTGGTCTGAGCCAGCTGGGCCAGCATCCGCACCGAGGCCAGCAGCGACCCCCGGCCCACCGGGGCAGGCAGCTTGAATATCCCCGGCGCGGCGCACAGCTCCAGTTGGACCTGGGGGGCCACCATCAGCATGGCGCACCGCTGAGGCAGGTCGAAATACAGCGTCTCACAGCTTTCGTCCGTCAGCTTGAAGCCGCACACCACCAGGTCCAGCCGCAGCTTGGCCACCGTCCGCTTCACCTGGGCGGCACTGCGGCAGGTGAGGCAGGAAAATTCTCCCGTGCTCTCCAGCACTTCCCGGAGCCGGTCGCAGTTGGACTGGCGCTCAAAGGCCACCACGATCTGCCGCATGGCCCTCACCTCGCTTCCGGGAGATTCAGTAGTTCATCATGTATTTGTCCCGCTCCCAGCTGGAAACGCGGGTGCGGTACTCGTCCCACTCCGCCTCTTTTCCGGCGATGTACTGGCTGGAAACGTGCTGGCCCAGGGTATCCATCACCAGCGTGTCCTTCTTCATGGCGATGAGGGCCTCCTCCAGGGAACCGGGCAGGGCCTCGATGCCCTTGGCCTGCCGTTCCGCCGGAGACATAGCGAAGATGTTCTCGGTGATCTCCTCCGGCGGGGTCATCCCCTTCTCGATGCCGTCCAGCCCCGCCGCCAGGCAGACGGCCAAAGACAGGTAGGGGTTGCAGGCCGGGTCGGGGCAGCGCAGCTCCACCCGGGTGGCCTGTCCCCGGGCGGCGGGGATGCGGATGAGGGCGGAACGGTTGGAGGCGGACCAGGCCAGATAGCAGGGAGCCTCGTAGCCGGGGACCAGCCGTTTGTAGGAGTTGACCAGGGGGTTGGTGACGGCGGCCATGCCCTTCATGTGGGCCAGGATGCCCGCGATGAAAGCATACGCCTCCCTGGACAGGCCCTTGGGACCGTTCTCGTCGAAGAACACGTTTTTCCCGTCCCGGAACAGGGACATGTTGGTGTGCATTCCCGAGCCGTTGATGCCGAAGATGGGCTTGGGCATGAAGGTGGCGTGGAGTCCGTTTTTCTGAGCCAGGGTCTTCACCGCCAGCTTGAAGGTCATGATCTTGTCGGCGCACTGGAGGGCGGGGGCGTACTTGAAGTCGATCTCGTGCTGGCCCTGAGCCACCTCGTGGTGGCTGGCCTCGATCTCATAGCCCATCTCCTCCAGCGCCAGGCAGATCTCCCGCCGGGTGGACTCCCCGTGATCCAGGGGACCCAGGTCGAAATAGCCCGCCTCATCGTTGGTGCGGGTGGTGGGCTTGCCCTCCTCATCGGTCTGGAACAGGAAGAACTCCGCCTCGGGGCCCACGTTGAAGGTGTCGTAGCCCATGGCCTTCGCTTTCTCCAGCACCCGCTCCAGCACCCCCCGGGGGTCGCCCACAAAGGGAGTGCCGTCCGGGTTGTGCACGTCGCAGATGAGCCGGGCCACCTTGCCGTGCTGGGGCCGCCAGGGGAAGATGACAAAGCTGTCCAGGTCGGGCCAGAGATACTGGTCCGACTCGTTGATGCGGACAAACCCCTCGATGGAGGAGCCGTCGATCATGATCTGGTTGTCCACGGCCTTCTCGATCTGGGAGGCGGTGATGGCCACGTTTTTCAGCTGGCCAAAGATGTCGGTGAACTGCATTCGGATGAATTTTACATCCTCCTCTTTCACCATTCGAATAATATCCTCTCTGCTGCAGCCCATAAATGAGATCCCCTTTCTGTTTCCCCGCGAAATAGAAATCGGCGCTCCTCCCCCTTCCGGGTCGGAACGCCGTTGTTCACGCCTGAACTACGGCCAGTATAGCCGGTAGAAGCATGAAAGTCAAGACAATATTTGCAATCTAAACATATTTTATTGCGTATTACAAGGATATGGCACAACAGCAACGCCTTTATATGCAAGTTTAACATTCTAATCTTGCAGTTTTGAAGGCAAACCAATTGACAGCGGAACGCGATGGGAATATAATGGAACACAACAGATCCGACGGGGGGAGTACATATCATGTGCGGGATCGTAGGCTTTACCGGGCGGCGGCAGGCCGCCCCCATTTTGCTGGACGGGCTGGCCAAGCTGGAATACCGGGGCTATGACTCGGCGGGCCTGGCCGTCCGGGACGGTGATGAGCCGGCCCAGGTGGTGAAGGCCGTGGGCAAGCTGCGCAATTTGGCTGAGAAAACAGACGGCGGCGCGGCCCTTTCCGGCTGCTGCGGCATTGGGCACACCCGCTGGGCCACCCACGGCGCTCCCAGCCTCATCAACGCTCACCCCCACGTCAGCGGCAGCGGTGTAAGCTCCGGCTCCGACGCGGTGGAGTCTCAGGTGGTGGGGGTCCATAACGGGATCATCGAGAACTGCTCCGAGCTGAAAGCCAAGCTGGAACGCCACGGCTACACCTTTTATTCAGACACCGACACCGAAACGGCGGTGAAGCTGGTGGACTACTACTACAAAAAATACAAGCTGGGCCCTGTGGACGCCCTCACCCGGGCCATGGTGCGGATACAGGGGTCCTATGCCCTGGCGCTGATGTTTCAGGACTATCCCGGCGAGATCTTCGCCGCCCGGAAGGACTCACCCATGATCCTCGGCGTGGCGGAGGGGGAGACCTATCTGGCCTCCGATGTGCCCGCCATCCTGAACGACACGCGAAATGTATACTACATCGGCAATCAGCAGGCGGCAAGACTCAGCCCAGGGGAGATCCATTTTTACGACCTCAATGGAGACGAGGTGGAGCTTCCCCTGACCGAGATCACCTGGGACGCCCAGGCGGTGGAAAAGGGCGGATACCAACACTTCATGCTCAAAGAGATCCATGAGCAGCCCGCCGCCGTGCGGGACACCCTGAACAGTCTGCTGAAGGACGGCCAGATCGACCTGTCCGGGGCGGGGCTGACGGAGGAGGTCCTCCAGTCCGTCTCGTCCATCCATATCGCGGCCTGCGGCTCCGCCTGGCATGTGGGGGTGGCGGCCCAGTACGTCCTGGAGGAACTGGCGGAGGTCCCCGTCCGGGTGGAGCTGGCCTCCGAGTTTCGCTACCGCAGGCTGCTGCTGGACGAGAACGCCTTAGTCATCGTCATCTCTCAGTCCGGGGAGACAGCGGACACGTTGGCCGCCCTGCGGGAGGCGAAGCGGCGGGGGGCGCGGACGCTGGCGGTGGTGAACGTGGTGGGCTCCACCATCGCCCGGGAGGCGGACAGCGTGCTCTACACCCTGGCGGGGCCGGAGATCGCCGTGGCCACCACCAAGGCCTACAGTGCCCAGCTCATGGCCATGTACGCCCTGGCGGTGCAGCTGGCCCAGGTGCGGGGGAAACTCACGGAGGATGAGTATGCGGGATACATTGAGGAGCTGGCCGCCCTGCCGGACAAGATCGCCCGCGTGCTGGAGGACAAGGGCCGCATCCAGTGGTTTGCCGCCAAGTTCGCCAACGCCCGGGACATCTTCTTCCTGGGCCGGGGAGCGGATTACGCCGCCAGCCTGGAGGGCAGCCTGAAAATGAAGGAGATCAGCTATATCCACAGCGAGGCCTACGCCGCGGGGGAGCTGAAGCACGGCACCATCAGCCTGGTGGAGGACAACACCCTGGTGATCGGCGTACTCACCCAGAGCAATCTGTACGAGAAAACCATCAGCAATATGGCGGAGTGTAAGGCCCGGGGGGCGTACCTTATGGGACTGACCTGTTATGGGCACTACAGCATAGAGGACACGGCGGATTTCACCGTCTACATCCCTAAAACGGCCCCTTGCTTCACCGGACTGCTGGCGATAGTCCCCCTCCAGCTGCTGGGGTACTACACCAGCGTGGCCCGGGGATTGGACGTGGATAAGCCCAGGAATCTGGCGAAAAGCGTCACGGTGGAGTAGGCCGATGGAGAGTGGTCATAACGATTTGGGCTGAAACCCCATGATTCTGTTTGGGCAAAGCTGTTCAACCGACTCAAAATCAGTGCAATGGATATTTTTTTGTTTTGAGAATACTCATCTTTTGCAAAAAAGTTATCTGTCTCTGCCCCAGAAAAACAGAAGCGTCAGAAGAAAGCACTTTCTTCTGACGCTTCTGTTTTCGTTTGTCCCGTACTGTCTTGCTACCCCCGCTTCACTTTGCATCCTTGTGGGGTGTAGCCGTTTGGGTTGCCACATTTTGTTATGCTCTGGACGGTAATCTTGTTGTTGTCCTTATGCGGGGTAGCCCTTGTGCTTCCTTTGCTGCCCGAGGTTGGAAATGCCATATTTGAATACATCCGCGAAGAGCGCCCCAAAAGGAATGACGGATATCCCTATGTTTTTTAAGGTCTCATGCGCCATTCACGAAACTCACAAGACTCTATGGAATCTCTGAAAAATTTCTTAAGCGCACAGGAATCAAGCGGAAGAACGGTACACAGAGAGGAACACACCTTTACCGCAGAACCTTGACAAACAGGCTTTTGCACGATGAAGTCTAAAGTGTACCCTTTGTCAAGGACAAAATAAGAAATAGACACCCCAAAATTTGG
>ERZ779624.462-NODE-462-length-12763-cov-6.242918_pt1 | contig 12763 bp, 11 predicted proteins | sample MGYA00514190_ERZ779624 | MGnify/ENA primary metagenome ERZ779624 (study PRJEB29562, sample SAMEA4376706) | mouse gut metagenome | isolation source: Cecum | study: EMG produced TPA metagenomics assembly of the A DSS colitis mouse model was used to assess the... | reverse complement strand
CCTGGCGTAGAGAGCGAGTACTATTGCTTAGGAATTAATGCAATGATGTACTAGTGCAACGCTGTACCAGATACTCCACCGCACGCAAAAGCCCGTCCCTGTCAATGGGATCCGTGACAAAATCGGCGGCGGCTTTCACCTGGTCATTGCCGTTGCCCATGGCGATCCCCACCCCTGCGTAGCGGATCATGGGAATGTCGTTGAACCCGTCGCCGATGGCCGCGATCTCCTCCCGGGCAAACCCATAGCGCTCGATGACCTTTTCAATGCCCAGCTGTTTGCTGCCGCCTTTTGGGGTGATGTCGTAGGCCCCGCCGTCGTGCCACAGGGTGATGTCGCACATGGGCAGGCGGGCAGCCAGAAAGTCGTGGGACAGCCCGTCGGTGTAGGGGATCATCTGGTACACAGGCCGGGACAGCCCCCGCTCCATGTAAGGTTCCACAGGGGGAACGGCGGTGCCGATCTGGGCCTGAACTTTCTCAAGCTGCGGGGTGACGCGGTTTACATACATGGCGTCTTTTTCCATGAAGATAAGGGCAAACCCCATCTCCTGGGACAGGGAAAGCATGGCCTGCTTCTGGGGGAGGGGGATAGGGTTTTCATACAGGATATTGCCGTGGCGGTCCAGGCAGAGACTTCCGTTGAGAAGTACGTAGCCGTCAAAAACAAGGTCGTCCAGGAGATTTTCCTCCTGAATCTCCAGAAGGTGCCTGCCTGTGGCGATGAAACAGCGGATGCCGTGGTTTTCGGCCAGTTCTATGGCCTTGCGGGTTCCCGGGCGGATGCCTTTTTCCGTGAAATCTCTCAAAGTTCCGTCAATATCAAAGAAGATGGCTTTTATCATAAAAACTCCTTTCTGTTATGCAGGAATCAGCATACCACAGGCGGCCGTCCCTGTCCATGTCTTTTCTTTGCAAGAAGGGCCTGTTTTTCGACCCGCTCCCGTACCTGTTCAAGAAAAGATTCCGGTCCAAGGACCTTGATCACCGGACCGAAGGACAGCACCTGAATCAGCAGTTCGGTCTCCCATCGCTTGTCATAGTAGATGGTGCAGCGGTAGGTGTTGGAGTCTTTCACACGCTCCACTTTTTTCTGATAGCAGGAGAAGTGGAGCAGGGCCCGTTCCAGGGCATTGCGTTTGGTGGTGATCTCTAAAATGAGAGGCTGGGGACACAGGGCGCGGTCCAGAAATTGGTCCACGTCAACCTGGAAGGGGAAGACGGAATCCGTCTTTTTTACGGACAGGATCCTGGCCGCGTTCAGGATGTCCATCCGCTGTCTGCCGGTTTTGGTAAGCTGCATGGCAAAGAGGCGGAATTTGCCGTCCCGCTGTCCATACTCTAAGCGGCAGGGAAGCCAGGTGCGGGACAGGACGCGGTCTTTCCGGGACCGATAGTCCACGGACAGAAAACGCCTTTCTCCCATGGCCTTAAGGATGGTGTGTATGTGCCGGCGGTACATGACCGACGAAAAGGGGTCATGGTCCCTGTACTGGTCGAAAAGGCAGAAGTCTGACAGGCGAAAAAGAGGGTCAGTGTCAGCCAGGAAGTCCTCCAGCTCCGTTAGCTGCTCATCGGTGAAGAACAGGCGGATGCGGGGGTCGGCTGTCAGCGCCTTCAGCCAGGATTTTTGCAATTTTGTCAGGGACTGGGGAAAGACGGGATTTTTTAAGGCACAGGAGTATGCGTGGGGAGAGGTATTCTCCCGGCGCAGAAAGGGCCAGTCCCCCTGAAGGAGCCGGGGGACGATAGCTAAGGCGCTCTCATCATAGCCATAAGTCCGGGCCAGAGTTTCGAGCCGGCTGCGGGTGAGAGGCTGGAGGGCAGCCTCATGGAGGATTTTAGCCACTACCTGGTAGTAACAGGTGTAGAACTCCGAAAAAAGGGGGAGATCAGTTTTGTTCATGGTTCGCGATTTCTCCTGTCTGTAAATAGTAATTTTCCATCATTTCCATATCATCCCAGAACCGTTTTTCCACAGCTGCGTTGGTACAGTGAAAGGAGCGGATCCTGCCGGTAAAGCTTTTGACCCAGGGCAGAAGTTCCGTGGAGTCCAGACACAGGCGGCTGTACTCATACACCCCCGGCTCCAGGCGTTTTAAGGCGCCGCCCCGTCCCTCCCGGCTCAGGCGGGTCAGGATAAACTCCTCCTCAATCTCATCCAATTCAATCTCCATGGACACCCGTTCCGGCTCCTGCTTCCCGGCTCCCCCGAAAGATACGCCCCACATATAGGGGAGGGCGGCCTGCAGGTCTTCCATATGAGTATCCCAGTCCTCATCGGTTTGGAGAACCTGCACATTTTGGACGGAGTCTAGGCGGATGGAGGTGAGGCGGCAGGGACGCTCCTGTCTGACGCACACATACCGGCGGCCTGTGTGGGTGCTGGTGAGGATCTTTAAGGGGGAGACGGTCAGGGTGTCCGTGCGGCGGGTCTTAGTGCTTTTCACTGTCAGGAGGATTTTCTGCTTTCCCTCTATAGCGCCAAGAATGGGAAGGAGGATTTCATCCTCCAGGGTGTGTATCAGGTAATCGCTGCGGAAACGGAAGTATGTATTTGTTTCGTTCCAGAAATCCAGGATGGTGCTGCCTACAAAGCCAAAGGGGGCGATACCCTGGAAGAAGCTGACCGCCATGGTCAGGGCGGGAAACAGGGACGGGCGGGTGCGGGCCAGGGGGAGAGCTTTGCGGTAGAGATACTGCTTTCCCTGCTTTTCCTTTGTGATAAAACCCTCCTTCTCCCAGAGGGACAGTTTGCGCCGGATGGTCTGGGTGTCCCAAAGGCAGCGATACCTTTCCTGGAGCCCGTCGGCGATCTGTTCCAGGCTCTGAGGCTGTCCGTCAGCGAGAAGGTCGGACAGGAGAAAACGCAGGGTGATGTCATTGTCCGTGAAGGTTTTGGACTTCCATGCCTGGTACAGGGGATTGACCGCCATGCGGCCGGAGTCCAGGGTGAGAAATACGGACTTTTTATGGCCGCTCTGGTCAAAGCGGATGTAGTCTCCAAACCAGCTCTCCATGCGGCGGCGCTGATTGTCATAGGTTCTGCCGCTCTTTTCCCTGAAATCCTCACGGGTCTTGAAGCCGTAGATGTAGAAATCCCGGACATAAGAGCGGATCTTGTCAAATTGTCGGATGAGTTCTTTGTATTGGGACATGGGCTTGGGGTTCCTTTTGTGTTGTGCTTTTTTGTGTGTATAGTTTCAGGATAATCCAATGTGGGCGGTCTGTCAACCAGACAGGAAAACTTCGCAGTGTTTTTGAAATGATAAATGGTTTGGAGTGTGGTAGCATTAAGACACCGAAAAGGTGACGGTTCCGGCTTACAGTTAAAGCGTTCTGCCTGACGGTGCCGCCTGCGCTGCAGTACGGTATGCCGCGGGAACCGTGAAAAACATGACTTGATACACGTGGGTTCGAATCCCACCGGTGAAAACCGTTGCTTAGTGGTTAAAGCAGTCAACAGACACCTTCCAAGTGTCCACAGGAAAGAGGAAGACATGGAATCCGCCGGCAGGGCCTTTTCACGGAGGGAAGCGGGATGGAGCATTATCCCATCCGCTGCCCGCCGGAAAGGCTCTGAGGCAGGAGATGCGCCAGCGCCGCCTTAGACGGGTAGAGCGGGAAATATCCCATGTCCCGGAGTAAGGGGGACGGACATGGCCTTTAGAGCCTCAGCGCCTGGCGCGGGGAGCAAAGGGGCGTGGCCGTTTCCCGAAAACGGGAAGCCGGATATGGAACGCCTGGCAGGGGGGATGGCCCGCAGCGTTTTCTGCGGCGGATTTCAGGTCGGAATCGCAGACAGGAACATACAGAAAGGGAAATGAAAAATCAGAGAATTGTACCCATGTGAGGAGGGATACCATGAAATATCAGATCAACCAGAACCAGTGCGGTTTTTTGTTGAAGGACGGCCGCTTTGCGCGGACACTTTACTGCGGAACGTACCATTTCGTGAAGGCGTTAGGTTATGAAGTGGTGGTGGAAGATATGGAGGGCGCGGTGAAGTTCGACAAGGTGCCAAAGGAGATTTTGCTTGAGGAGGATAAGGCATTTGCCGGGAAAGTGTTAGGGATCATGGTCCCTGAAGGCCATATGGGAATCCTGAAGGAGAACGGGGTGGCAAAGAAGGTGCTGACGGAGGGGGAGTATCTGTACTGGAATGTGTGGAACCGATACAGCATGGAACTTCTGGACATGAGGGAGCCGGAGGCGGCCGGAAGCGTCAGCAAGGCCTGTATGGCCCAGATTCCCCTGAAATATTACAAGAAAATAGAGATCCAGCCGGGAGAACTGGGGATTTTGTACTACGACAACCAGGTGGTGAGGGAGCTGGAGACGGGGACTTACTATTACTGGGTGTACGCCAAGGATGTGGTGTGCCGGATCGTGGATCTGAAGGTGAAGCCTCTGGAGATATCCGGCCAGGAGATTCTGACGGCGGACAGAATCGGCATCCGGGTGAATCTGATGTGTACATACAGGGTGGTGGAGCCCAGGACCATGATTGAGACCATCAAGAACCTGGAGAATCAGGTTTACGCCTGCGTGCAGCTGGTTATCAGGGAGTACATCGGAAGATACCGGCTGGATGAGCTTTTGGAGCAGAAGGAGGAGATATCCAGGTTTATTCTGGAGAGACTGCGTCAGGAGGAGAAGGATTACTGCATTGAGTTTCGCAGCGCGGGGATCAAGGACATCATCCTGCCGGGTGAGATTCGGGATATTATGAACACGGTGCTGGTGGCAGAGAAACGGGCTCAGGCCAATGTGATCACCAGAAGGGAGGAGGTGGCTTCCACCAGGTCGCTGCTGAATACGGCGAAATTGATGGATGAGAATAAGACGCTGTATAAGCTGAAGGAGATGGAGTGCCTGGAGCGGATATGCGCCCAGGTGGGCAATATCCAGGTGGGCGGCGGCGCGCTGCTGGAGCAGCTGCGGGAGTTGGTCAGGTGAGGATGGGGCGAGAGAGAATGACAGGATTGTTTTGCAAAGATCAGATTTACGTGGTAGAATATGCCCATGGAACGTAGGACTGGATCATTTGATGTTGCGGCGGATGCCGGAAAGGAATAAGCCATGGAGAATAGAGAGAACTTATGTGGATCTGAACAGAATCAGGAACAGAGCCTGGAATGGAAGGAGGCGCAGGATTCAGAACAGAGAGCAGGAGAAAAGCCGGCGTTTAGAGACAGTCAAAGACCGGGCAGTTCGCGGCAGAAGAAGGCAGCTGTTATCAGCGATATGACCGGGTTCGGAAGGTGCGCCATCACCGTGTCGCTGCCGGTGATCTCGAAATTAAAGGTGCAGTGCTGTCCTGTGCCTACGGCGGTTTTGTCCAACCACACGGCGTATCCCAGCTATTATTTTGATGATTACACGGAGCGGATGGAGGATTATATCGGGCAGTGGAGGAAGTTAGGACTGACTTTTGACGGCATTGGCATCGGCTTTTTAGGATCGAGACAGCAGATTGAGATCGTTCGGGATTTTATCCGGGATTTTCGAAAAGGGGACACTGTGGTCATGGTGGACCCGATCATGGGAGATGACGGAAAAGCTTATGCTACCTACACGGAGGATATGTGCAGGGAGATGAAAAGGTTGGCAGCCTGCGCGGATATTGTGACGCCCAATGTGACGGAAAGCTGCATTTTGACAGGCAGGCAGTACCGGGAACAGGGCTGGAAGATTGAGGAGCTGTTGGATATGGCGCAGCGCATCGGGCAGATGGGACCTGGGAAAGTGATCATAACCGGGGTACAGCAGGGAAGTTATATCGGGAATTTCTGTTATGAGAGAGAGCGGGATGGAAGTGGGATGAAATATAAGCTGCAGAGAACCAAGCAGGTGGGAAAGACCCGGTGCGGGACCGGCGATATTTTTTCGGCGATTATTCTGGCGGACGCGGTTAATGGGGTTGAGCTGGAGAGGTCGGTGAGAAAGGCGGCGGGGTTTGTCAGGGATTGTATCAGGGAGTCTGTGAGGATGGAGGTGCCGCTGACGGACGGGGTTTGTTTTGAGGAGGTGCTGGACAGGCTGAGGACGTGAATAAATCTTTTGCTTAAGGTAGAATTATCTTTTCCAGCCTATGGAAATTAATCTGAAAGGATGGTATAATTAAAACGTATAGTTTGACGTACGTATTTATCATCGGCATTAAAGCCATGATGTGCCGTTTTGCTTTTGGCAGGAGAGCTGAAACATATCACAAACTAAAGGAGGGTATCTTAAGTGAGACTAGTAACACGTTCAGATTTTGACGGGCTGGTATGCGGAGCATTATTATTGGAAGCAGGGATTATCGATCATTGGAAATTTGCGCATCCAAAGGATCTTCAGGACGGTTTGGTGGAGATAGATGAGAATGACTGTCTGGCCAATGTGCCTTTTGTGGAGGGGTGCGGCCTTTGGTTTGACCACCATTCCAGTGAGCATGAGAGGCTGGAGCTTAAGGGCAAGTACAAGGGGGAGAGCCGCATGACTCCGTCCTGCGCCAGGATCATCTATGAATATTACGGCGGGAAGGAGCGTTTTCCGCAGTTTGACGAGATCATGGAGGCGGTAGACAAGGTAGACTCCGGTAATCTGACCATTGATGAGGTGATGAACCCCAAGGGATGGATCCTGATCGGATTTTTGATGGATCCCAGAACCGGGCTGGGAAGGTGGAGAGAGTTTACCATCTCCAATTATCAGCTGATGGAGAAGCTGCTGGATGCCTGCAGAGTGCAGAGTACAGAGGAGATTTTGGCCCTTTCTGACGTGCAGGAGCGCATTGCGGTGTACGAGGAGCAGACAGAGAAGTTTAAGGAGATGGTGAAAAAGCACACCCAGGTTGAGGGCAATGTGATCATCACGGACCTTAGAGGGGTGGAGCCGATCTACACAGGCAACCGCTTTATGATATACAGCATGTACCCGGAGCAGAACATTTCTGCCTGGGTGGTCAGCGGCCGGGCCGGCCAGGGGTGCTCCGCGGCGGTGGGATACAGTATCTTGAACCGCACGGCAACTCTGGATGTGGGCAGTCTGATGTTAAAGTACAACGGAGGCGGCCACAAGAAGGTGGGCACCTGCCAGTTTAGCAACCAGAATATGGACGCAGAACTTCCCAAGATGTTAAAGGAACTTTGCGATCTGGCAAACGCTTAAATTTTGGGGGAGCAAAGACTCCTGGAAGAGAATAGCCGGATTTAGATGGAGACAGACCTGTGGATGTTTGGCAGGTCTGTTTTTTGTTGTGATCTTCGGGCAAATGGAGAAAATACCCATTGACATTTTTGAAAGATGTGCTAATATAAACATATGAATAATTGTTCATATGAAAGAGAGGCGAACGCTATGACGGAAAAAGACAGGATCGAACAGGAGGTTCAGGAGTGCGTCTGCGAATTTATGCATGTTCATGAGGAGATCGTGGATAAAGTGGAGAAGGCTATGCCCGGGGAGCAGGAGCTTCTGGATCTGGCGGAGTTTTTTAAGGTGTTTGGGGATTCCACCAGGATCAAGATCCTATATGTGTTAAGCCAGTCGGAGATGTGCGTCTGCGATATTGCCACGCTTCTGCAGATGGGGCAGTCGGCCATCTCTCATCAGCTGAGGGTTTTGAAACAGATGCGTCTGGTGAATTTCCGAAGGGACGGAAAGACAGTGTTTTACTCGCTGTCCGACGATCACATTCAGACGATCCTGGCACAGGGCATGGAGCATATTACGGAGTAGGACAGCGGGCGGTGATTTGTTAAGATCGGAGGGAAAGATGATGACAAAGAAACAGAAAAAGATGGTGGCGCGGCTTGGCATAAGCGCGGTTTGCTTGATCGGGGGGATCGTGGCGGAGGGAAGTCATCCCGTGGACTGGGCTCTGTTTTTGGCTTCTTATCTGGCTGCCGGGTATGATATCCCCTTAAAGGCTCTTCGCAATATCCGAAATGGCCAGGTGTTTGACGAGAATTTCCTCATGACCGTGGCGACCTTTGGGGCTATCGGCGTGGGGGAGTTGGAGGAGGCTGTGGCAGTGATGCTGTTCTACCAGGTGGGGGAGCTGTTTAATGATTACGCGGTGAACCGTTCCAGAAAGTCCATTACAAATCTGATGGACATTAACCCGGATTTTGCCAATGTGATCCGGGACGGAAGGGAAGAGCAGGTGGAGCCGGACGAGGTGGAGATCGGGGAGATCATCGTCATTAAGCCGGGGGAGAAGGTTCCGCTGGACGGCGTGGTGGTAAAGGGAAGGTCCAGCCTGGACACCAAGGCTCTCACCGGGGAGAGCGTGCCTGTGGAAGTGACGGAGGGCGAGAGCATTGTCAGCGGTTCCATTAATCTTAACGGACTTTTGGAAGTGCAGGTGACGAAATTGTTTGACGACTCCACAGTGGCTAAGATTCTGGAACTTGTGGAGAACGCCAGCTCCAGAAAGGCAAAGGCGGAGAATTTTATTACCAGGTTTGCAAGGGTGTATACGCCTGTGGTGGTGGGGCTGGCCCTGGCCCTTGCGGTGATACCGCCTGTGGTTTTTGGCCAGGCCTGGTCTGTGTGGGTGTACCGGGCGTGCAGCTTCCTGGTGGTGTCCTGTCCCTGCGCTCTGGTGATATCGGTTCCTCTGAGCTTTTTTGGCGGCCTGGGGGCAGCTTCAAAGAATGGTATTCTGATGAAGGGAAGCAATTACCTGGAGGCTATGGGTAATCTGGATACGGTGGTATTTGACAAGACCGGGACGCTGACTACAGGGAAATTTCAGGTGACAGCGGTTCTGGGAGCCTGTGAAGATCAGAAAAGCAGGGTAGACAATGAGGGGGACGGCGGAAGGAAGATTTTGGGCAGAGGGGAACTTCTGGAGCTGGCTGCTTACGGGGAGTATCACTCGAACCATCCGATCGCTCTTTCGGTGAAGGAGGCTTTTGAGAAAGAGGGGACGGGCAGGATCCTGGACGGAGAGAGGATCTTGTCCGTGGAGGAGATCGCCGGCCATGGGATGCATGTGAGGCTGGCAGATGAAACGGCAGTAGAGGGCGGCAAAGTGACAGTAGCACAAGGCGCGGACCAGGTAAGGGACATTTATATTGGCAATGAGAAATTGATGAACCGCCAGGGGATCCAGGTTCCGCAGATGGGCGACGGGGCAGGCACAGTGCTGTATCTGGCTGATGGCGGCAGGTTTTTAGGGTCGATCATAATCTCGGATACCGTGCGAAGCGACGTGCCGGACGCTCTGAGAGGGCTGAGGGCCCAGGGGGTGCGCAGCCTGGTGATGCTGACCGGGGATAAGGAGGCCGTTGGAAAGGCTGTTGGGGAGAGGCTGGGGCTTGATAAGGTCTTTGGCGGACTTTTGCCGGGGGATAAGGTGCAGAAAGTGGAGGAGCTGTTAAGAGAGAAGCCGTCGGACAAAACTTTGGCTTTTGTGGGGGACGGGATCAACGATGCTCCGGTTCTGGCAAGGGCCGACGTGGGGATCGCCATGGGCGGTATCGGGTCCGACGCGGCGGTGGAGGCTGCGGATGTGGTTATTATGAACGATGAGCCGTCAAAGATCGTGGACGGGATCGGAATCGCCAGGAAGACTGTAGGGATCGTGCGGCAGAATATTGTGTTTGCCATCGGTGTTAAGGTGCTGGTGCTGGCGCTGGTTGCCTGCGGCATGGCTTCCATGTGGGCCGCGGTGTTCGGAGATGTGGGAGTGTCGGTGTTGGCGATTTTAAATGCGATCAGGGCGCTGAATTATAGATCAGGAAACGCATAACAGTAAAATAGGGGAACCAGGAGGGGTTAAGCCCTCCTGGTTCCCTGGTCTCATCTCCATGGCATAAATTCACCCGGACGGGACATCTCTCCTTCTCTGACTGGCATCACGACAACCCTCGCCTTTTGCTCACTCAATTGTAATTTTTATGCCGGAACATACAACAGTTCTAATAACTTTCTCCTTGCATATCTTCTCTCTTCCATATATAATAAAAACAGGTGTAGAAATTTTTTCCAAAAATCACCAGAAAACGGAGGAATTACCAGTTATGAGCGCAAACGCGGATTCAGATATAGAGTTGTTAAAGGAGCCTGTGACCATAGCCGTGGCTGGGACAGGGTATGTGGGATTGTCTTTGGCGGTTCTTATGTCCCAGCACCATAAGGTGTACGCGGTGGACATTGTGCCGGAGAAGGTGGAGAAGTTGAATGCCCGTATTTCCCCTATTCAGGACGTGGAGATCGAGGAGTATCTGGAAAGCCACACCCTGGATCTGACGGCTACTTTGGACGGGGAGAAGGCTTATGGGGAGGCGGACTTTGTTATTATCGCCGCGCCTACGAATTATGACAGCCGGAAGAACTTTTTCGACACTTCGGCAGTGGAGCAGGTGATCGAGACTGTTATGAGAGTCAATCCGGATGCTGTTATGGTTATCAAGTCTACGGTGCCGGTTGGGTATACGGAGTCGGTCCGAAGGAGATTTCACACATCCAACATCCTGTTCAGCCCGGAGTTTTTGAGGGAATCCCGGGCATTGTACGATAATCTTTATCCCAGCCGCATTATCGTGGGGGTTGATAAGGGGGATGAAAGGATCTGCGCGGCGGGGCGCCGGTTTGCGGCCCTTTTGCAGGAGGGCGCTTTGAAGGAATCGGTGGATACCCTGTTTATGGGATTTACGGAGGCTGAGGCGGTGAAGCTTTTTGCCAATACGTACCTGGCCTTGAGGGTTTCGTATTTTAATGAGCTGGATACGTATGCGGAGATGAAAGGGCTGGATACCCGGTCTATCATTGACGGGGTGTGTCTGGATCCGAGGATCGGCTCTCACTATAATAACCCGTCTTTTGGCTACGGCGGCTACTGTCTGCCGAAGGACACGAAGCAGTTATTGGCAAATTATTCCGATGTTCCGGAGAATCTTATTGAGGCTATTGTGGAGAGCAACAGGACCAGAAAGGATTTTATCGCGGATCGGGTTCTGACCATGGCCGGGTATTATGATTACTACAGCCGCAATGATTATGACAGGGACAAGGAGCGTTCCTGTACAGTGGGAGTGTATCGGCTGACCATGAAGAGCAATTCGGATAATTTCCGGCAATCTTCCATCCAGGGCGTGATGAAGCGGATCAAGGCAAAGGGGGCGGCTGTGGTTGTGTATGAGCCTACTCTTGAGAATGGGAGTACATTTTTCGGCAGTTTGGTGGTTAATGACCTGGACAAGTTTAAGGGGATGTGCGACTGTATTATTGCCAACCGGTTTGATGAGTCGTTAGATGATGTCAGCGGGAAAGTGTATACCAGGGATCTGTTCAGGCGGGATTAGCCCTGGGCCGGAGGCTGCGGGGAGGAAAAGGCGCGAGGGCCGGGCTGCCCTCCTGGGATGGCGGGCAGGAAGCGCGGCAGGAAAGAAACGGATCATGATTTTATATATAGACACAAAGGCAAGGGTTACAGCTTAAAAGGAGATGACAACATAATGCCTGTATTTCGACTGAATAAAGAGGACGTGATATTTCCCAGTCCAAGGCTTGCTGAGGAGAACGGACTGTTGGCGGTGGGAGGGGACTTAAGTGTGCGCCGGCTTTTGCTGGCTTATGACCACGGCATATTTCCATGGTATAATCCGGGGGAGGAGATCTTGTGGTGGTGTCCCAGAGAGAGGTTTTTGATCTATCCGGAGGATATTCATGTGTCACATTCCATGAAAAAGTACATGAAAAAGCACCGGTTTCAGATCATCTTAAACCGGGATTTTCAGGATACGATGCACCGCTGCAGGGCGAAACGGGAGGATGACGAGGGGACTTGGATCAGCGATGAGATGGAGGAGGCGTATTATGAGCTTCACAAGGAAGGGTATGCGGTCAGCGTGGAGGCTTTCGAGGACGGGGAGCTGGCGGGAGGACTTTACGGGGTATCCTTAGGACGGTGCTTCTTTGGGGAGAGTATGTTTTCGGAGAGGGAAAACGGGTCTAAGGTGGCGTTGATCGCGTTTTCCAAGTTTTTGGAGAATAAGGATTTTCTGTTTATTGACTGCCAGTTCCATACAGACCACCTGGAGAGTATGGGGGGACAGTATGTGCCGTGGGAGACATTTGAGAGTCTTTTGCGGGAGGGGACCGGGGTGTGAGAGGATAGCAAATTTTGTTTCGGATGGGAGGGACGCCGTGATCATAAGTGGATTGCGGCGTTTTTGATTTTGTAAAATTTTATATGGCGATACATTTTCTGTTGACAAACAGCCAAACCACTGATATATTTGACACATAGACGAGGACGTTGGAAGGACAGCCGTTGGGGACGGCGGCTCCTTAGGCGTCCTTTTTGTATGGCAGGGGAGGTATTCCGTCAGCTTGACAGCAGGCAGCGGCTTATAATATCATATAGAGGAGAAAAAGGAGATCTGACATGGGAAGGTACAGTAAGGAAGACATTATCCGCCTGGTGGAGGAGGAGGACGTGGAGTTTATCCGCCTTCAGTTTACGGATATTTTCGGGATGCTTAAAAACGTGGCTATCACGGCGGGACAGCTGGGGAAGGCTCTGGACAACCGGTGTATGTTTGACGGGTCCGCCATCGAGGGATTTGTGAGGAAAGAGGAGACGGATATGTATCTGTATCCGGATCCGGATACCTTTGGGATCTTTCCCTGGAGGCCGGGGCAGGGGAAGGTGGCGCGGCTGATCTGTGATGTCCATTGCCCTGACGGCAGCCCTTTTGAGGGTGATCCCAGGTATGTGCTGAAAAAGGTGTTAAAAGAGGCGGAGGACATGGGATACCGGT
>ERZ779624.459-NODE-459-length-12828-cov-4.654192_pt1 | contig 12828 bp, 10 predicted proteins | sample MGYA00514190_ERZ779624 | MGnify/ENA primary metagenome ERZ779624 (study PRJEB29562, sample SAMEA4376706) | mouse gut metagenome | isolation source: Cecum | study: EMG produced TPA metagenomics assembly of the A DSS colitis mouse model was used to assess the... | reverse complement strand
ATGATGCAGAACCTGGCAGTGCTGTTCCGGATCTCCTTAAGCAAAGGCCACGAGCTGATTCCGGTGCGCTCGGAGCTGAAGCATCTGAACAGCTACATCTCCATCCTGTCCCTGCGTTACAGCAGCCGTTTTACGGCGCGGGTGGAGGCGGACGAAAGCCTGTACGACTGCGTCTCGCTGAAGTTGATGCTGCAGCCTCTGGTGGAAAACAGCGTTTATCACGGGATCAGCGTGGAGAAGCCCATGATCCACATACGGGTCCGCGTGGAAGCGGACGGCGGAGACCTTCTGTTCCGCGTGGAAGACGACGGCGCCGGCATGGCACCGGAGCAGCTGGAGAAACTCCGAAGCTGCGTTGCATGCCCCCCGGATGAAGGAAATGTGCAGCGGGACTGTCAGGAGGGCGGTTACGGTCTCTGCAATGTGGACGAACGCATCAAGATTTATTTTGGACGGGGATATGGCCTGAGTATTGATTCCGCTCCGGGAGAGGGGACGGCCATCACCATTCGGATTCCCAGAAGGCCGGCGTCCGAATCGGAGATGGGGAAAAGCCGGATCTGACCGGCGTAAGGAGAAGGGGTATGTATCGAGCGATTTTATGTGATGACAACGAGATCATAGCGCAGGGTCTGAGCGGGGCGATGCCGTGGAGCAGCCTTGGGATCGAATTTGGGGGCTGTTGTTACGACGGACTGGCGGCCAAAGAGCTTCTGGACCAGGAGATGGCGGATATCCTGATCAGCGACGTGCGGATGCCGTTTATGGACGGACTGGAGCTGACCAGATACGCCAGGGAAAAGAATCCGGATATCCGGGTGATCATCATCAGCGGCTATGATGATTTCCGCTATGCTCAGGAGGCGATCAAGCTGGGGGCCATGGATTATCTGCTGAAGCCGGTGGACCCTGAAGAACTGGCCGGGCTTTTGAAACGTGCGGTCCGGGAATGCCGCCAGCGGGAGGAGCAGAAGGCCCTGGCCAGCAAGGACGAACAGAACCGCCAGGGGGAGCAGATGCGCTGCCTGATCTATGACGGGCCAAAGGTTTTTGAAGCCCGTTACGGGAGCGGCCCGTTTCAGAAGGTGTCCAGGACCGCCAGCGTGGTGCTGGTGGCGGCCATCGACAACTTTGACCAGCTGAAGCTGCGTCTGAGCGCGGAAGAGCAGCAGGGGATCAACCGGGATTTTTTCCGGTGCATGGAGAAATATGCGCCGGAGCTGTGCGTGTTCGAACGCCGTTACGGGTCTGCCGCGGGCTATATTCTGGGGAACGGCAGGGACAGGGACCTGGTCCGCCGGAAACTGGAGGACTGCATGGGCCTTGTACGCAGGGCATTTCGGAAGATCTGTCCGGATGTGACGATTACCTTTGGGATCAGCAGGGTCCGCCGTAATGCGGGGGAACTTCAAAGATCCTATACGGAGGCCATGCTGGCGCTGCAGGAGCGGTTTGTGTATCCGCCCGGTTCCGATATTTTCTATGAACAGGTCGATACGGGAAGAGACGTTACCACGGAGGAATTTGACAAGCTGGTAACCGTCTCCGAACTGGTGGAACGGATCAGGCAGGGAGACCGGACCGGCGCGCGCAGGCAGCTGGACGAGCTGAAGCGGCAGCTGCAGGATCTGGGAGGAAGGTCCTATCTGTTCATGAAACTGTTTGTGGGAAATATTTTTACCAGTATTTTTGAGGACCTGCAGCAGTTCGGCATCGAAAAGGAAGATCTGGATATCGACGTCATGGGCGAGTACCAGCAGATCACGGAGATGCAGAGCGTGGAACAGGCCATGGACCGGCTGTACCAGTACGCGGTGCGGGTCATGGAGCTCATCGAGAGCAACAGCTGCAGCAGCAATGTGAAGACGGTCATGAAAGCCTGCCGTTACATCGAAGAGCACTATATGGAGCAGACGCTGAACATGGACGATGTGGCGGGGCATATCCATATGAGCCCCAGCTATTTTTCCGTGATCTTCAAGCGGGAGACGGGGGTCAGTTTTACGGACTATCTGATCCGGCTCCGGATTCGGAAATCCCAGGAGCTGATGCAGAACACGGATCTGAAGATCTACGAGATTTCCGCCCGGGTGGGATACGATACGGCGGCGTATTACAGTACGGCGTTCAGAAAGGAGACGGGGGTCTCTCCGACGGAATACAAGAAGAGCATCTCACGGAAAACTCAGGGGGACAGGAAGGAAGCGGAATCAGGGAAAGAGGAATAGGCGGAGAGGGATCCTGCAAAAGGCAGGGTCCTTTTTTGGTTTACGCAATATGATTTTGAAAGGAATGCGAATCAAAATTGATGTACAAAAGGGCGGGTGATCGGGTATCCTAGAAAAAGATTCGGGAACAACAGACGATTGATCCCACAAAAGGAGGTACAACATCATGAAAAAAAGAATGGCATTATTGCTCGTACTGGCGATGACAGGCTGCCTGTTCGCAGGCTGCGGTTCCGGCGGCGGCGACGCGGGACAGGCGCCGTCTGACGCGGCGGAGGCGCCGGCTTCCGATGCGGCGGACGGAGACGCTGCGCCTGCGGAAAGTACAGGTTCCGGCGGGGGTTACACCATCGCGCTGTGCAACAATTCCCTGGGTGAGACCTGGCGTTATCAGATGGTGGCGGAATTCGAGCAGGCCGCAGAGGAGCTGAAGGAGCAGGGAGTCATCAAGGAATATCTGGAGACCAACGCGGATGCGGACGCATCCAAACAGATCTCGGATATGGAGGACCTGATCTCCAAGGGAGTGGACGGCATCCTGATCGCCGTGCAGAATCCCACCGCTTTGAACAATATCATCGAAGAAGCGGCGGACGCGGGCATCAAGGTCGTGGCGTTCAACGCGCTGCCTGACACGGACAAGGTGGTGGCAAAGGTCAATCAGTCCGATGAGAACTTCGGGCGCATCGGCGCGGAATTCCTTGTGGAAGCGCTGGACGGCAAGGGTAAGATCATCGTCCTGCAGGGCGTTGCAGGCAATACGATCAGCATCGGACGCTGGAACGGCGCGAAAGCGGTTTTCGACCAGTATCCGGATATCGAGATCGTAGGCGAAGCCAACGGAGACTGGGATTATTCCGCAGGAAAGGCGGCGACGGAAGCGCTTCTGTCCGCAAACCCGGAGATCGACGGCGTGTGGTCTCAGGGCGGCGCCATGACGCAGGGCGCCATCGACGCGTTCGTGGCTGCCGGACGCCCACTGGTCCCCATGTCCGGAGAATCCGGCAACGGATTCATGGCTTCCTGGCTGCAGTATAAAGGAGTGGACAAGTTTGATTCCGTGGCTCCGGTCTATGACTGCGCCATGGTGGTAGACGCCATGAACGTGCTGATCGACGCGCTGGACGGCAAAGAAGTGGAGTTCGACCAGTCGGATATGCATATGGATGTCATCACAGCCGACACCATCGAGGACTATTATCGTCCGGATCTTCCGGATTCCTACTGGGCGGGTACGCGTCTGACCGACGAGAATCTGAAGAAACTGTTTGAAGTGAAATAACAATACGGGCATCATGGATGCCGCAGGACTGCAGGCAGGCACAGGCCGGCCCGAATCCGGCGGCATCTGTCATCTAATCGAAAGGGGGAACTATCATGTCGGACTGCATACTGAAGATGGAACACATCACCAAACGGTTTTCCGGCGTTACAGCACTCGATGATGTGAGTTTTTCCTGCGAGAAGGGGAAGATCCATATACTGGCAGGGGAAAATGGTGCTGGGAAAAGTACGATTCTGAAGATACTGGCGGGGGTCTATCTGCCGGACGGCGGTACGATCACGCTCCGGGGGGAGCAGGTACGGTTCCACAGTCCGACGGACTCACAGAAAGTCGGCATCGGCATGGTCTTCCAGGAACTGACCCAGATCAATGAGCTGACGATTTTTGAAAATGTTTTTCTCAGTACGGAGCGTACCCGGGGCGGACTCATCAACCGGAAAGAGCAGCTGGAGATCCTGGAACGTTATATGGAACAGTACGGCCTCAAGATGGACCCGTCCACCATTGTGGACCGGCTCTCTGTGGGGCAGAAGCAGCTGGTGGAGATCCTGAAGGTGCTGGTGCGCGATCCGGAAATCGTGATTCTGGACGAACCCACCTCCGCGCTGGCGGCCGATGAGGTGCAGATCCTGTTCCGTATCATGCAGAAGCTGAAGGAGGAAGGAAAGGCGGTCATCTTCATCAGCCATCGTATGGAGGAGATGTTTGAGATCGGAGACCTGGTCACAGTCTTTAAGGACGGGAAATACATCGACACGACGCCGGTATCGGAGATGGACACCGATCTGCTGATCTCAAAGATGGTGGGGCGTACGCTGCAGGATATCTTTCCGCCCCACAACAGCGCGGAGTCGGAAGAGGTGATTCTGGAACTGAAGGGCTATCAGGTCTTTCCGGACAGCGAGCCGGTGGATCTGCGGGTACATAAAGGGGAAGTGATCGGCATTGCGGGACTGACCGGCCACGGCCAGACGGAGTTTATCAATTCTCTGGCAGGACTTCATCACACCGCCGGCGGGACGGTTGAGATCAGAGGAAAGGAAGCCCGCTTAAAAAACAGCTCCCAGGCGGTGAAAAGCGGCGTTGCGCTGGTGCCCGGGGACCGGAAGCAGGAGGGGCTTATGCTGATCCAGAGCATCCGGATGAACATGGCCGTGGGCAGTATGGGCATGCGGAAAAAATACGGCCTGTTTATCGACCAGAAGGCGGAACGCGGCATGGTGGAGGAATACCAGAACCGGCTTAAGATCAAGATGGCGGGAGCCGCCCAGGAAGCGTCTGAGCTGTCCGGCGGCAACCAGCAGAAAGTAGTTCTGGCCAAGGAACTGGCCATACGGCCCAGGGTAATCCTGTTCAACGAGCCTACCAAGGGAATCGACGTGGGCAGCAAGCGGGAATTTTATTATATCATGCGTGACCTGGCCGAACAGGGGGTGGCGGTGCTGCTGTATTCCTCCGACCTGATGGAGGTTATGGGCATGAGCGACCAGGTACTGGTCATGTATGAAAACAATGTGGTCGCCCGGCTTTCCGGGGATGAGATCGAGGAAGAGCAGATCATGCGCCATATCATGGGCGTGGGCGCGGAGAAAGGCGGTGAAACATATGAAAGATAAAAGCGGCAGTTCCTTCCGCCTGCGCGGAGCGGATTTTTCCTATCGTTATTTTCATCAGTGCTTTATCATCGGATTCGTGATCGTGGTCATTGCCGTCATGAGCCTGATTTCCGAGAGCTTTCGTACGGCCTATAATTACGGCAATCTGATGAACAGCTGCTTTGCGCTGATGCTGGCGGCCTTTGGACAGTTCCTGGTCATCCTGACCGGGGATATCGACATCTCTGTCGGCAGCATGGTGGCTCTTGGGAACTGCCTTTCGGCTTATATCATGACGGTCATGCCCACCGGCACCGGCGCGGTTCTGGCCGTGCTTGCCACGCTGGCGGCCGGCCTGCTGTGCGGCGCCTTAAACGGCGTGTTCGTGGCCGTCTTCCGGCTTCCGGCCATCATCGTTACCATTGCGGGCTCCGCCATCTTCAAGGGGATCGCGCTCATACTCATGCCGGAGCCGGGCGGCACCGTGCATGGGGGCTTCAGCAAAGTACTCACCTGGAAGGCGGCCAGGCTGGTGCCCATGAGTTTCTTCCTGATGGTGATCTGCATCGTCTTTCTGGTCATCCTGACCAACCGGACGTCCTTTGGGAAATCCCTGCGGGCGGTGGGCGGCAATGAAAGCGCCGCCTTCGGGACCGGCGTCCGGGTGGGGAGGGTCCGTTTTTCGGTCTATGTGCTCTCCGGCCTGTTCTGCGCCATGAGCGGCCTGTATCTGTCGGCCAGGACCAGCTGCGGGGATGCCAACATCGGCAATACCTATACAGTCTATTCCATCAGCGCCGCGGTGGTCGGGGGAACGCTGATGACGGGAGCCGTGGGCGAAGCCTATGGAACGGCCTGCGGCGCGCTGGTCATTTACCTGATCAACAGCATCCTGAACATGCTGGATGTGAGCACCTTTTATCAATATGCCTGCCAGGGCGCGGTTCTGATCTTCGCGCTGATGATCGGCAGCTTCGAGACACGCCGCAGAGGGTTATAGGAGGGATACAAGATGAAAGAAAACAAACTGGATTTCCTGCGGACGCATTTTAACCAGTATGCGGTCTACCTGTTTCTGGTACTCATGCTGCTGCTGGCGCAGCTGTATTCGCCCACTTATCTGCAGCTGACCCATATGATGGGCGTGTTCCGTCTGGCTTCCTTTATGGGAATGGCCGCCATTGCCCAGACGATCGTCATCATATCCGGCGGCATCGACCTGTCGATCCCCTATACGATCTCTTTTTCCTACATTCTGGCGGCGCATTATATGAACAGCCTGGACGGAAATATTCCGCAGGCCATGGCGGCGTGCCTGATTCTGGCCGTCATCGTGGGCTCGGTCAACGGGGCGGGGGTATGCCTCATGAAAATCCCGGCGTTTATCATGACGCTGGGCGTGGGGACCGTGGTGCGCGGCGCCTACATGATCTGGACGAAAGGAACGCCCAAGGGCTATACGGCACCGCTGATCCGCACCATCTCCAACAGCAGCCTCGGCCCGGTTCCCTGTATCGTGATCGTATGGTTCGTACTGGGCGCCATCGCAGTCGTCATGCTCAGGTACACGCCTTACGGCAGGAAGATTCATGCGGTGGGAAGCAGCGCGACAGTGGCGCAGTTTTCCGGCATCAACACGAAAGCGGTTCTGTTCAGCGTCTATATACTGTCCGCTGCCATTGCCTGCATCACCGGATTTTTCCTGATCGGCTATACAGGCGAGAGCTATCTGGATGCGGGACTTGCCTATGACACGGCGGTTATCGCCGCGGTTATTATCGGCGGCACTTCCATAAACGGAGGAAAGGGCGGCTATCTGGGATCTGCGGCGGGGTCGCTTATTATGATTGTATTTACGGATTTTCTGCAGATCGTCCGCATGTCGGAGGGGCTGCGCCAGGTGGGACAGGGCATCCTGATCCTGCTTCTGGTCATGCTCTATGCAAGGGGACGCAGAGTCCGTGTTTAAGAACAGGAGGTATCTATCATTATGAAATTTATTGACATTTCCCGTCCCCTTCTGAAAGCGCCGAAATATCCCACGGCTCCTGATACCGTGCTGGATCAGGTGGACCGGATTGCAGAAGGGAAGGACAGCAACTTTACACACATTACTACCAATACCCATGCCGGGACCCACGCGGACGCGTTCTGTCATTTTGTGGACGGCGGTACGGCCATCGGCGATATGCCGCTGGAGCTGTATTACGGTCCCTGCCGCGTACTGAGCTTCCCGGAGCGGACGATTCTGACCAGAGAAGATTTTCAGGGAAAGCTTACAGGAGCCGAGCGCGTGGCCATCCACGGAGGAGGCTTCACCTATCTGAGGGCGGACGCGGCGCAGTATCTTGCGGACTGCGGGATCCGCTGTCTTGTAACCGACGGCTGGAGCCCGGCGCCGCTGGACAATGAAAAGGAGATACACAGGATTCTTCTTCTGAACCATGTGGCCGTTATCGAAAATGTAATTCTGGACCATGTGAAGGACGGGGATTATGATCTGATCGCTTTTCCGGCCAATTTCGGAGATACAGACGGCGCGCCGGTCCGCGCCGTGTTGGTGGAGCAGGAGGAAACCATATGAATTACGCAGAGGAATCACTGAGGCTTCACGGGGAGTGGAAGGGCAAGATCGAGGTGACGGCCACGGTGCCGGTCAGCTCCAAAGACGATCTGTCGCTGGCGTATACGCCGGGGGTGGCGCAGCCTTGCCTGGAGATCCAGAAAGACCCGGAAAAGAGCTACGAGCTGACCCGGCGCCACAATATGTGCCTGGTGGTCACGGACGGTTCGGCGGTGCTGGGCGTTGGAAATATCGGCGCTGAGGCGGGGATGCCCGTCATGGAAGGAAAATGCGTGCTGTTCAAGGCGTTCGGCGGCGTGGACGCATTTCCCATGTGCATCAAAAGCCAGGATGTGGATACCATCGTGGAGACCATCTACCAGGTGTCCGGCAGCTTCGGAGGGGTGAATCTGGAGGACATCTCCGCGCCCCGCTGCTTTGAGATCGAGAAAAGGCTCAAGGAGAGATGCGACATCCCCATCTTCCACGACGACCAGCACGGTACGGCGGTCATCACGCTGGCGGGCCTTATGAACGCGCTGAAGGTCGTGGGGAAGAAGATGGAAGAGGTGCGCGTGGTCATGAACGGCGCCGGGGCGGCGGCCATCGCCATCGCCCGGCTGCTGCTGTCAAACGGCGTCCGGGACCTTACCCTCTGCGACCGGAACGGAGCCATCTACGAAGGACGTGAAAAAGGGATGAATCCGGTCAAGGAAGAGATGTCCCGGGTCACCAACCGGGAGAAACGGGCCGGAAGCCTGGCGGATGTGCTGAAGGGAGCGGATGTGTTCATCGGTGTGAGCGCGCCGGGGGCCGTCACAACGGAGATGGTGCGGACCATGAACAGGGACGCGGTACTGTTTGCCTGCGCCAATCCCACGCCGGAGATCTTTCCGGACGACGCGAAGGCGGGCGGCGCGGCGGTGGTGTCCACAGGCCGGAGCGATTTCCCCAATCAGATCAATAACGTACTGGCATTTCCGGGTATCTTCCGGGGTGCCTTCGACGTAAGAGCCAGGGACATCAACGACGCCATGAAGATTGCGGCGGCGAAAGCGCTGGCAGGGCTGATCAGCGAGGAAGAGCTGAACGCGGAGTATATCATTCCCGCGGCCTTTGACAGGCGGGTGGGCCCGGCGGTGGCAAAAGCCGTGGCGGAAGCGGCCAGAGAGAGCGGCGCGGCACGGCTGTGATATTTTTAACAATGTTTTGAACAGGAAAAGTCTGTCAGGAAAAGTTTGGCAGAAGCGAGGCCAGGGGCATCGGGATACCGGTTCCCCTGGCCCTTTTGTGCGCCCGGCGCGGACAAAAAGGGCGCACAAAAAACATCCGCATATTTTATTTTCCCTTGCAACATTTTCACGGTTGTGCGACTCTGTATAAGTAAGAGGCGTTTAAGGAGGACAAAGGCCCGGAGCGAGGTGGAAGGAATGGAACGATTTATGGAGCTGTACGAGACGGTATACAGGGATATGTACCGTCTGGCTTACTATTATATGGGAAACGGGGAGGACGCGGAGGATGCGGTGCAGGACGCGGCGCTGTCCGCCTGCGAGCATTTCGGGGCGCTGAAAAAGGAAGAGTCCTTCCGCCCCTGGATCTTCCGGATTCTGGTCAACCGCTGCAGGAAAAACCTGCGGAAACGGGGGCGGAAAGAGGTGGTTTTGGAGGATCCCCAGGAGGCGTATGAGCCGGGGCCGGGTTCCCGGACGGAGGTGCTGGAGCTTCTGGGAACGCTGAGCGAGGAGGAACGGCTGATTGTGACGCTGGCCGTATTCGGCGGCTACAAAGGGCAGGAGATCGCCCATATGCTGAAACGCAACTACAGTACGGTCCGGACCAAGTACCGGAGAGCCCTGAAGAAGCTGGAGCAGGAGCTTACAGGAAAAGAGGGCGTGACGTCCGGCAGGAAGAGCGCGCGGTCCGCGGGCCGGAAAGGGAAGGAGGAGCTGCAGGAATGAGTCAGAGAAAAGAGATGGAAAAACTGCTTCGGGAAAAGGGAGAGGGGCTTTTGATCCCCCGGGGACTGGAGCCGGAGCAGATGAAAAAGACGCTGGAAGAGCGGGTAGAAGTACGGAAACAGAAACGCCGGGCCCGCAGAAAACGCCTGTATCCGGCTGTTGCTGCAGCCGCCGTTTTCTGCCTGATGGCGGGCGCCATGCTGCGTGGCCGCCTGCCGGAGACCGCCGGGCCGGGAACGGAGCTGGCACAGTCCGAAGGCGGGAAGGGAAGGGCCGTGCAGCCGGCGGCCGTTCCGGAAGAAGAGCAGGAGCTTCTGGAGCCCTCGGGCATGAGCTATGAGGAAATCTACGCCTGTCTGTCCGCCGGCTGGCAGAGCCAGGCATCCAGAATGACCACAGGGGCTCCGAAGGCGGAAGCGGCGGAGATGGAGGACAGCGCCTTTGCCGCGGTGGCGGATCTGGAGCAGAAGCAGGCGGAAAACAATACGGCGTACGGCCGGACCAACGTGCAGACCGAACAGGTGGACGAGGCGGACCGGATTAAGAACGACGGCAGATATCTGTATCAGATTGCCCGGAAACCGGAAGGGGAAGGAAGCGGCCGGGAACAGGTGGGAATCCAGATTCTGGATACGGAAGGGGGACTGAAGGAGACTGCGTTTCTGACAGGCTTTGAGAATCTGGAGGAATTTTACCTGTGGAACGACCTGATTATCGCCATCGAAAATAAATTCTATGATACCGGCGTCCGTAATCTGTCCTCGAAGAAGGGGGCCATGGAGGATGGGCTGGTCTGCGGCGTCGGCGGCGGAGAACGGGGCTATCACGAGATCACCGTCTATGAGGCGGCGGACAAAAGCCATCCCAGGAAGCTGAAGACGTTCACCCTTCAGGGCATCTGCATGACCTCCCGGGTGGCAGACGGATATTTCTACGGCATCAGCTGTTTTGCGGCGGACCCGGGAGAGGGAGAGAGCGACTACGACGCCTATATCCCGTCTCTGGAAGGAAAGAGGCTGGAGCCGGACCAGATCTACTGTCCGCCGGACGCGGACAGTACGGATTATCTGGTGCTGGTATCCATCGACCTGTCCGACCCGACCTCCTTTGCGGACAGCCGGGCGGTGCTGGGCGGATCAGACCTGTGTTATGTGAGCCGCAAAAATATCTATATGGCGTGGAACGAGTCGGTCTATCAGACCGAGCCCCGGACCGAGGGGAAGGTACAGGATCGGACCAGGATACTCCGGTTTTCCTACGGGAAAGGGAAATTTTACGGCCAGGCGTCGGGGGAGATTCCCGGAAGGCTGGAGGGGAGGTTCTCTCTGGATGAATACGACGGGCATCTGCGGGGGGTGACGACTGTGAAGGAGTATCAGGCCAGGAAGGTTACGGACGACCGGACCGGGGAGACGCTGGGGTACGACTATGTGGAAGAGAAAGAGAGCAACGCCCTGTATGTGCTGGGGCTGGATCTCACGGTCAAAGGGAAGATCGAGGGGCTGGCAGAAAACGAATTCATCCGTTCCGCCCGTTTTCAGGGGGAGACCGGATATTTCGTCACCTTCCGTCAGACGGATCCCCTCTTTGCGGCGGATCTGTCCGATCCGGAGCATCCAGAGATCCTGGGAGAGCTGAAGGTCAGCGGCTTTTCCGAATACCTGCATGTGTACGGAGAAGATCTGCTTCTGGGAATCGGCATGGAGGCGGACGAAGAGACCGGCGTGGAGGAAGGAATGAAGCTGTCCATGTTTGACGTGTCGGACCCGGCGGACCCGAAGGAAGTGACCCGGCTGCTTCTGAAGGACTACAATTACAGCGAAGCGCTCTATGACCACCGGGCGGTCCTGATCGACCCGGCGGAAAACATTCTGGGCTTCGAGGCGGAGGGAAGCCGGAAAGGCGAATACCGGAAGCACTATCTGTTCTTTTCCTATGAAGACGGCTCGTTCGTACAGACGCTGAAGGCGGACACCGGACAGAAAGAGGGGGCGGAATACCGGGGGTATTACCGGTCCCGGGGAACGTTCATCGGGGACACCTGCTACCTGCTTCTGGAAAACGGCGGCGCGCAGGCCTACAGCCGCGCTACGGGAGAGCTCCTTTCGGAGCTCTGACCCGCCGAATATCCAGTAATTCCATAAACAAACCGCCTGCCCTTCTGTGTTACAATGACTATAGCTGTTTGGAACATGCTTACCCATAAGAAGGAGGAGAAAGTGATGATGCAGAAAGCAGAAAAAAACGAGGAGATCGAGAAGGTCAGCGGTGTGTTTCAGGATTACATACAGGACAGTTCCCGCCTGGAGTGGCTCTGGTCGGAGAAGCTGGGATATGTTCTGCTGCAGATCCATGGAAAAACGCGGGATATGGAAGAGGGCCTTGTGATCCGCAGGGCGGACAGGCTGTGCGGGATCCTGGCCGGCGAGATCGCGCAGGAGGTGCTGGACGGGACGGGAAAAGAACATGATCCATACGGAGCGGACCCGGAGGAGCGCGCGCAGATCCGGGAACGGCTCCGCCCCTGGAGAGCACAGCTTCCGGAATACCGGGATATTTTTGACGGGCTGACCGAATAAATTTCTTTTTTGCGGAGGATTTTGCGGCGGTGCGTTGTACCTGCATTGACATCTGCTTTTTTTGCAGATATACTGTTTATATATGCAGAAAGAGGAGGTTTTTGTATGGTATCCAATCGATTGCTTCAGGAATGTCTGGAGGATTTTTCCAATATTATGCGTTTGTCCATGGCCCTGTATGACAGGAACCGGACCTGTGTGGCGGGGGAGGAGGATTCCCTGCCGGAGGAAGAGGTGTTTGACATTTTCTGCGAGTCCCCTGCGGATATGCAGGCGCTGGGAAGCCGCTATCTGTTCAAGGTGGGAGAAGACGATATGGGGTATGTGCTGTCGGTCAGCGGAGGCTCCAAAGACGCGTATCCCATGGGCCAGCTGGCGGTGTGCCAGCTGGAGCGGATTCTGGAGATGGGTTACAGCAGGGAGGACCGGAATCAGTTTATCCACAACCTGCTGCTGGACAACCTGCTTCCGGTGGACATCGCCACCTACGCCAAGCAGATGCACCTGGGGCCGGACTGCCGGTGGGCGGTGCTTCTGGTGGAGGGAATGGGATGCGACGCCTATGATATTCAGATGATTCTGAAAAATATCATGCCCAACCGGACCGGTGATTTTAT
>ERZ779624.458-NODE-458-length-12831-cov-7.317001_pt1 | contig 12831 bp, 11 predicted proteins | sample MGYA00514190_ERZ779624 | MGnify/ENA primary metagenome ERZ779624 (study PRJEB29562, sample SAMEA4376706) | mouse gut metagenome | isolation source: Cecum | study: EMG produced TPA metagenomics assembly of the A DSS colitis mouse model was used to assess the... | reverse complement strand
CCTGGCCGAAGCGCACTTTTCGGTGCCGCTTGAATTCCGCTATATTTTTCAGATGCAATTCTCTGAGCTTCTCTTTCAATTCCATTCTCCTCCAATTCCCAATGCTGCATTTACACGCCCCACAGGCTATCCGTGTATACTATATCAGTTTTGCCTGTTCGTTGCAATTGTTATGACACCGTACTTGCGCTAAAACACAAAATCCGGTAAGATAAGAGCGAAAGGATGAAAAATTATGTTTCGATTATGGGCAAGAACTTTCCGGGATAATCATTTGATGCAGGACACCTGCATAGAGGACGGCAGCGACGATACGCGCACCCACAAGGTCTTTCGCGCGCTGGACGAAGTATGCATTCAGTTTGATCTGAGCAGGCCGGTATGGCTGGAGAAAAATATAGCGGAATTCAAGCGGCACCGAAAAGTGCGCTTCGGCCAGGACAACTTTATAGACGACATAGATTTTGATTATCTTGAACTCCAGGTAATTGAAGAGGACTGAGCAAAGCTCAGTCCTCATACCCGTTGGGGTTATTCTTCTGCCATCTCCAGGAGTCGGCGCACATCTCCTTAATACCGTACTGTGCCTCCCAGCCAAGCTCCTTCTTTGCAAGACCTGCGTCTGCGTAGCAGGATGCGATGTCGCCGGGGCGTCTTTCCTTAATGACATAGGGTATCTTCACGCCCGTTGCCGCCTCGAAGTTCTTTACGATATCCAGCACACTGTAGCCTGTTCCGGTGCCCAGATTATAAATCTTCAATCCGGCCTTTTCCTCAATCTTCTTCAGCGCCTTCACATGTCCCAGTGCCAGATCCACCACATGGATGTAATCCCGGACTCCGGTTCCGTCAGGCGTATCATAATCGTCTCCGAATACACCCAGTTCCTTCAGCTTGCCAACCGCAACCTGTGTGATATAGGGCATGAGGTTGTTGGGTATCCCGTTGGGATTCTCTCCCATGGTGCCGCTCTTATGCGCCCCGATGGGATTGAAGTATCGCAGCAGTATCACATTCCACTCGGGATCCGCCTTCTGGATATCCGAAAGAATCTGTTCCAGCATGGATTTGGTCCAGCCATAAGGGTTCGTGCACTGTCCCTTGGGGCACTCCTCTGTGATGGGAATGAAAGCCGGATTGCCGTATACCGTTGCGCTGGAGGAGAAGATGATGTTCTTCACGCCATGCTTTCTCATCACATCCACCAGAGTCAGCGTACCCGCTATATTATTCTCATAGTACTCCCAGGGCTTCTGCACGGATTCTCCCACCGCCTTCAGCCCGGCGAAGTGAATAACCGCGTCCACCGGCGCTGCGGAAAAAATCTTTTCCAGGGCTTCCCTGTCAAGAATATCCGCTTTGTAAAAGGGAACCTTTTTGCCGGTGATGGCTTCCACCCGCTCCAGCGACTTCTCACTTGCATTGCTGAGGTTGTCGAGCACAACCACCTCATAGCCTGCCTGCTGCAGTTCCACTACCGTATGACTGCCGATATAACCGGCGCCGCCTGTGACTAAAATTCTCATACCGCTACCTCCTTGCCCGCCCGGCGGGCATTAAGCTGTTTTGTTGTTGCTTCCCTTATAAAATATCGAAAATAGCCTTTGTTTTCAATATTTATTTGTTATGAGAATCTGTCAAAATGTTAGCTACAGTTCTACACCGTTTTGTTTCAGGAGCTCTCTTGCGCTCTCCACGGAATCAATGCCCGTCTTGTTCTTGATGGGCGCAAACTCCTTCTCCCGCACTACTTCAAAGGGAAGACAGCTCTTCATCTGATGGATCATATCCAGCACCAGATTCTCATACTTATAGCCGTTGGGCTCCTCCGGCTTCACCTGTACCCCCTCCTCATTGAGATAAGGTATCTTCTTTTCCACAATATGAAGAGGCAGCTTTTTCTCCAGGATTTCCACCAGCTCCGAAACACGGAAGAGATAGTTCAGGATTACGCCGAAATAATAGGCGGGGTCGCCGCTCTCATCCCTGGCGGTCATCAGCTCCTCCGTCAGCTCATAATACTCCACAATAGACGGTCTCCCGTCCTCCAGACACACAACGCCGACCTTTTCATCCGGCGCGTTCTTGCGCACTACCTTTGCTCCCACGCCGCAGTCTCTCTGAATCACAGCCCCCACAAAACAGGGATCCGCAATCCGCTGAAGCACATTGTCTACGGCAAATACATTCAGCCACTCAATGCCCTGCTGCTGCACGAAGTCCAGAAGCCCCGCCTTCTTCAGCGAAATAAACCATCCGCCGTTTCCGTTGGGCGAGGTGGAAAGCTTTCCCTTCTCCTCCAGGTAAATCTTTCCCTCATAATCCGTGGCAGCCGCCATTTCCTGCATGAAGAAATGCACATATTCCGCCCGGTAGCCGAAATAGTCATGCTCCTTCAGAAAGCGCACGGTAGCCTCGTGGTTCTTGTCGCTGGTCATGACAAACAGCTGGAGCCAGGTTCCCGACAGGCGCACCACCTCCATCAGATTGTTGACCAGACACTCAAAAATATACAATTCCCTGGTAAGACCCACATTATACATTCCCTTCGGGTCATCGGAACCAAGCCTGGTGCCCATGCCTCCCGCCAGCAACACCGCTCCCACTTTTCCTGCCCGGATCGCTTCCAGACCCGTGGCCGTAAAGCTTTCCCGGTTTGCCTCAATCTCCGGCAGCTGCATGGACGCCAGAGGCGTAATCACTCCTTTCTGCGCCAACGCCTCGCGGTTTTTGCACGCCTGGGGAACGCTCATATCCGCCGCCTCGATCTGAGCCAGAAGCCCTTCTTTCTGCTCCTCGCTCAATTCCTCATAATACCTCAGCAGATGCTGCTGACCATAATGCTCCAGTTTTTCCCTTGCCTGTTCCAAATTCATACTCATATTCAAACCCATCTGCACGCTGCGGCGCGCACCTTTGTACCGGTATAATCTATCAGGCATAATACAGCCCCGCCGGTACATTCCCTGCCGGATACGCATTTTTATCCGGCACTCCGCCCATGCTCTTCTGCTGGCATCGGCAGACCCTGTCGTTCTGAAACCAGTATAACAGAACATTTCACTGCGTTCAACTTAATTCCAACGAATCAAAAAAGTCGATGCCGCCCTGTTTTTCCTCCTGATATCTCAGGAAAAAAGCCTTCATCTCCGGATCATTCTCTCCGATATCCGCCAGAATCCCATCCATATTTTCACCGGTCAAACAGCCCAGCTCTGCAAACAGGCCGTAATATGCCCTGTCCTCCCCATGCTCCCGCAGAATGACCTGCCAGGTCTCGTCCCCCTCGCCGCCTTTGGTATGGCTCCTCAGATAATCCTCCAGCCTCTTTCTAAAGGCCGCCTCCAATCCCCTGGGATGCAGCAGCCGAAGCAGGGCCAGCCGCACCTTTCCCTTTCTTCTCTCGCTGATGTAAGCCGCAAGATCCGTGCTGCCATAATCCTCCTCGCCGCAGAGAACCTGTCTGGAATACCCCTCCTGATCCGGGGCCCCAAGCAGGGCTGCCAGCCGGGCATCCCACTTCGACAGCCATTCCCTGCTTCCCACCGCCGGAAGCTCCAGCAGGTAATAGGCGTCCATATCCCGCACCGCAGCGGCGAGAAGCTCCGGCTGAAATCTCTCGTTTTCCCCGCACTCCCTCTGAGAAATCCCGGTCAGACAGCCACACTCCAGAAATACATTTTTTCCAAACCGGATATTCCTCTCCGGAAATACCGCCTCTCCCAGGTTGGCACAGTAGGCAAAGGCCCAATCCCCCACTGCCTCCAGACTATCCGGCAATGTAATCCTTCTGAGCCCTTTTTTGCTCAGGAAAGCCTTTTTCCCAATCTCCGCCACCGGATATCCCTCCAGGACGGCGGGTATGACAAGCTCGGCTGCCTGTCCGTGAAATCCTGTGATATATGCTTTTTCCTTCTCTATGGCATAATGCAGGCTGCCTCCAGCCAGCTCCAGCTCCCTCTCCTGCATAGTACTCTCCCAACCTCCGCAGGGAAATCTCCCTTTCCGGCAGTCTGTGTCTTGTTGTCAGTCAGGCTTCCATTTCCCAGTCTTTACTCTGCTCTCAGCTCTGTTTTCAGTCCAGTTTCAGTTCTGCAATCTGAGCTTTGATATCGTCGCTCCGCTCGCTGAGCATCAGTTCCTGATTATGCCTTTGGTAATCCGGGCTTCCAAAGGTGGCGATGAACTGCGCAGACGTGGTGTTTACCGTCAGCTCCGTGACCAGAATCAACAGTTCATTCCCCTTGTCAAACGCCTCCTCCACAAAGGAAAAAAGTGCGTGCAGCTCTCCCTGCACCTTCTCTGTCTCCTGCTTCATACGCGCCACCAGCGCAGTGTATTTCTCCTTCAGAAAACCATATGCTTCCCGGGCGTTGGAAGCCTCCCCCACATACAATTCCCTGCGGCGCTCTTCCAGAAAGCCGATCACACTGCGGTATTTCTTCCTGTCAGCCTCAGACAGAGAGTTGGCGCGATACAGACTTTCCAGAAGCTTCTTCCGCCCCTGGGCCTGTCTTTCCAATTCGGAAAAAATCTGCTCCAGGCCGCCTCCTGTCTGACCTTCTCCGGAGACATTTTGTTCCGAATCACAGACCTCTCCGACAGCCTTCAGCGGCTTTTTCAGTTCCGACAGAAAAGCCGCCTGCTCCATGATTTCCTTCATATCAGCCTGCATCCTGTCCAACAGCATTCCCAGCAGAGACAGCCTCTCGTCAAAGGCGGCCTCTCTCGCCCGTGCCAGCGCCGCGACAGACGGTCTGCCCGCCAGGATATCAGCAATGCGATAATCCTTTTTATATTTGTTGTACAGATCATAATAGGCAGTAAATTCCTTCACCGCCTTCTCATTCCGAAGATACTGTCCCACCAGGGTCTCGTCCACCGGAAGCTGCTCCTCCTCATAGAGCGTCAGAATCTCCGACAGATCCTCCCAGCCTCTGGCCGTCACAAAATCACGTCCTCTGGAGGTCATTTCCATGCAGTAAAAATGCTCCTTCTTCAGGTCAAGATAGCTGACCACCGCATTGTGGATTCCCTTCTCCACCGCGTATTCCCTCCAGACGCGGTAATCCGGCTCCACCTCCATAATCTTCAGCCGGTCGCAGGTCACCACGTCAAATTCCCGGACGGATTTATTATACTCCGGAGGATTTCCCGCAGTGACGATCACCCAGCCCTCCGGCACCCTGTGCCGTCCGAAAACCTTATATTGCAGAAACTGCAGCATGGAAGGAGCCAGCGTCTCGGACACACAGTTGATCTCATCCAGAAACAAGATGCCCTCCCGCCTGCCGCTGGCCTCCATGGTGTCGTAGACGGAGGCGATAATCTCGCTCATGGTATACTCGGACACACTGATTTTTTCTCCGCCATAGGTTTTCTCCGTTATATAGGGAAGCCCCAGCGCGGACTGTCTTGTGTGATGTGTCATGGAGTAGGCCACCAGCGCTATTCCCATCTCCTGGGCGATTTGTTCCATAATGGCAGTCTTTCCGATTCCCGGCGCACCCAGGAGAAAGACGGGACGCTGCCGCACCACCGACACCCGGTATTCTCCAAACTCGTTTTTCTTCAGATACAGATTTACGGAATTCTTAATATACTCTTTTGCCTGCTTAATGTTCATCTGACTGCCTGTCCTCCAACTCATCGCTCTCCAGAATCACTTTCATGCTCCAGGGCGGCACCGGCCCTCTGTTTTCATCCTCATCCAGAAAAGCAAAAATCACATCGTAATCCGGCATCCTCTCCGGATAGATTCCATAACCGTCGGTAAAATAAATCAGGCCCCGAAGCCTTTCAAGTTCTCCCTGCTCCTGCAGCTGTTCCACATATTCGAACACCGGCCGGAAGTCCGTGGCTCCGAAACCGCTCAGCTTCCCATACCTCAGAAACGTCTCGAAATCTTCCTGGCAGGTGATTCTGGTGTCGCTCTGCACCTCGCTGTCACACTGAATAATGTGCACGTTTATCTTATGGAAAAAGTTTTCGCTGCTCTTCAAAATGGAGAATGTCTTTCTCAAAAATGCCCTGACGACAGGCCCCCGGCAGGAGGCCGAGGTGTCGATGGCGATGACGAACTCCCGCACCTTCTTCGTCTCCCGGTACTCCAACGGTTCGATCAGCGGCAGATTTCCATACCTGGTCAGACCATAAGTATAATAAATATAGTCAAACTCGTCGTCGCTGACGGCAAGATCCTCTCCCGTGACCGCAAACCGGCGGAGGATCTGACTGTAATCACAGCGCTCTCTCACCGCCTCCTCCAGATTCTTCTCCAGAGTTTCCGCGCCTGCCTTCCCCCGGGTAAAGGACTTCAGCTCCGCCCTCACCCGTTCACTGATCTTCTTCCACTGTTCCCGGGTGAGCTCCAGCTGTTGTGCCGGCTTCCACAGGGAATGCACATCCCTGAAAAACAGCCGTGTCAGCTCCCGTCGTTCTCCCTGGGTGGGAGGGTTTTTCCGAAAATACCGGTAGATCCGTTCTGCCGTCAGGGGACCGATGTCCTCCCTCAGCACCTTAAGCTTCCCCGCAGCTTCTCCATCCTGTTCCAGTGCCGCTCCGCCGGGTCCCATATCCAGAATCACGTACTCCACCGCGATATCCGCCGCCAAGTCCCACAGTTCTCCCTCCAGGCGATCATATTGAAAGCTGTGGGAAAAGATGCAGTGCAGCAGCATATGCAGATAGACCCGCGACACATACTGGGGCCTTTCCCGATAGAGCTTCAGCACATATACAGGATCATAGAAAAGGGTCTGCCCGTCCGTTGCCAGACAGCCCGTCCCCCCACGTTCCTCCACATGCAGCTGTGCCAGCGCCGCGTCAAAAAAACGCAGATGCATCAGGATATCATCATGCGCCAGCGTCATAACCTGTCCCGCCAGCGATGAAATTTTCTTTTGCTCTGTCTCCCTGTCAGTCAAGCTCCACTCTTACCTTTCTGCTGATAACCCGTTTCTATGGGATACTATCTTGCTCCCGATCTATTTTAACACTAAATTGCGGATTTTATCATTGTTCTCTTGTCCCAGCAAGCAGGCGCCATCCGGTCAGAAAAGATCCGCTGCCTTCCTGCTTGGTATATTTTGAAAACCATGGCCTTATTATATCAAACAAGTGCATTTATGTAAATGACACAGCACCGGTTCCCAGTACAATACAGCAGACAACAACAGGAACACAAAACAGCTCCGGCGCCCGGTCGTAACGTCCAAACATCCCTTCTTTCAGGACTGACTTTTACCTCCCGCAGGCACCAGAGCCTCCTCTTGAAAAATTATATCGTGCTCCCGTGTTGGTGCAGATACTTTTCCTTTGTGGCAAGCCCCCCGCGGATATGACGCTCGGATTTATTCACATCCAGCACTTGCCGGGCCTGCTTCGCCAGGGTTGGATTGATTTGCATGAGGCGATCCGTTACATCTTTATGTACAGTACTCTTTGATACGCCGAATGCTTTTGCGGTCTGTCTCACCGTGGCATTTGAGTCGATGATATAATTTGCGATGCTGATGGCACGCTCCTCGATGTAGTCCTTCAAAGAAATACCCCTTGAGAATCTTTTTTACAGTGTATGAAAGATTCTCAAGGGGTATGCCTGCCCACTGTCAATTACATCCTGTCTCTCTGAAGATCACCCTATTTCTCACAGGCTTTCGCCCATTCTGCCTCCCGGAAACCGACGCACACCGTCTTTTCCCCGATCAGCAGAGGCCGCTTTACCAGCATGCCGTCCGTAGCCAAAAGGGCAAGCATCTCCTCGTCCGTCATGTCCCCCAGTCTGTCCTTCAGATGCAGCTCTTTATAGAGTATACCGCTTGTGTTAAAAAACTTCCGCACAGGCAGACCGGCCCTTGCCGCCCACGTCCGGAGCTCCTCCGCAGTGGGATTCGCCTCCTTAATGTGCCGGCTTTCATAGTCTGCGCCCTGCTCCTTCAGCCAGGCCTCCGCCTTTTTACATGTGGTACATTTTGGGTATTGTACAAACAGCATCTTCTCTGCCTCTCCTTCCGTCTTGACAATCTCTTTCTTACCGGTCGATTTCTGCCGCCTTCAGCTTTATGATATCGAACCGCCCTGCTACATTCTCCTGATAATCCAGGCTTACCGAAATTCCTTTTTCCCCGTATATCCCGATCAGCCACTCCAGATCGCTGCCCTGCTCCGCCACAAAGTACACGGCATCTCCCTCAAGCAAAGCCATTCCCGGGGAAGTAAATCCAAAATGACCGTATTTCTCCTCACAGAGAGGGCTTTTTGACAGCCACCCGCCGCAGATATCATAATTCTCCGGCCGTAAGAGCTCTTCGCCGAAAATTTCCTGAGAATAATTTACGGTGGAGTATACATCCATAAAGTAGAAGCTTTCCTCCCGCTCCGAGCAGTACTCCAGCAAAGCCTTCCACTCTCTGTTAAATTCTACCGTCTCCCTGTAAAAGACTCCGAATCCGCCCCAGGAACAGACAGCCACGGCGCCTGCCCCGGCCAGAAGCAGTCCCGCCGTCCCCGGATACAGCCATCCCGCTTTTGAGGATTTTCCCGTTTTCTCCAGATAACTCAGTTCCTCAAACACCAGCAGCAACAGACAGACAATCTCCATGAGAAACAGGGAATGCGTCACTCTGGGCGGCGTCCTCTGCTTCAGTATAATATACATCCAAAGCACGGAACGCACGGAAAACATCAAAAATACATAAACCAGATTCCGCGCCCGCCGGGTAAAACAGGTCATTACAAGCAGCGCAAGATACAGGCCAACGCTCACAAGGTTCCAGGGATAATCATCCGCCGCCACTACCGGATCTCCCAGCACTCTGTGCACATAGGACCAAAGACCCTCCCGGAGCGGCAGGGTAAACATCCGCATGTAGAGTCGTTCCAATCCCTGATACTGCGCCACACGCTTTTCATTGGCATAGTCCACTACTTTTTTCAGTGTCTCTGAGGTAATCTCTTCATCCAGGGCAAAATTGTAATTTTTCAGAAGCGCATATTGTCCTTCCGAAATATCCGCAGACTCATAAAACTCCCGATTTTCCTCATAATCAGGCAGCGTCAGGAAATCATAGAGCTGCGTCCGATAATCAAAAAACTTTCTGTACTCTCTGAATCCCTCGTCCGTATACCCAACATAATCTGCCGCATACAGTACACCGACACAAAGCAGAAGGACACCCCAAAAAGCTCCCCATTTTCCAAATTCCCTGTTTCGACAATTTATCTCTTTCCTGTTACAGCAACGAATTACCGTCAGCAATACCGAAAAGGGCAGCAAAAACAAAAATATTTCCGTTCTGAGGCAAAAGGCAAGCAAAAAATGTATCACCAGCCCTACATACCAATACCGGTTCCTTCTTTCCGGTGTTCCCTTCTCCACAGCACAATAAAGCCTGGCCGTTGCGGAAACAATCAAAAGCGCCGCCGTATAAGAATACTGGACAATCACAATTTCATTCAGCATAATGCTCCAAAGCAGTACATTGGTCGCCGCCGCACAAAGAAATGCATATATCCTGTGAAAGTCCATCTTTCTTACCAGGCATGTCAGAATCTCATATAAAGAGAAAAACTGACTTCCCACCACAAAAAGACCAAACCACGGCACAAAACCACAGACACGATACAGCAGGGCAAAGAGGCCGTTCAGCAGAATAATACACTGTATGTTATGAACACTGGAGAACCCGGAATATCGCCCGGAAACAATAGTCCTGATAAACACATCGTCGTTCATGGCATACCGATAGTCAAAAAGGCAGGCCAATAAAATCAGCATGCCTGCCGTGACCGCCGCCTCCGCCGCCAGTATGGATCGTTTTTTTCCTCCGATTTCTTTCCTCATGCCCTTCTCTCTGTCTTTCCTCTCCGCTTCATTTTAACGATGCCGCCAGGTCGTCCTGGAAAACAGAATCAGGATCGGAAAGATCTCAAGCCTCCCGGCAAGCATATCCATAATCAGAACCAGCTTGGAAAAGGTACTGTATGCCGCAAAATTACACGCCGGGCCCACCGTCTCAAAGCCCGGACCGATATTGTTGAAGCAGGCCATCACCGCGGAAATGTTGGTTGTGATGGAAAAACCGTCCACGGAAACCAGCAGATAACTGATCCCGATGATAATCACATAGGCTGCCAGATAGGCGTTGGTGTTCTGCAGAATCTTCTCTCCCACAGGATGTCCGTTGACCCGCACCGCCTGCACCTTCTGGGGATGCACCACCTGACGCACGCTTCTGTGAAGGCTCTTCAGCACCAGCAGCGCCCTGCCGCACTTAAATCCGCCGCCGGTGCTTCCCGCGCTGGCCCCTATCACCATCAGGCACAACAGAATGGCCTTGGAAAATCCAGGCCACAGGTCAAAGTCCGTGGTGGCATAGCCGGTGGTGGTCACAATGGAAGCAACCTGGAACGCCGCATGCCGAACCGTCTCCCCCAGCGTCTCATAGTAGCCCTTCAGGTTCAGGGTAATCAGGACAATGCTGCCCGCCACCACACCCAGGTACAGCCGCAGCTCCTCGTCCCGAAACACATTCTTAAACTGCCGGATCAGCAACAGATAGTAACAGCTGAAATTCACACCAAACAACAGCATAAATACCGTACACACATTTTGTATATATGGGCTGTAACCCGCAATGCTGTCGTTTTTCACACCGAAACCGCCCGTCCCCGCCGTTCCGAAGGCGGTACAGACCGCCTCAAACAGGGACATTCCCCCCGCCAGCAAAAAGATAATATTCACCACGGTCAGCAGAATGTATAAAATATACAGGATTCCTGCCGTCTTTTTCATCTTGGGCACCAGTTTGCCCACATTGGGCCCGGGGCTCTCCGCCCGGAGCAGGTGCATGGTAAATCCGTTGTCGCTGCCTCCCACCGACGAGACCGCCAGCAAAAATACCAGTACTCCCATACCGCCCAGCCAATGGCTGAAGCTTCTCCAATAGAGAATTCCCATGGGAAGCTCCTCCACCGCGGGAACCACGGAAGCGCCTGTGGTGGTAAAGCCAGACACAATCTCAAAAAAAGCGTCTATAAATCTGGGAATCGCACCCGAAAAACAGAAGGGAAGGCACCCCAGCAGACTCATGACAATCCAGCTGATTCCCACGCAGGCCAGGCCGTCCTTCGCATAAAATTTATTTTTTGATCCCCGGCAGAGTAACATGAGCAGACCCGAGACCCCAAGGATGATCACCAGACTCCACCAGAAGGCATGCGCCGACGCATACTCTCTTTTCCACAGACTGATGAGCAGGGCCGGAACCATAAACACACCCTCCACCACCAGTATCTTGCCGATGAATCTTCCCATCATTTTATAGTTCATGGCAAACCTCACCCATTATTCAAAAATATCGTTCAGCTGATAAATTCCCTTTTCACCGTTGGTCACAATGATCAGGGTATCGCCCCGTTCAAAGGAAGAATCACCGTTGGGAATCTCCTGTCTTGCCCCTCTGGTAATACATACCACCAGGACTCCCTTTTTCAGTCTCAGGTTCTTTAACGGTTCCCCGCAGTGCAGCGTGCTGTCATCCGCCAGAAACTCTACCGCCTCCGCCTGCCCGTCCGCGATGGAATGAACCGTGAGCGCCGCCCCGGTCTGGTTCTTCATGGCACGGACATATCTGACAATAATGTTACAGCACAGCTCCTTGGGACTGATCACGCTGCCAAGCGCAAGATTTCCAAGAATATTTGCGTTATCCATCCGCCCCAGCTTGGTGATGACCTGAGGGACACCGCAGCTGGTGCCGTAGAGAGAAATTACCATATTCAATTCATCCAGCCCTGTCATGGTCACAATGGCGTCACAATCCGAAATTCCCTCGCTCTCCAGCAGGAACTGACTGCTGGCATCGCCGTGAATGATACAGGTGTCGGGGAGTATGGCTGCCAGCTGATTGCACCTCTCCAGATCACGCTCTATCAGCTGTACCCTGATTCCGCTGCGCTGCAGCTGCTTGGCCAGATAATAGCTGGCTCTGCCGCCGCCGCAGAGGATGACGCGCTTTACCTTATGGGTGATCACCCCCAGATTTTTTAACAGTACCGTCAAGGTTTCCGTGGAAGCCGTCACAAAAATCCGGTCGCCTTCCTTCAGAACAAAATCACCGCCGGGCATGATGGCTTTTCCGTTTCTCAGAACCGCGCATACCAGAATCTTACATTTCACAATGCTGTTCATATCGTTCAGCGCCACATTGCAGAGCTTGCTGTTCTCCTCAATCCGCAGCTCCACAATCTCCACACGGCTCTTAGCGAAGGTATCCCGCTTCAAAAAGCCCGGATAACGCAGAAGCCTGGCAATCTCCGCCGCCGCCTGCTTCTCCGGGTTTACCGTCATGGAGAGGGCAAACATTTCCCGCATGGCATAGATCTGATCCGTATATTCCGGGTTCCGCACGCGGGCAATGGTATGAATCTTCGGATTCAGGCTGTGAGCCGTCATGCAGCAAAGCAGATTGATCTCGTCGGCGCCCGCCATCGCGATCAGCAGATCCGCCTCTCTGGCGCCCGCCTGCTCCAGCACATCCATGGAAGCACAGTTTCCCTGTACCACCATTACATCATAGCGCTCCTCGCTGGACTCCAGCACCTTTGGATTCGAGTCGATCAGCGTCAGGTCATCCCCTTCCGCAGACAGCTGCCTGGTCAAAGTAGCTCCCATTTTGCCGTCCCCGGCAATGATAATTTTCACGGTTATTTCCTCCGCAAGGTTTCTATATTTGTGTTCACAGGCAGAGTTCTGCCATCCGGACGTTCCCTGCCCCAAATAAGCACATTATAGCATAAATTGCTCCGCAATTTACGCTGGATGTCCAT
>ERZ779624.457-NODE-457-length-12831-cov-8.356215_pt1 | contig 12831 bp, 14 predicted proteins | sample MGYA00514190_ERZ779624 | MGnify/ENA primary metagenome ERZ779624 (study PRJEB29562, sample SAMEA4376706) | mouse gut metagenome | isolation source: Cecum | study: EMG produced TPA metagenomics assembly of the A DSS colitis mouse model was used to assess the... | reverse complement strand
CCGTCAGATAAAGCCGAGGTTTCAGGCAGGTTACCGATTGATTTTCCTATCGCAAAATGGTATACCTATAGAAACGACTTAGCAGATTCCTGCCCAGGGCCTTTCCAGATCCCTATACGGCAGTTTATGCAGGATTAAAGTTTAATTGAGGAAATATGTATGCGGCATCCATATCCATGTAGGCAATGTACATTCTGGATAGGTGCAGGCGGAAAGAGGTTGGACATGCAGAAGATCATGATCATAGAGGACGATCCGTTGATCCGGGAGGAATTGTCTCTTCTTCTGGAAAACGAAGGTTACCGGGTCGTCTCCATCACAGATTTTACAGATATGACAGGACAGATCCGTGACTGTACCCCCGACCTTGTCCTGCTCGACTTAGGGCTTCCGGGACGGGACGGACTAGCGCTGTGCGCCCAGATCCGCAAGAATTTTACCCTTCCCATCATCATCGTCACCAGCAGAGATTCCTCCACAGACGAATTCCGCGGCTTAAGCATGGGTGGCGATGACTATATCACCAAGCCCTATGACGTACTCGTTCTTCTGGCCCGGATCAAAGCAGTGCTCCGCCGCAGCGCCGGCGCAGCGGAAGCCGACGTGCTCATGGTAAACGGCCTGCGGTTAAGTCTGACGAAGGGCACTGTCTCCTTCAATGGCCGCAGCGAAGAACTTACCCGTAACGAACTGAAGATCCTGGCACATCTGATGACACATGCCGGGGAGATCGTCTCCCGCGCCGATCTGATCGATGTGCTGTGGGAAAACCAGATTTATATCGACGACAACACCTTGAGCGTGAACGTCACCAGGCTGCGCACGAAACTGAAGGATCTGGGAATGCCGGACTGCATCCGCACACGGCGGGGAATGGGGTATCAACTATGACAATATATGAGTTTCTATCGGATCGGCTGGGTAAGATCATAGTACAGCTCTGCTGTACGGCCGCAGCGGCATTCTTCTTGCGAATAACCGGTACTTCCTCCGGCGTGATCACCCTTCTGCTCCTCTTTATGCTTCTTATCTATATCGTCACACAGATATCCGAATATCTTAAATGCCGACGGCGGCTGTCGGAACTGTCCGCACTCATGCAGGGACTGAATCAGAAATACCTGTTTGGCGAATGTGCGCCGCCACCCCATACCGTCTATGAACAGAAGCTTTTTGCGCTGATGCGCAGTTCCGGCAGAGCGATGATCGGCGCCGTCTCGGATGCTCAGGCTTCCATGCAGGAATATCGGGAATACATTGAAAGCTGGGTGCATGAGATCAAAACACCGATCACTGCCGCCAAACTCACCTGCCGGCATATGGATCCTGACAGCCGCCGTAAATTCTCCGCGGAGCTTTCTCAGATCGAGGCGCATGTGGAACGCGCTCTTTACTACGCGCGGGCCGAAAGCCCGGAGCGGGACTGTATCATCCGCCAGGCCGATCTGGCCGACATCGTATCCCAGGCTATTGGAAATCACAAAACCCTGCTCATCCAAAGCCAGATGAAGATCGAGACCGGCAATCTGAACTTTACGGTCTACACTGACAGGAAATGGGCAGTATTCGTCCTCGGACAGTTATTGCAGAATGCATCCCGCTATCGAAGTAACTCTTCTCCTTCCGTCCTCCTGAGTGCCATGCCATGCGGCAGGCAGGTGCAGCTGACTGTCTCAGATAACGGCATCGGCATTCCGGCTCATGAACTGCCCCGTGTATTCGACAGAGGATTTACCGGCAGCAACGGGCGGCTGCGGGGAGGTTCCACCGGCATGGGGCTCTATCTGTGCCGCAAACTGGCATCCTTGCTGGAAATCGATCTTCAGATTTCTTCCAGGGAGCAGCAGGGCACTACCGTGATCCTCACTTTTCCGGCTAAACAGCCGTCGGAAACCTTACAAAACTGTAAGACAAATCCATACTGATTCGATACCTTTCTGCTTGCTGTTTCTCTATACTGGATATACCGACGGGCGATAACGAATTCCCTTCGGCAACCGAACAGACGAAAAGAAGAAGTCGAAAGACTACAATCAGAATAGGAGGTAGCACATGCTGCAAGTAGAAAATATCGAAAAGTATTACGGTAACGGTGTAAACGTCACCAAAGCGCTGAGCAGAGTCAGTTTCCGCGTGGAGGACGGTGAGTTCATCGCTATTATGGGCGCATCCGGCAGCGGAAAAACAACGCTGCTCAATTGTATCTCTACCATCGACACGATCAGTGCCGGGCGGATCTGTCTGGACGGTATCGACATCTCTGACCTTTCTTCTGCCGAGCTGGCCCGTTTCAGACGTGAGAAGCTGGGATTCGTGTTTCAGGACTTCAATCTGCTCGATACGCTGACCATAGAAGAAAACATCGGCCTCGCGCTCTCTTTGACGCACGCGGAACCTGCGTCCGTACAAGATAAGGTCCGGGACGTTGCAACGAAACTGGGTATCACCGATATTCTGCCCAAATTCCCCTATCAGGTATCCGGCGGGCAGAAGCAGCGCGCAGCCTGCGCCCGCGCCATGGTGGCAGGCCAGTCTCTTCTTCTGGCTGACGAGCCCACCGGTGCGCTGGATTCCAAGGCGTCCAAAAATCTGCTGGAGATCATGACGCGGATGAACCGGACCATGCACGCTACCATCCTCATGGTCACACACGACGCTTACAGCGCCAGTTATGCCTCCCGTATTCTGTTTCTCAAAGACGGCCGCCTTTTCAACGAATTGATCTGCGGAAGCCGAGACCGCTCTGTCTTCTATCACGAGATCCTGGATGTGCTTGCTCTGTTAGGAGGTGATATCAGTGACGTTATCTAAGCTCTCCCTGCGCAACGCAAAACGTCAGACCAGTGATTACCTGGTCTATTTCGTCACGGTCATCATAACGGCTGCCCTGCTTTACGCCTTTAACGGCCTGATCTTCTCTCCGGAGATCCTGAAATTGTCCACGCTGATGAGATCACTCCCCGTAACGATCGTTCTCGCCAGCATCGTGGTAGTCTGTATCATGGGCTGGCTGGTGCAGTACACCACAAGTTTCATGTTCACCAAGCGCAGCCGGGAATTCGGGACCTATATCCTGATCGGACTGGAAAACAGACAGGTGGCGCGGCTTTTCTTCCTGGAAAATCTGATCGTAGGCGTATTTGCTCTACTGCTTGGCATTCTGCTTGGCAATCTGGTCTTCCAGGCACTGCGCGCTATTCTTCTGGCATTGTTCGGCATCACCTACACCTTTGCGTTTACCTTTTCCTTCAGGGCAATGGGTCTCACACTGGTCTACTTCACATGTATCTATCTGTTCGCGCAGTATAGAAGCCGTCGGAAGATCCGCTCCATGAAAATATACGATCTGATCTACTATGACCGTCTCAATGAAAATGCCGCCCTTGCGAAGAGCGGCCGGCGGATAAGCACTTTTACCGTGTCCATCATTTTCGGAATCACCGGAACATTGCTGCTCCTTACAAGAAGCCTTCCCACCGGCATCCTGGGATCCGCCTGCATCATCGTGTTCCTGTACGGCTTCTTCTTAAGCTTCTCCTCCGGCGTCCCGGCCTGGTTTGACCGGCGGCCCAGGCGCAAATATGAGGGACAGACTCTGCTCATCTTCCGCACGCTGTCCGCCAAGTTAAATACTATGGGAATCGTGATGGCCACGATCGCGCTGTTGTTTACCGCCGTGTTGATCTCCCAGGGGTCCGGCCTGATCTTTGGCGCCATCTTTGAAAGCCGACAGACTGCCGAAACCTGTTTCGATATTTTCATCGGCACGGAAACCCCTACGCAAGACTGCAGTGACTTGATCGCATATATAGAATCTTCCGTCCCCGTCACTGCCGCGCATTCATACAGTATCTATCAGGGAACAGACGCCCATATCACGGACTATCTTAATGAAAATACAGACTATTATCCCTGCTATCCTTATGATACATGGATGAAGTTCAGCGACTACGCCGCCCTGCGCTCCATGCTCGGATACCCTGACGTTGCCATGGAGCCCGGCGAATATCTGATTCACTGCGTGCCCTGGCAAAAGAGCGCCGTGGCAGCCTGTGCGCAAACGATCGGCATTGGAAGAGCGACGCTGCAGCCGGGCAGTGTCCATACGGAGACTCTCAATCAACGGCTCTGGAATGTCAATGGAACGGACTTTATCCTCATCCTGCCGGATGAAGCCGTCCTCTCCCGTCCTGTCAGCCACAATCTGTACGCTGCCATGACGAAAGAGCCTGTCAGCGAAGAGCAATATACCGCACTGTGCCAGATCCGGGATGAACGTGAACTCTATAGTCATATTACGCTCTATACCGCGCCGCAGGTACAGGCAGAATATGCAAGTTCGACGGCAATGCTGGTCCTTCCGCTTTATTATCTGGCTCTTGTCCTCACCATGACTACGGCCACAATCCTGACCATCCAGCAGCTTTCCGAGACGGACCGGTACAGGCGGCAGTTCCTGCTGCTTAAGAAACTGGGTATGGATCGGCAGGAAATGAACAGGGCGTTGCGCCTGCAGTTTACGGTCTACTACGCGATGCCTGCCATTCCGCCTCTGTTTGTCAGTATCCCTTTTCTCCTGAGCCTGTGCAATGCCACGGATCCGGGCGTCACGGAGGGCTTTTACCGGCCACTCAACATCATCTGCATAACACTGGCACTGTTTTTCATGATCTATGCCGTCTATATTGTGATGGCCTACCGCAGCCTGAAACGAAATGTGCTGCCGGATGGATTGCCGCCCCTTTAGCGGGCGGCTTATTCCAATACATCGTAGATCCGTATCTCGATTCCATCCTCCACGGACTGGACTTCCGAACGGAATCTCGCCTGACACAGAAAAGCGCCCAGCACAGGACTGTCCGTTATAAATCTTGGGCAGGCATGAAAGAAAGCATTCTCCCGGTCTGCCTTCGAGAAGTAACCGTTGTTTTCTACAAAGAGATGACAGGCATTGCCTTCCCGATCCGTCCCCTGAAACATATATTTCGCGCACATATTTCTGCTGCCGGCGGGATTCTCAATCTGTACATCCGTCGCTCCCGGCAGAATCTCCCCGGTGAATAATTCCGATTCCACCCTGCCCGTAAAGGGGATCATCGTAACGCATCCATACGGCCCCTCCATATTCGAGACTTGCGAGTCATCGGCAAATATCTGAAATCTCATAATCGGTTCGCTCATAAAATCTTCTCCCACCTTTCGTTTACGGTCAGTCTTAAACCGTTTTCAGATGCTTATAAAATTCCCCTTCTGCATAATTCATGATAGATCCCATCCTCCCCGACCGTCTCGCAGGCGGTATCCGCCATGGCTTTTAACTCCTTACATGCATTGCCCATAGCCACGCCGATGCCCGCCGTCTGCAGCATCTCCAGATCATTCATGCTGTCACCGAAAGCTATCGTATGCTGCAGATCCACGCCGTAATGTCGGCACACAAGCTCCATGCCCTTGCCTTTGTCGATTCCCCGCGGAATGATCTCCCCGTTAAAGCAGACGGCGCTCCCGCCATAGGAATGCACCGCATACACAAAGCGGTCCTCCAGATATACTTTTGTCCTTTCGATCGAGACAAGATCCCTGCTGGTAAAGCATATTTTATAGGCTCCGTTATGAGGATATTCTTCATAAGTCCGTATGGGAATTCCCGCCTCGATCTCCTTCTGCATCCGGATCAGCTCCGAATTGCTCTGATCCGGTTTCGCCGCTCTTAGCAGCGCTTCCATCTGCGGATCCGTATAAATTCCTTCGGCCGTTTCAATCCGGCAGTACATCCCCTGTGCGTGGAAGACTGCAAGACATTCCTGAATGGTCTTCTCCGGCAGCACACTGTCAAAGAGCACCTTTCCCTCCACTTCCACATGGCTTCCTGCACTGGCAATGATACCGTCAAATCCCACATCCAGAATATCCCTGCCGATGATCGGCATATTCCTGCCTGTGCACAAAAAAACTTTATGCCCTTTCGCCCGCGCTCCGCGCACCGCCTCCACGGTGCGCGGGGACGGCGCGGTCAGTCCGAGGATCAATGTTCCGTCGATATCCAGAAAAATGATTTTGTTGTCCATGCCGTTTCCTCACTCCCGCTGCACGCAGTCTTTGACTCTATAGTACTGCTCTCATGCTGCCTACATGCCTTTCATAATGTGCCCTTATCACTTGACGAAAATTCTTTACACTCTGGCACTCAGTATATGTCGTTTACTATAACTATATTTTACAGGATTTATACTCTGCGCACAATAGCCGTTCGTGTATCCTGTGTCATCCGCCCGGGCGCAGATACCTCCAGCGTCTTCTCCTCCGGAAGATCCGTAAAGATCATCGGAATCGCCGTATCATATCCGGCTTTTTCAATCTGTTCCTTATCAAATTCAATCAGAAGCTGCCCCTTTTTCACCATGTCGCCGTCTTTCACATGAGCCGTGAAATATTTTCCCTGCAGATTGACCGTATCCACACCGATATGGATCAGTATCTCCGTGCCGTATCTGCTGGCGAAGCATACCGCATGTTTCGTATCAAAGACGCTCATTACCATGCCGTCCGCAGGTGCATACACTCTGCCGTCCGTTGGCAGTACCGCTACGCCCTCGCCCAGAACTTTATTGGCAAAGGTCTCATCCTTCACGTCTTCCATAGCGATCAGCTGCCCGTTGGCATACCCATAGAAGATTTCCTCTGCCGGGCTTTCCGGCTCTGCTTCCTGACATCCCTGTGCTGCATCCGTTCCCCTCTGCTCTGCATCCGGCAATCCCTGCGTACCGGAAGGAACCGCATCCGCCGGCGTCTTATCCATGAATTTTCCCAGAACAAGCGTCATGATAAATCCGCCCGCAATGGCTGCCGCATGGGCAATGATATAGTTCACATAGCCGTTGCCCGCCGGGTCCGCCAGTGCGATGCCCGGAAGGACTGTGGTGCCAAATCCTACCGCCGCCAAGTCCGTCATATATACGACCACACCGCCCAGTGCACCGCCGATGCATCCTCCGATGATCGGGAAACGATACCTTAAGTTAATACCGAACAGCGCCGGTTCCGTAATGCCAAACAGTACCGAAATAAAACTGGGAATACAAAGTTCTCTTGTCTTCACATTCTTCCTGTGCATCAACAGATAGCCAAGCACCGCGCCGCCCTGTGCGATAATGGCCACGGACATGAGCGGATTCAGGAAGTTCCTGCCGGTATCCGCCAGAAGCTGTGCCTCGATCGCACCGAATATATGGTGCAGGCCTGTAATGACCACAAGCTGCTGCAGGCCGGAGAAGACTGCATATCCGGCCACACCCAGATTCTGCGTCATCCATACGAGCGCATTGGTGATTCCTGAAGAAAGTCCACGGCCCACCGGGCCGATCACGGTGAACAGCAACAATGCACCCACCAGTGTAGTCAGCAGCGGAGATACCAGCAGACGGATGACCTCCGGCACCTTTTTTTCAAAAAAGAGGTCTAATTTGGCCGTCACAAATCCCATCAGCAATGCCACGATAATGCCGCCCTGGAATCCTACCAGTTCCACGCCCATGCCAAAGATATGGAGCGTGGTGACTTCCGCCGTCCCCTGCGCCGCCGAATAGGCATTTGCCAAGCTGTCACTTAACATGATACAGCCGATCACGATGCCCAGGATCGGGCGTCCGCCGAACCGCTTACAGGCGCTGTAGGCCACCGCAAGTGGCAGAAAGCCGAAAATGGCCCCGGAAGAGATGTTGATCAGGCGGTTAATGCCATACAGAGTATCATTGGACTTCACAAAGTCAAGATTTCCCAATACGCCGGAAAGTCCGGTCAGCAGCGCCGCCGCCAGGATACCCGGCATGATATCCACGAATACATCGGACAGTGCCTTGATGATCCTTTGCAGCGGATTCATTTTCTTGTTCGCTACCGTCTTTAAATCGCTGAGGCTCATGTTCTTCATATTGTTGTGTTCCGCAAACACCTCATACACGTCATTGACCAGCCCAGCGCCGAATATGATCTGCACCTGATCGCCGGCCACAAACACGCCTTTCGCCAGATCCACATCCTCGATCGCCTTTAAATCCGCAATATCATTGGACTTCAGAACGATCCTTAATCGAGTTGCACAATGCGCCACCCCCTGAATATTCTCTTTTCCGCCAACCAGCCTGGTAAGTTCTATGGATATTTTCTCATATCGCTGACGCTTATTTGCATCCATTTCCTTCTCCTCCTTCTATCTTCTATGCACTGCCAAGATTTCCACAGTATACAAAAAGCTTATGTTATCGGTTTTCTGCGGCCACAGAAAAGTTATGTTTGTTTGTATCTATTATTATAGTCTGCTAAAATGAAATTTATATGGAGATATGTGACTTGATAATTGAAGATTATGACATGGAGTCCATATGAGCGTAAATTGACGATCTGTCAGTAAAGCATGACGGAAATCTGCGAATCATATTCCACCCGTGCGGTTGGAATGAAACTATGCACAATGTATTATAGTAAGCGACATCAGAAACGAGGCAAATATGATGCTGGATTACAACTTCTCCAATGATTTCTATAAGAATATCGACGCCATGATCTACACCTGCGGCTATGAAAACTGTGCCCCCGGCCACAGCTACGGCCCTATCATGCGCAAAGGCTATCTGATCCATTACGTCTTAAAGGGTACGGGCATTTACAAAGCCCGCGGGAAACTGTTCCGTCTGCAGGAAGGTGACGCCTTCTTGATCTGCCCTGACGAGTTGATCTACTATGAAGCCGATCAGAACACGCCCTGGACATACACATGGATCGGGATGCAGGGCATTAAGATCAAGGGGTATCTGGAACGGACTTCTCTTTTCGACAGCCTGGTAGTTTCTCTCGGGCAGGATGAACAGCTGCGGCGCTGCCATGAGAAAATGTCTGAAGCCGACAAGCTGACGCAGAACCGCGACCTGATCATGAACAGCATCCTCTATGAATATCTGTTCCTGCCGGCACAAAAGTTTCCCAACGTTCAGACCGCCATCTGCCAGAAGAAATCTGGCTACGCAGAGGATGCCCTGCAATATATCGAAGATCACTACTGTGATCCGATCACGATTCAGGACATTGCCGATCATCTGGGTATCAACCGTTCCTATCTGCACCGGCTCTTTAAGTCTTTCACAAGTGTTTCCATACAAAGTTACTTATTGGATTATCGTATAAAACAGGCCTGCATCCTACTTAAGAATACAGACCTGTCAATCCGTGTGATCGCTCACTCGGTAAGTTTTATCGACCCACTTTATTTCTCGCGGCTCTTCCGGCAAAAGATGGGCGTCAGTCCCAGTGAGTATCGGAAGGAGGGTTAAGAATCAGAAAAAGGCGACTGCTGTAGGGCTATTCTGGCTGTAGTCCTGATCAACTCGTGCTCAGTTCCATCCCATCGTAAGCGATCAGAAATCCCATCCCCTCCACCATTGCCTCCAATTCTTCCTGTATACCGCCGTGGATATGAATACACCGCTTCTCTGCCAGAGTTATCATATGATCTGCCACAGCCATCTCGATCGGATCGGTCTTTACAATACATTGACCATCCTGCGTATAGCACAGTGCCCCTTCAAACCCGATACAATACTGTCCTTCACAGACTTCATACAATTCTTTTGCGATCATGCCCATCTCTTCATAAGAGCGAGAGGAGCAAAGAGCAATCTTTTTCCCCTTCTTCATGCAATTTTGCAGAGTCACCTTAGTCTCTTCCACCAATACACTATTGCTGTTAAGCAGGGTACCATCCAGATCCAGTACCATCATTTCGTAATCGTTCATTATTACCTCCACACATCTACATCCGGACAATCTATGAAAGTAAACTCAGTTTCCTTATTAGGATAGCTTAAATAAATCAGAAAATCAACTAACTTTTAGGTAAAATACTATTAACTTTGCTTTACTGTTCTTTCTATCACACAACTATGCGGTTTGTCCTTATTTCCCCTCTCATAATTGATTCCCACGAGCAATATATTGCCCGCATATCCTGCAAGTGCCTGCGTGTACTGCCTGTCCTTGATCTGCTGTATGGCCGTCCTGGCATCCTTATCGTATTTCAGTTCTACCACCAGCGCCGGCTTATCTGTATGCGGCAGCGGCAGAAAAACAACGTCCGCAAAGCCCTTTCCTGCCGGCAGCTCCCGTACCAGTTTGTAATCCTTCCTCGCACTATAGTAAGCAAGCCCTATGGCACTGCCAAGTGCATTCTCGTCATTATAGGTCAATATGGACGCCACTTCCATATGCGCCCGGTCAAGTCCTCTTGCCACGCTTTCCTCATCACCGTTTAAAGTAGCCTCCAGAAGCTTCTCAGATTCTTTCAGTACAAGCATCACTTCCGGCACCCGTATGTCAAGCCCAAGACAAAAAAAATTTATAACTTTTTTTGAAGTTTTTCGGGCAGCTTCATAGCTGCCCATAGCTGTTTCAAATGGGTGTTCACGGTTATACCTCCTTTTCGGATTCCTTAGTTTTTAAGAAATCCTGTGTTGCATATTCAATCTCAATCCGATCTCCTGGAAAGACGTAAACTTTGTTGATAAGCCGGTCAATCAGAGCTTTTGTCAGCGTGTTGGCGTTTCCGACTTCCTGCACAATTTCCTGTTGTTTCAGCTTAATCTCATAATCACTTTTTATCTGCTTGGTCTGTGCAGTAATGACAGCATGAACATTTTTGGCTTGTACCAGTTCCGTGTCATAAACCGCTTTTCGTGTTCGATAGGTTTCCAAATCAATCTCTCCGAGTGCATACTGCTCATAAAGATGCCGCTTGCTGTCTTGAATAGAACGTAGTTTTTCTTCATGTTCGGCCTGCTGGACTGTCTGCAAATCCAATTTATCCTTATTGCTATCAATTCCCAATGCCGGACACATTTGAGCCCGAATTGTTTCAAATACAACCTGCTCCAGATCAGCCATCTTTATGCGCACACCATGACAAGGAAGCGTTTCAGCCACTTCGGAATGACGGCAATAAAACCACGCACCATTTCGTAGAGACATTGCATGATCGCAGCATCCACAGAATACCTTACCACGGAGCAGATAATCACGCGGTTTTTTATTTGACAGAGAGAAACGTTTAATAGAAGCTGTAGTGGTCAAGCTTTTTTGTAACATTTGTGGCTAAAAAAATCATGTCGCTTACCGTTAGGATGGATGCAGTTTCCGCCACCCTTGACAGCCGCCCAAAGGGATGTCGTCAGATGCCTACCGACGGCGATGAACTCAGGAACGGACTTTCTTGTACATCCGCCGTCGGCCCTGGGAGTGTAACATCCCTTTGGGCGGCTGTCAAGGGCATGCCCCTGCGGGGTGGCTGCTTTCATCCCCTCTGGCTCTGAATCTTGGAACGGCATCATGCGGCGCACCGTGCTTCGAATGGCGTCCTGTACCCATTGTAGGAATGGGGGCGCACATGGTTGTAGGTAACATAAGCGAATTCCTCCACGGTCTGGTAAAGCTCATCCTCCGTCCGGAATTCATAGAGGTTGGTGCACTCATTCTTCAGGGTATTGAAGTACCTCTCCATTGGCGCATTGTCGTATGGATACCCGGCTTTGCTCATGCTTTGGGACACATGGACGGATCCGCAGAACTCTATGAAAGCCTTCGATGTATACTGGCTCCCCTGGTCGCTGTGCAGGATCAGGCTGCCGTCTGCCGGACGCTGGGATTCCAATGCTTTCTGCAGCGTGCGGATCGCAAGTTCGCTGGTGATATGGCGGTCCGTTATGCTCGCCACCACGCTCCTGTCATGGAGGTCTATGATGGTACAGTTATAGCGCACATCCCCATTTTTCAGAAACAGATATGTGAAATCCGTGCACCATTTCTGGTTCGGCTTGTCCGCATGGAAGTCCTGCCCCAGCTTGTTCTCGAATATTTTATGGGGCTTCCCGGGCTTTGCCCCCGGTTTTTTAGGGCGGACGATGGAATGCAGGCCCATCTCCGTGTTCATATATTTATGGATGGTAGCGGGGCTGTAGCTATACCCTTCGCGCTCCAGGTAGGCTGTCATGCTTCGGTAGCCATCGACGCCGTTGTGCCTGTGGTAGATTTCATCTATCTTCCCTTGGACTTCTGCTTTTTGGGCGCAATAATCCGCCTTCCGGTGTTTCCGGTAGTTATAATAGGCATTCGGGCAGATCCCCAGCCGCCGTAACAGCCAGCGGATGCCGAATTCCTTATGATGCTCGTCGATGAATCGGTAAGCCTCTAACCGATTTCCTTCGCAAAGAATGCCGCCGCTTTTTTTAAGAACGCGATCTCCTTCCGTAGTTCTTCAATCTCCCGTTTTAACCGGAGGTTCTCCTTCATAGAGTCATAATCTTCTTTGGCTTTAGGGTTTGTCTGGCATTCTTTGCTGAATTCGCTGCACCACTTGGAGATGCTGGCCTTGGATACGCCATACTCGGCGGTGATGCTCTTGTAGGTTCGCCCTTCTTCCTCATGGAGGCGGACAATCTTCTTCTTAAATTCGGGAGTGTAGTTTTGTGACATAATAAGTACCTCTTTCCTTGTGATTTTGATTATATCCCATTAGCCACTCCCGTTACAACTTTAGTATAGCACTTCAATGGGAGATGTAGATATGGGAAAGGGCGCAGGCAGTGTATCCATTATAGGCGGCGCAGACGGGCCTACAAGTATTTTTATTGCAGGAAAGGGCGGCAGGGTAAGACTCACAACACGCATACAGAATTATTTCCGAATAATAAAGAGGAACAGGATAAAAAAGCAGATTACTGCCAATCCCCATACGCTGGAGGAAGTCGTGGAATGGTGAAACGGGAGCATGGCGCTGTGGAGGTTTCG
>ERZ779624.456-NODE-456-length-12836-cov-5.605665_pt1 | contig 12836 bp, 10 predicted proteins | sample MGYA00514190_ERZ779624 | MGnify/ENA primary metagenome ERZ779624 (study PRJEB29562, sample SAMEA4376706) | mouse gut metagenome | isolation source: Cecum | study: EMG produced TPA metagenomics assembly of the A DSS colitis mouse model was used to assess the... | reverse complement strand
AGAAGTCCAGTACACTGTCTGCCAGCTGTACCATTTCCCGGCTGTCATACACCCTCGCGGCATAAGGAACCCGCTGCCCGGGCGACCACTGATCCTGCTGCATATGAAATTGTTCGCAGTACTGCCTGACGCTTTCCAGTACCATCCCGCGTGCTTCCTGTTCCGTCATCTGTTCAAACATCGTTCTTTCTGTTTTCCTTTTTTCTTTCTGTTTTTCTTTTTTCTTTCTGTTTTCCTTTTTTCGTCCTGTTCAAGAGTGATTTTCTTTCGGCGCCCTGTTTCCTGCATATTCCATTGCAGCAGGCGTTTCTTCTTCCGACAGTTCCCGGTACTTCCTCCAGGCGCTGTGCAGTCCCATTTCAAACTCCTGCCTGCCCTTTTTCGCTATGGTCTCCAGAATCATCCCCGAAAAAAAGCTTAAAAGCGCTGCCAATGCGATAAATCCGCATGCAATCAGCGTCGGGAACCTGGGTACCAGCCCGCTTTGCACATAAGTGGCAAATACCGGGGCAAACAGCACCGCCGCAGCAGCCAGCAGGAAGCATGCCAGCCAGGAAAAAAACTGCATTGGTTTGTAATTTTTATACAAAGCCCCGATCGTCCTTAATACCTTGATCCCGTCTGTATATGTGTTTAGTTTGGACTCGCTGCCCTGCGGCCGGTCTCTGTATTCGATCAAAATATTGCTGATCTGCATATTTTTATCCACTGCGTGGATGCTCATTTCCGTTTCGATCTCAAAGCCTTTGGACAGCACCGGAAATGTCTTGACAAACGGATAGCTGAAGGCCCGGTATCCGGTCATGATGTCCTTGATATTGCTTTTAAATAACCGGTTGATCGCAAGCCTTACCAGGCTGTTGCCGAAGTTGTGGAACGGACGCTTGTTTTCTTCAAAGTAAGTCGATGACAGCCTGTCGCCTACCACCATATCCGCCTGCCGGTATAGGACTTCTTCGATCATCTGCCTGCCGTATGCCGGCGGGTAGGTGTCGTCGCCGTCCACCATCAGGTAACATTGTGCATCTACCTCGCGGAACATGCGGCGGATCACATTTCCTTTGCCCTGCTGGTATTCCCGGCGGACGAGCGCGCCTTCTTCCCGGGCAATGGCCGCAGTATCATCGGTAGAGTTATTGTCATAGACATAGATCACCGCCTCCGGAATTTCCTGTTTCCATTCCCGCACGACTTTACGGATTGTTTTTGCTTCGTTATAACAAGGAATCAGCACTGCTATTTTATCCACGTCAGACCTCCTTCCCCGATACCTCTTTCCAAGGCAGCAGAATACTAAACGGCAGGCACACAAGCAGGTAATAATGATACCTGAACGGCCCGCCCGCCGGGGCCGCCGCCATAAAAACCAGCCACATCACAAGCTGCGGCACAAGAAAACAAAGCTGCTTCCAGCGTCTTTTTACGATCAGGAAAAAACTTCCCATGATCAGTATCAGCACCATCCATCCGGGGTTCAGCAGCAGGTTCAGTTCACATGCCTTTACAAATGTATCTTTGCATGCATCAACAAACATATCCGGAAACAAGGAATCATTCCTTAACCCGATGGATTCCAGATACTCCGTACACCTGTCGTCGCCCGGCGCATTATTATTTATGCTCGTAAAAACCGACTGGCTGTAGTCCAGGCAAACCCTGCTAAAGCTGGCGGTATTCCACATCTGGTAAGTGTGGAACAGATATGCGTCCCTGTATATTCCGAAATTTTTTTTCATCAGCGAATACCATGTTTTGATAAAATCCAGCTTATGGTCATTTAAAAAGGTGTTATCAAATGCCGGATGAAATTTCAGCGGGTCTTCAAAATCAAAGGTGTAGCAGCTTTTCCATTGGTCCAAAGGAAGCAGCCGATTTAAAAATTCTGCTTCTTGCGGCGACATCTCCCCGTCCCTTGCAACCACTGCCGCCATCTGCTGGGTCAGCACGCCGGAAGCTTCCCGGAAGGATGCGCTTTGCGGATGATAGTGGGATACCACTGCCCCATTGAGCTGTACCGCGCACCAAACCGCCAGAAACATAACTGCGGTGCGCTTCCGATCTCTTTTTCTGGCTGCAAATAAAAATAGCAGCAACAGATAAACAACTACTTTCCCGTTATTGCGGAATAAGGCTGTAAGAATCATCAGCAAGGCAATCCTGCCCATCCGTCTTTTGTTCAGCACCTCGTTTTCTTCCGTAAGCAGGTCATACACCTGCAGCAGCATCAGCAAAAAGAAAAATGCAAAGCAGCTGTCTTTGACAAGCGTAACCGCATAATCTGCTGCCACAGGAGAAAATGCGAATGCTGCCGCTGCCGTATAACAAAAGAATGGTTTTATTTTTTTACCGGAAAGCCATGCAACCGCATATGCCGCAGCCCCGGCACAAAATACAAGCTGCGCAAAGGTCAGAGCCGCGTAAGCAGCCATACCCCCGGCCAATGCCCCGGCCGCATGCATCCACCAATAAATGACCAGTTCAAAGACCAGCGGCTGTACCGACGCGGAATTAACCGGTGACATCATGCAGTAAACAGTATCGTTCATGGCAGCCCCCGGAAACAACAGCAAAAACACGCATCCCCAGACAGCCAGAATCAGCAGGAAGGAGATCCAAAAAATTTTTTTCTGCAGGGCCGTCCCTTGTTTCTGAATGCTTTCTGTCTTTTTCTCTGCCTTTGCTGCCGCCTTTGTTTCTGTCACAGGTATTTTCTGTACAAGTTTGTAAGCAGCCAGGACGATTCCCCCGGCGGCCGCAGCCCCGGCCAGCCAGAGCTTCCAGTCTTCACACAGCCCAAAATGAAGGGAATACTGCAAAAAGTTCCATTTATCATTTGCCACAGGGCAGACTTTCAATGTCAGCACCAGAAATAAGGAAACGATCAGCGTGCAGGCAGACAGCAGGATCTGTTCTCTTTTCCCGTTTTTATCTAATTTGAACTTCTTATTCTCTCCTATTTGAAACATATCCGCTCCTGCCACTTTCATTTTTATTTTCTGTTCCCGTATCCCGCACTGCAAAACAACCGGCGCCAAAATCACGATTTCCAGAATCCGGTACGGACAAAATTTCTACGGTTTTGCAAAATACCTCCAGAAAAATCCGGCCGTACTGCCGCTGAAATTATTTCCCATAAAAATTTCTTCCGGCGTAGCTGTCTGGTTTTCATAATACTCACGCGTATGTATATAACTGCGCTTGATCTCATGCAGCGGAGTTACCGCTCCAATCATAAGCAGTACAGCCAGCACACAGGCCCGTTTCCGGTTCTGCTTTTGCGTACGCCACGCGTCCAGCATATCCACACACCACAGCATAATCAGAAACAACCCCGGGATGGAAGCACGCATGCAGAAATCACACGATTTTCCAATCATAATGAGCGGAATTACATACAGCCAGGCCCCCGTCAGCCAAAACAGCTTCCGGTCTTTCACCGCCGGATACAATACCAGCAGAAACACCCCTGCTTCCAAAACATAAAACACGGTAAGGTTGATCCAGTAAAACAGCGGCGACTGCCAGTCCGCATAAGGCAGTCTGGCAATCCGGCACACAAGTATAAGTACAAACGCTACAGCTGCCGCTTTCAGCAGCAGCGCTCCCCGGCCGCGCACCACAAGCACCCGCACCGCTGCACCCCCTGCCGCAACTGCCAGTATGCCAAAAATCAGCAGCAGCATCTTCCGGCTGGAATTAAGAAGCGGCAGGCTTTTTCGCACCGCGTTATTTCCGGATATGTAAATACCGCAGACAATCCCCGTAACAGCAGTCCCTGCTATGTTCTGAAAGCTGCACCAGCCGCCCAGGCAGCTTTTGAATACCGCGGATACACCCGCCTGCTTGAACTGCCCCGGCTCCCATGCACAGCGGCTTACCATAAAATACAGCACAAACGGCAGCACACCCACAAACGGAAACGTTGCTGTCAGAATCGTTAAAGATGCTAAAAATAACAGGCTGCGCGGCTTTTCACCCAAGAATACAAGCGCCGAAAGCAGCCACGCCGGAACCGCCTGGTTAAACACCCAGAACAGCTGCGTCGTCATGGACGAAAACTGGTAATAAGGCGCCCATGCTTCCAGATGTACATCGGAGAACACCGTAAGCCCTTCGGGGCAGGTCAGCAGCACGCCAAGGGCGTCCAGACCGCTGAAGCAAATCAGGATCAGAAGCGGCCAGACCGCCAGTTTCTTTTTGCTGATACAGATCCATGCATACATCAGCAGGATACCGGCTGCCGCCCACAGATACTGCACCGCCCACCCGGCAGTTATTCCGGCCAGCTTCCCGGCTGCCGCAGCCGGAAGCCAGAAGCCGATGTAATAGACCAGGCCCCGGATCTGCGTCGCAGCCGCCCCGGCCTCAGACAGAATCTCCACTTCCCTGACAACCGGCCACTTTTCCTGCACCAGCAGGGTAAACAGCTCATTCCTGACCGGATGGTCCGCATTCTGCCATACATAGCCGCCCACACCGGACAATCCCGTCCAAAGCAGCACAAGCAGCACAACCGCTGCAATTTTTCTTCCATGCATGCCCGTCAGCATATACTCCGTATCCGCAGCATCACGATGTTCCCGGATGCAGCGCCATACGGAATAGACAAGTACGCATGCACACGGCGCCCCGATATACCACCTGCACCAGCCCAGGAAAAAAATCAGGACCGGCAGGACCAGATAGCCGTAAATCAGGGCCAGTATAAGCCGCCGCACATAAGAAGCCTTTACCTTCATAGCTTTTTGCTTCCTGTTCCGCTGTATTTCCTTCCTGTTTTTTCCTCCCTCATCTGCATTTTCCTTTCTGTTCTGTACAAAAACTGCCCATCCTGTTATAACACCCCCCGCAAAAGCGGATTTTGTTTTTCTACCGGATCTGTAAATAACGCTTCCAGAATCGTTTTTCCATCAGCCGTTTCCCTTCCTCCAGATAAGCCCTGCGGGCTGGTTCAAAATCCCTGCTGATCAGCGGCAGCATCCGCGCCACCTGCAGCAGTGACCGGAACATCTGCGCCACGGACCGTTCTGTAAGAAACGCCCGGTTACTTGTGATTTCATAATTCATCACCCGCTTCCTCCGGTAAAAATGCACCCCTCTGACCGAAGCCATCGGTGCAATATTATCCCCTTTTGCCGGAAGCAGCAGGCCGTTCAGCGTCATAATCCGTTTCATTCTGGAATTGTACTGCCCGTAATCCTCCCTGCTTGTCTCATAAACCTGGTAATCAAAACCCATATCCAGCTGCTTTAGATCCTTGGCCTGGTACCCTGCCTGCATCAGCTCCCGGTGCAGCTTTTGGGCATCCTGCCTCATCAGCCAGCGCGGGCCTTTCAGAAAATCCCGGATGCCGCGCAGGTACAGGTCTACGTTTTTATAACGGTAATATGTAATCTCCCGCAGGCAAAACGCCAGCATCTGCCGCTGAAGCGTATACGCATGATATGATTTGCTGTGCAGTGCGCAATGAATCAGACGGTTGCGCACATTATAATACTCCAGGCTGGATGCATATTTATGTTCAAACGGCTCATGCCAGACACAGATTCCGTTCATCAATACCAGATGTTTTAAATTTCTGACACCGTACTCCACATCGTCCATCTTGATAAACAGCGGCAGCGGCAGATTGTCATCGCCTGCCGTCTGCAGCGGAAAGCAGCAATACCACCAAGCATTGTAGTTTGCATACTCTTCAATCTCATTATACAGGCAGCTTTCGCAGCTCCTAAGATCCAGCCCGCTCTTAAGCGGATGCATCATCCCCGTATCTGCATGCCAGACAGCCCCGGCCTCAAACTGCACGGCCTGTTCGTCCAGGCGCAGCATTGCCCCGCCGATAAACAGATCCTGATACGTTTCCCTGCGCAGCGCCAGCAGCATGTACGTCCGCTCCAGCGCCTGCGGCTCAATGACCACATCGTCATCCATCAGCAGCGCATGCGTCACCCCGGTCTGTGCGGCGCTTTCCTTCATTTCCAGCAGGCATCTGGTAAATCCGCCTGCCCCTCCTACGTTCCGGTTCGGATACAGATGGATGTGTACATGGTCAAGCGCCTTCGCATCCAGCGATTTTCCATTGTCTGAAACAAACACTTCCAAATGCCCGTACAGCACGCTGTCTTCCTTTTCTATAATTTCGTCCAGCAGGACGCCCAGATTTTTTTTCACATACGCTTCCCTTTGAAACGTACAGATCCCTGCCCCGAGTGTTACATGCTGCATTTTTTCCTCTGCCGTCCGGCTGCGGTAAGCCCCTCCGTAAAAAAAACCGTCTGCATCCAGCGCTTCCAGCTCAAATGCCAGCATCCCCCTGGCGCTGTCCCAGTCATATACAAAATCAAACGCCTGCTTCGTACCCGCGTCCACGATTGTCTCGCTCATAATCCGGGTAATCACCTGTTCATGCAGCTTCTGCCTGGTATACAGCGTCACTTTCACCTTTCCGGACAAGACGAGCCGGAGGTACAGCTGATCCAGCACCGTATATTTCTTCCATTTATCTGCTGAAAACCCATTAAAGTATGTATCAAATCCAACCGGCATCCCTGCTTGCAGCCGCAAAAACCCTTCGCTGTAATGATACACCAGCCTTCCCTGTATTCCGCCCGCCGCGCACAGCTCACCGGCGCCGCAGGCATCCCCGGGCATATTTCCCTGAAATCCATTCCTTCCGGTTCCGGGGCCTGCTGCCGGAAGACTGCCGTTCCTGCTGCATCCAGCAGCTCGGACACTCCTGGCTTGGGAAATTCCGCAGCTGTTTTGGGCCCGGACAGCACGGCAGCATCCCCCTGCAGATCTAAAATACAGCTCATGTTCGGTACATTTATGAATTTGTGGAAACAATATCCTCTGAATAACCACGTCTTTCTCCTCTTTCTTATCTTCTCAGCAGCTTTTACCCGCACACTACTTTTTATCCATATAAGCATCGCAGACCTCTTTGGATCCCCCGCTCATAACCACGCACCCGTTTTCCATCCACAGCGCATGGCTGCACAGCCTGCGCACCGACTCGTCCGCATGCGACACATACAGCAGCGTCGTCCCCGCATCCAGCAGCTCCCCCATCCGTCCCTCGCACTTTTGCTGGAACCGGTAGTCCCCCACCGCCAGCACCTCGTCGCAGATCAGGATATCCGGGCGCACCACCGTCGCCACCGCAAACCCAAGCCTCGCCGCCAACCCCGACGAATAGTTCTTGATCGGCATCTCCAGGAAATCCCTTAGCTCCGCAAATGCTATGATCTCTTCCATCCGCTCCTTCATGAACTTCTCCCCGTACCCCATCAGCGTCCCGTTCAGCAGGATGTTCTCCTCCGCCGTCAGCTCCCCGTCAAACCCGGCCCCCAGCTCGATCAGCGGCGCCACGCTCCCCCGCACCGTCACACTCCCTTTATAGGGCTTTAGGATCCCGCACACCAGCTTCAGCAGCGTGGACTTCCCCGCACCGTTCCTTCCGATAATGCCCCAGGACTCCCCTGCCCGCACTTTCAGGCTTACATCCTTCAGCGCAAGGAACTCCTGGAACATCAGCTCCCTTTTGGCCAGGCGGATCACGTATTCTTTTAGATTGTTCACCGACTGGCCCGCCATGTTGAAGCGGACCGTCACATGTTCCGCGTCAATCACGGTACGGTTTTCTTCCATCTTTTCTCCTTTTTATTCTCCCTGCCTTACCCGGCGCACGTTTCCGCCCGGCCTGCCGCCTTTTCCGCCTGCCCGCTGGGTGCCCGGGACGTCCGCATACTTTTACATACAGTGTCAATATATCAGATATACAGGATAAACCGGTCCTGCGTCTTCCAAAAGCACCAGGTCCCAAACACGAGGAACAGTACGGCCAGCACGCACCCGTACGCCACCGACCCCGGGTCCGGCAGCGCCCCTTCCAGCACCAGCGTACGGAACTGCGTCACGTAATGGTACATCGGGTTCACGGCACGCACCACACGCTGCATCCCTTCCGAAAGCTGCCCCATGGGGTAGAAGATCGGCGTCGCGTACATCCACGCCGTCGTCAGCACGCTGTAGATATACTGGATATCCCGGAAAAACACCGCCGCCTGCGCCAGGAACAGCCCAAGCCCTAGGCTGAACACGTAAAGCTCCGCCATCACCGCCGCCACCAGCAGCATATACCATGTAAACCGCACCCCCGAAAACACAAACACGATCCCCATCGCGCCCAGCGAAAACAGCAGGTTCACCAGCGAGCTTGTCACCTTCGACAGCGTGAACACGTATTTCGGCACATACACTTTTTTTAACAGCGCGCTGTTGCCCGTAATGGAAAACACCGCCTGGTTCGTCGCCTCCGTCATAAAATTAAACACCGCCTGCCCGATGATCAGGTACGCCGGGTAGTTCGGCACGTCAAACCGGAACATCTTCGAAAACACCAGGTACATGACGGCCATCACCAGCAGCGGGTTTAACACGCTCCATACGTACCCTAAAAAACTTCTTCTGTATTTCAGCTTCAGGTCCTTTAGCACCAGCTGTTTCACCAGCGCACGGTACCGGTACAGCCCCTGCAGCCTTGCCACCGTCTTATCCATCTGCCCGGCCTCCTGTGTCATCCGTTTTCATTTCTTCCTTTCCTGCGTGTCCGGCACCGCCTGTGCCCCGCTATTTTTATTTCACCTGCCAGTACCATCCGCCGATGCCCTGCTATTTTTATTTCATCCGCCAGTACCATCCGCCGATGCCCTGCTATTTTTATTTCATCCGCCAGTACCATCCGCCGATAGCCCTGCGGATCCGGCTCCCCCGCGGCAGCACGGCTTTCGCCGCACTCCTTGCAAGGTTCAGGGCTTTTTCCGCCAGCGTCCGCCCCGCCCCGCTTCCTTCCATCCCCGCCAGCAGCCTTTCATAATACGGCGTCCGCCGCGCCGTTTCCCAAAATTCCTGCGCAAAGTCCTCCCCGGGGTCCTGCCAAGGCTTCCTGCTCCCCGCGTAGTGGATGATATACGGGTCCCTGCGCGCCGTTTCATATTCCTCCAGCAGCGCCGCCGGGGCATGGCGGATCACGGGAAGGCGCATGCCCCCGCTGTCCGTCAGCATATTCCATTTCATATCCAGCCTGCGGGTGCGCCCTTCGCACACGATGTTAAGGACGTCCTGGTCCGAATACCGGTAGTCCCCCTGCTGCGCCATTTGGAACAGCTCCCGCGCCTGGGCTTTCCCGCCCCATGCCTGCGGGTAAAATACCAGCACCCCCGCCTGCATGTACCCGCCCGGGTCCTTTATCCCCAGCACGCGTTCACAGTACTGCCCCGTGTCCGGGTTCGCCCCGCAGCACTGGCCGATAAAATCCGCGTCCGGCGCAGCCGCCAGCATCGCATCCCCGGGCGCCAGGTCATACAGCCGCGCAACGTCCGCCTTCACGACCACGTCCGCATCCAGGTAGACCACCCGCTCACATCCACGGAACATCCACGGTATCAGGAACCGGTAATACGTCGGTGCGGATATATGCCCCTTCGCCCGCAGCCGGTACCCGTCCGTCCAGGCGCCCGCATCCGCAAAATCCAGCCGGATGCAGCCCCCGGCCGGCGTTTCCCGCAGCATCCCACGCAGCGCCGCCTGGCCGGCTTCCCCGATATCCGTATGCAGCACGTAAATATGGTACCTCCTGCCCGGGTCCGCATGCTCCGCAAGCGAACGCAGGCAGACCGCCAGCACCGGCACAAAGCCCTGGTCCGCCGCAAGCGCCACCGGAATTTCCCCTTCCCCGGGCCTTGCAGCCGTACCCGCCCGCGTGTGCATGGCCAGCACCATCTGCAGTTCGCCCAGCCGGTACCCGCCCGCCTGCTTCAAATACGTATAGTAGATGCCCGCGAAACGCTCCCCCAGATGCCCCGGGGTGCGCAGGCCCTCCCTGGAATACCCGCCCGTGTCCGCTTCCCGTTCAAATGCCTCCAGCACGTCAAACAGCACGGACGCATATTCCGCGAACAGCACCCGCTTCATCAGGAACATGCTGCACGGGTAGAACACCTTCCCCTGCATATACGAACGCGCCGCGCCCGCAAGGTACGGGTGCCTGCGGCAAAGGATCCTTAAAAACAGGTCCAGGTCCCGCACATGCAGGCCGTCCGCCCTGCGGTAATGGTCATAAACACTGCGCGCATGCAGCGCCTGCACCGGGATCCCCTCCGCAATCAGGAAATCGTTCCCCTCCACCCTGCGGCGGATCGTTTCCTCATCCATGCAGAGCCTCCTTTGGAGATACGGGCTGATATAAGGGAACACCGGGCAGCCGCAGTCCTCTTCCGGCAGCGGGCGCGGCGCAAAAGAGAAATAACGGCGGTAATGGCAGAAGCCGTAATAGTCCGCCCGCACATTTTTCCACGCATAGTACTGGACCGTCAGCTCGCAGTACGCCCGGTTTTTCCCGGAAATATGCTCCCCGGCGTCGTCCCGCAGCATCCCCTGCGGCACCGGGCGCGTCCACAGGCTGCTCCCGGCTGCCACATGGCACAAAAACGGGCGCCGGATACAGATATCCCTGCTGTCCGGCGAATGCGCCACAAAAATCCGGATGTCATCCATGCGTAAACCGCCCTCCTTCCCCCTGCGCCCCCGCAGTCCGGTAACGCCGCACCCTGGCAGCCCGCATCAGGCACGCCGGGGCCAGCCCCGCCGCAAGCGGCTTTAACACATACCGCAGGTTCCCCCGCAGGATGCCAAGCCGCCCAAAGCCGTGCAGGCGCACCCTGCATTCCGTCAACCGGTAACGGTATTTGCGCCTGCGCATGGCATGCGCATCCTCCCGGTAGTACAGCAGGGGCTCCTTAAGGTTGTACCCCCGGTACCCGGCCGCATACAGCCGCATCAGAAACTCATAGTCCTCCGCACGGTAAGCCTGCGGCCCCTCCCGGTAGCCATGCACCGCCAGCGCCGCCTCCCTGCGCAGCATCACCGACGGATGCACAAACGGCAGCGTGCTTAAAAACGACTCCCTCCCCGGCCTCTCCGGCACACGGCGCAGCCCCCAGACGCCGCGGCTGTCAAACATCCACGCGCTGCTGCCCACAAAAGCGTACTGCGGGTGCATGTCCAGGAAATCCGCCTGCGCCGCAAGCCTGCCCGGCGCGGAAATGTCATCCGCATCCATAACGGCCAGGTACCTGCCCCGCGCCGCCCGGATGCACCGGTTCCTGGCGTACCCGGCCTTCCTGTTGCGCGTGCCGTGCAGCACGCGGATCCTTGGGTCGGCGCGCGCAATCCTGGATACCTCCTGCAGGGTGCCGTCCGCGGACCCGTCGTCATAAATCAGCAGCTCCCAGTCCCGCAGCGTCTGCCTGCGGATGGAGGCAACCGCCCTTTCCAGGACGCCCGCCCTCCCGGCCATCCCAAACACGGCCATAATCACTGAAACACGCGGCATGCCCGCCACCTCCTGTTGCTAAATATTTGTACTGTCCATGGCCCTGTAAATCCTCTCCATCCGGGCCTCCACCCGGCAGAGGGCATACCTGCGCACACGCCTGCGGTTGGAAGCCCCGCACGCCTGCCGGTAGGCGCCGTCTTCCAGCAGCCTCCCAAGCAAACCCGCCAGGCCCCCGGGGCTGTCCGGCGCAAACCGCTCCCCTGCGCGCACCAGCTCCCGGTTCCCGCGGATATCCGAAACCGCGCACGGAAGGCCCGCGGCCATCGCTTCCAGCAGCGCCACCGGCAGCCCCTCCTGCAGGGACGGGAACACGAAAATATCCGCATTTTCAAGGATCCACCCCATCCGTTCCTGGTACCCGGCCAGCCGGACCCTTCCGCCGACCCCGCGCCTGTGCGCATACTGCCGCAGCTCCCCGCGCAAAGGCCCCTGCCCGCAGACCAGGTAATAAACATCCGGCCTGCCCAGGGCAGCCAGCGCGTCCAGCACCATCCGGTGGTTCTTCCTTGGAATCAGCTCCCCCACGGACAAAAGCACGGACGCACCCTGCGGGATCCCGAACATTTCACAAAACCGCGCATCCCGCAGGTTTTCGGATGCGCCGCAAAACTGCTTATTCCACAGATTTTCGGATGCACCGCAAAGCTGCTTATTCCGCAGGTTTTCGGATGTATTGCAAAATCGCTTATCCTGCAGATTTTCGGATGCGCCGCAAAGCCGCTCATCCAGACAGGCCGGGCTAAGAAACTCCGCCAGATCCACGCCAACGCCCGGGATATAAAAAACCTTCCCTGCCCCCAGCCTGCGCCTGGCAAAACCGTAATCCTCCCGGTTCACCGTAATCAGCACATCCGTCCAGTAGGAAAGCAGTTTTTCCACCGGATAATACAGCAGCCAGTTTCTAAGCGGTGCGCCTTGATAAAAATGGAACCCGTGCGCCGTATACACCACCCGCACGCCATACCGGTGCGCGGCCAGCCTGGCCAATGCCCCGCCGACCGGGGAATGGCAGTGCATCCAGGAAAAGCCCTGCTGCCCCAGCAGCCTGCACAGCTGGCGGTAAGCCCTGGCACATTTCCGTAAAGAGGCAGCGCTTCTGGGACAGTCCCACTGGTGCCAGGCCACATGCATGGCTGCCAGCTTCTTTTTCAGGCCCCGCAGACGCTTTTTGTCACATGTGTTCCCTTCCCGGAAGTTACAGGCCACATGCACCTCATACCCCATTCCCAGCAGCAGCCGGATATTCGGCAGGTTAAACTGGTCAATCATGGAGGCCACGGATGCAAGCATCAGCACTTTCCTCCTGTCTGTGCCCGGCTGCCTGCCAACGGTATTTTCATTTCTGCTTCTGCCAGACAGACATGCCCTACCGCTATTTTTGTTTCCACTGCTGCAAGCATTCTGCAAAGCATTCTGGATCCTTCTATGCTTCATTCAT
>ERZ779624.454-NODE-454-length-12896-cov-8.833424_pt1 | contig 12896 bp, 11 predicted proteins | sample MGYA00514190_ERZ779624 | MGnify/ENA primary metagenome ERZ779624 (study PRJEB29562, sample SAMEA4376706) | mouse gut metagenome | isolation source: Cecum | study: EMG produced TPA metagenomics assembly of the A DSS colitis mouse model was used to assess the... | reverse complement strand
CCTTGTGTTGGAACTGTCATTTCAAACCATCCGTAAGCATATGCAGTTTGATCCACAGATGCTTTTATTGCACTGGTATCTACAAGCTGTGGCTTTAAGTTTCTAAGCTTGAAGTTTGGTCTTTCTTCTTTCCATTGCAACTTGTACTTATAATTATTTTCTGAATCAACTGCATTAAAGTCCTCAATATAGAATGGATTGCGATACCATTCTGCGGATGCTGTTGCGTTAGTCTGTAAGGTAACCGACTGGCCAGGCGCGTAATATTGGCCATTCAGCATCCATTTGTGAAAATAATGGTCAGCCTTTGTAAATGGACTTGTGGAAAGCAGGAAGGACGGATAACTGGCATTTCCATGGTTATAATACTTATTTCCGGTTTGAGGTGCAAGCGATCCGGAGCTTTGTCCGTTTCCGGAATAGAATAATGTCACGGTTTGCCGGAAGACTGCATACAGCGTAATCGGATCGTCTTTCATTACCTTACTGGTCAGCACGTTTGCATTGGCTGCCGCGTCCTCCCGCCAGCCCACAAAGCTCCAGCCGGTCTTCTGCGGCGTAAAGGTTTTCGGAGTAAGGCAGGAGGCGTCGCTGTCAACCTCCTCCTGATAAGAGACACCGGTATCCACATGGTAGGTACAGATGGAGCCGGATGAATAAATCACACGTTGTGCACAGAGCCCCTTTTTGATCTTGCGGCTGCCGCACATGAGCTTCAGTTTGTTGCCAATATAGTATGCGGGCATATTGTATCCTTCCTTTCTGCTCCGGGGAGCGGTTATTCATATAACTGAATCCAGAAAAGTTTTCCTTCCATCTGCTGTGCTGTGGGCTCCGAAAAGCTGAATATTTCGTCTTCATGAGCCAGGTATTCATTCAGGAAGTAAAGCTCAAGCATCTGCATCCGGGCTTGAATGTAATTGAAGAGAGATGCGCGAAAGCCCTTGTTGTACCCTGCGGCGTTCAGAAGAATGGTGGCATCGCCGTATTTGCGCCATTTGATCAGCCTGTCATGCCGGGTTACAATGGAAGTGTCATCATTTGTCATGTCATTGTGGGGAACAAACCCAATATCCTGTAGATTCATATGTTTAGACTCCTTGCCTGTTGCTGCGCGTCTGGCAGCCGTCGCAGGATCAAATTTGTTGTTATATGCGGGCATATCGTATCCTTCCTTTCTGCTCAGTAATAGAAATAAAGAATGGAAGCATCGTTCTTTTGGCCTGCAGGCAGTGCGTCGTAGGCTGCTTTGGTCAACACCTGTATCTTTTTTCCGTTCATGGCTGTCTGCACCTGATTCAAATTTGTATTTGTCTGATTCAGGTTTATGTTTGTCTGATTCAGGTTTGTATTTGTCTGGTTTATGGAGGTATTGATTCTGCCCAAAGCCGTCTCGAGAGTTGTGCCGTCTGCCAGTTCTACGGTGGAAGCGCTTGTCCACTCTGACTGCAGCTTATATCCGTCTTCTGTCTTTCTGTACTTTTTTGTCTTAAAAAATCCTGATAAAATACTCATTTTGTTTGTTCCTTCCATTATTGATTTAATAATCCTGATACCAACAGCCGTTTTCCATCTGGTCTGCCGGTTCGGCGGGCCAGATGATGCCGGGAGCGCTTTTGAGGGCATGCAGCGCGATATTGTAGAGTTCTTCCTCCAGCCGGTTAATATATGCCATGTCGATGCTGTATTTTTCCAGAGCGGTTTTGTTGGCACGATATAACTCGTTTGCGGCGTTTATGTCTCCTGCGTCCAGGTGGGAATAATACTGTGTGATCAGATAACTTACGGAGTCGTCGATATCTTTCTTCGTTCCGGGCTCCATGATTTTTTCCGGAAAAGCACTTCCGAAATTTCTGGAATATTCCATTTCGCTTTCTCCTCTCAAATATAGTAAAGTGGATAGAACCGGTTCATTGTGATACTGCTTGTCTTTGAATCGGTGTTGTTGGTGATCGACCTGACAATGTAACAGGCTGTCTTGTCGTCCTGTTGTTTTCTGTATTCAATTTTTTCGTTAACATCAAGGAATGGGATCATCTTTGTGCTGATCGTTATGGTGTCGTGCATGGAGGAGGATTTTCGGTTATAGTAGACTGCAGTTTCCAGTGCCACGGAGTCGGAGAGGATGTTTTCAAATTCGTCTCCGCATTTTACGTCCAGGATTTCGCCCAGCTTCTGTACGGCAAAAGGGCTGCCTTCCTCCACCCGAAGAAGGATATTGTCTTCCGGGCAGTTGTACTTTCGGGAAAAGTATGCTTTGGTGTATGTCTTGTCGGCTGGGTTGTCCGTAAGAACACACAGGGCATGGGGCTGGTACTGGCCCAGATAATATGCAACAAAGCCGCCGTTTGTGTTTTTGAGCCGTACGATACAGGTTTTGTTTGCCTGCAAAAGGCCGGGAGCGACGTAGTCCGTGGTATATTCGCGGTAGATGGGCAGCGCGTTCAGACCGTTGATCCTGAGCTGCATTCCTGAACCGTTTCCGGTATTCGGCGTAAATGCCACGATATCGCCGGAACGGTAGGAGTCGTATCCGTCGAGAGAGAGCGTATACAGATTTGCCGAGGTCGTGCAGGACGGGGAAATGCGGTCAATGTCGTAGCTGACGCCGAACACTTCGGTAATGTTTTTGACGGCTTCAATATCGTAGGTTACGGATTCCGCGTCACTGCCCGTCAGGATCTCCTGGAGAAAGGAATCGTCCAGGATCACCCGGTCATGGGCACAGGAGGGAATGAGGCTGAAGCAGAAGTTTCCGTAGATGTCAAAAAACATCTGGCAGTTTGGATACAGGTCGCACAGCTCCGAGAGAATATCTCCCACCGTGCAGCCGGCCTCGTATTCCAGGTCATAGGGCAGCTGGTTCCAGAGAGGGTTTTCCGCACGATATTGCAGGTAGTCCGGGTTGTTCTGGGGCATGCCGTAGAACTGTCCCACATCTTCGATGATGTATGACCGGATGTCTGTTTCTCCCCGGAGCAGGTTTTCCGTGGCCTGCTTTATGGTGACGGGTCTTCCCGCCGCATCCAGGTTGGGAAGGGTGATGACGGGTGCGCCTCCGGCCTGTCCGTTTCTGGTTCCGTCCAGTCTGGCGTACCAGTCGGAGAGGGTGGTGGTGATGGAGTTCTCCACGGAATTGTAGGAAGTGTTTGCGGCTGAGATCAGGTAATATCCGCAGTCGTACCATCGGAAGGAATCCTCCCGCAGGCTGTAGATTCCGATCTGCAGCTGGAAGCTGAAGCCGATCCACTCATATAGTTTCTTTTCCACGGGAATCTGCCGGCTGGAATTGTTCAGATACATGGTAAAGGAAGCGGTTCTCCGGATTTTGGAATCTGCATTTATGGAATAGGAGCCTATGGCCTGCAGGCCGGACAGTTCGTCTATGACGTTACCGCCGCTGTCTATCACAAATAATCTGTAGTTGTACTGCATACTGCCCTGGAGCAGCAGTTCCTTGTCAAATTGTGTAATGTTGTATCTCATTGATTCCCCTTTCAGGCCCTGGAACGCCACCAGTTGCTGTCTACGTTTGAGAAGCCGTTCTGATACAGAGCACGCATGTCGTTTACGTCTCCGATCTCCGTCCATTCAAAGCTGATCTGCCGGATATCCCGATGTTCTCCCACTGTGTCTGTGGGATTGGAGGTAACCTTGATCATCCAGATTCGGCCGTCGTCAATTTTTAAAATCAGGGGTTTTTTGTTTGCCAGACGGTTTTTGAACTCCTTTCGGTATTCCAGGCTTCCGGGCAGATCGGGCGAGGCGGCCTGATCCAGCTTTAGAAAGGTTCCCGAAATGCTTCCGCTGTCACAGTTCAGTTCGGAATTGGATACCACCGCCATATATTTGCTGTTCAAAAGTTCCAGTGTCTGAGCCGCCAGGTTCCTGCTGGTATTGCAGCCGTCCAGATCATAGATTGTCCCGTAGAGGCAGTCCCTGTCGGTGACATAGAAGCCCTCAAAGTCGGAGTATACGTTGCGGATGATATATCCGTTCTCCGTGCCGGCGCAGAAGGATGACATGGAATATTCGTATTCCGTGCCGGCGCGGGCATAAGTGTCCCGGAAACTTATGTTAAAGTCTTCGGAGTTTTTGATCTCCTTTGTGTAGATGGTGATCCAGTCGTAGGTTCCGGCCTCCCGTCGTTTGATTGCCAGGGTGTCGGTGGTTTTGGTGCTGAAGCCCACGTTTCCGGCCTCCAGGTTTTTGTCGAAGGAGGCGTTGAGCTTTGTGGCAGATGTCCATTCATCGTCAAAATGATCGGCGGTCAGCGAGGTGTCCGAGGACAACAGGAGATGATTGTAGGTTCCGTCAAAAAGCTGTATCGCCGTAATTTCCGCAAGGGGGCAGGGAGCCGGAGAAAGGGTGTGTCTGCCGCTGCAGAATGTGGTTCCGAGAAAAATCATATTGTCACCTCCTGAGGATCCTTTCTGTAGTATGTATGGAGACTGTATATTCCCCTGATTCGTTTTACTTCAAAAACGATAGATGCATCTTCCTCCTGAGGGGGGACGGACAGCGGTGCCCGCTGCGCTGCGGCAAGAGGGCAGACCGGTTTGTCTTCGATGTTTTCTGTCCGGGGTATGGGAAGAGGAACGCAGCAGACGGTATCGGAATCTCCGATGGTCAGCCTGCAGTAGCGGGCGTCACAGATCGTCACAATGTAAAGGGAGAAGCCGTCGTCGCCGGTGGTGAGAAATTTTCCGGGGGGAAGCTGTTTTGCCTCCACAAATAAGGAAAAGTCATCCGCTGCCCGAAAGCCGGAGTGATACAGTAAATAATTATTCTCCAGGGTGAGGGCGCCGTCCGCAAGCCGATAGTTGTCATTTTTCAGCTGATAGCCGATGATAATTACGTTTGTGGCTACCTGGATATATCCGCCGCCGTAATTGTTTTCCACGGAAAATACCGCATTGGAGGGCAGTTCACCATAGCTGACGGTGATTTCGACGTAACCGGTATCCAGAAAAACGCCGTGGACGGTTTCTCCGGTGGCTCGAAGACAGTAGACGGTATTGTTGTTCAGGCCGGTAAAAGCGTAGGACTGAGGAGAGGAGGAGTAAAAGGTATCGGAGGAGGACAGAAGAATTCTGTCGCCGGAATAAAGGAAAAACCGATAGCTTTTCAGCCGCTCCTGCTCCGGCTGGAAATAATCCAGAGTGAGATCGACGGCAGCGCTCCGAAGGATGTCCCCGTTTTGGTATCCGAGGAGCCGGAATCTGGGGGAGGCCAGGCAGTAGAAGAGCACCGGCTCGGAGAGATTGCTGTGGTTGTTGTCATAATCAAATACCTGTATCTGTGCAAGATACTGTTTCCCGGGAGACAGAATGTTCCCGGGAAGAACGGCGCACAGTCTCATGGATTCGACGGTTTTGTCGTACACCACGCGGCCTGTCTCATTGTCCGTGATCACAAGGCGGTTTTTGCAGGGCTGACTGTCCGTATAATAAAATTCGATTACCTGCTCATGACCGGGATCAAAGGGTGTGATTGCACAGACGGCGGGAGTCTGTAGTATGGTTGCCATTTATCAAACCTTCTTTCCTGTTTTGTAGTTTACTCCGCAGATATGCATGTTGCGGAAGATACCGCCGGGGATTTTGACCCACACGCTCTGCCCCGGCTGCAGCTGTGTGCCAAGGGTGTTACAGACGTTGTACAACTGTCCCATGTAGGATATTTTGTAGGTGCCGTCGCTGTTTTTCTCCCACACGGTAGATTTGAAAGTTCTGTCGTAGGTTAAGTTTTTCAGCCGCTCGTTCAGGAGCGTGCCGACGGATCGGAGGATGGCGCTTCCGACTTCATTCATGTTGTGATTCCTCCTGTGATGTTTTTTGCTGGGAAGAAAAGCCGCGTTTGGCCTTCTGCCGCGTGCAGCTTACACGGTGTTACCTTCTGTGTGCCTCCTGCACGGCGTCGATCTGCATCTGCTTCAGCTCTCTGACAAGCCGTTCATAACCGGAGTTATTTGTGACGTTCGGCAGGGTCAGGCTGACATTCTGCACCAATGGGACGGCTTCCGGGAGACGGTTTACCGCATCGCGGCCGGGAACCGGTGAAAGCAGCTGCGCCTGTGGAACCAGGTTATAAAATCCGGGAAAGAGCTGCTTTAATTCTTCCTGAAACAGATCTGCCGCAGTGCGGGGCGTCATGCTGTCGGTCTCGCCCGGAGAGAGGGAATTTCCGTTTGCCAGATTCCGGAACAGCTCCCTGGTATCCTGTTTGTTTTTGACAGTTTCTCCGCCTTCCATGGGGATCAGCGAGGGGGCGGTCACAAGTGCGGCGCTTCCGTCATTGCCGATGAAGGTCTCAATTCCGTCTTCCCCAACCAGGTTCAGTCCTTTTCTGGCGTTTTCCGTGCCGGTGCTGTATGCCGTTACCTGGAAGTTTCTGCCTGCTTCCCCCCGAAGGATTCCGGTGCCGGTTTTTGCGGCGCTGCCCTTGTTGATTTTGGGCGGTTCGGTTTTTGGGGAGGCTTTGGAGGTGGTTTTGGAGGATGTGTTTCCGGGTTTGGCAGTTTCACTTGCGGTATCATCCTTTTTGTGTTCGGAGTCGCTGGCGGCGTTTTTTGCGGCCTCCTGCCCGGCCTTCAGCTGTTCGCTGGCGGCAGCCTGGGCAGCAGCGGCCATGGCCTGTTGTATCTGGATATACTGATCCTTGAAGGCGTTCAGCACGTTGAGCCTGCCGTCCAGAACCTGCTTCTCCCAGTCTGCCCCCAGGATCTCCGCGGCGATAAGCTTATTCTGCTGCTCTTCGTATTCGTCGGAGATTTCATTCCACTTGTCCCGGTAGGACTGCAGTGCATCAATCTGTTGGTCAATGCTCTCGGTGGCGTGCTCCAGCTCTTCCTTCAGGGATTCCATCTGGGACTCCAGGCGGGAGAGGTTCAGCTGAAATTCCTGGTCGGCAAGATTGTCCTGTGCATCCCGGATGGCCTGTCTGTCTGCCTCATAGAGGTATTCCGTGCCGTTGTAGATCTTTTTGGTGCGCTGGTTCCTGGCGCGTTCTGCTTCGTACTGTGCTTTCTCCAGATCGATTTGGGCTTTTCTTGCTTCGTTGGCCTTGTTCAGGGCGTCGATCTCTTCCTGAAGGGCATCGATCTTCACCTGCCAGGAGTCCTCCACCGCGTCCTTTTGCTTTTCCAGCAGTTTGATCCGGGCATCCAGCTGTCCGGTGACGGCATTTATGACCTTGTCATAGTTTGACAGCTGGTATTTGTACATATCCTCCAGGGCGGCATAGTAGTCTGCCGCTTTGATCTTGCCGTCCCGGTAGTACTGATCCAGGATGGCACGTCGTTTGTCCGTGTATTCCCGGAAGCGGATCACGCCTGCTTCCAGCTGTCGTTCCAGGAGGGCGGTTTCTTTGTCAAGCAGGGCCTTCCAGTCGGTTTCGGCTTCCTTCAGGGGGGCTTTTTCGACTGGTTCGACTGGTTTGGCTGGTTCAGGGGCAGTTTCCGGGGCGGATGACGGAGAGCCCATGATAGTTCCCAGATTTTTATCCAGGCTTTTTCTGGTACTGCTGATCAGCTGCAGTTTTGTATTCAGGTTGTTCAGTATGGTATCTATCTGAAGATCAGAAACACCGTCTGTTTTTCTATCGTGTATGGCGGCATTCAGGTCTCGTATGGTGGCGGCGCTGACAGAGGTTTCCGCAATGGTATCTGCCAATGTTTCGTTGTATGCGGAAATATTGTTGACCGCTTCTCCGAATGTTTCTGCGTTTTCCGATACCGCGGTTTGTTCATCCTGCAGGATAATTTCATGAAGCTCTGTGATGGCTTGCTGTATGGCCTGGGATTCCGCGTCATTCAGCCGCTGATTTGCAAGTGCAAGCATAGCCTGCTGATTCACTTGAAGCAGTCCGTGCTCATTCAGCAGACAGGAGAGGTATTGAGGCTCCATGGCCAGAAGGGTCTGCAGCTGGTTAAAAGTGACAGAGCCGGTCTCGTTATAGGTTGCAACGATTTCGGTCAGGCTGCCGTAGGCGCTCTGGAGGGAGTTGAGCTGGATATTCAGGGCTGACAGTGCCGCCTGGGATTCATAGGCTTCCTGTACGATGTTGGAGAGCATCTGTCCAAGTCCGCTGTCCGTGCCGATTTCGGCATCGGCAAGAATGCTGTCCGCATATGCGGCGGATAGGGAGGCTATTTCCTCCTGGATGGACTGGAGCGGATGGTCTGATGAGAATATGGCATCCCAGTCGATGGAGCCTTTCAGGTCAGATACGGTCTGACTGATGGTCCGGATGGAGTCCAGCAGTTCCGCCGTGGAATAATCGCCGGCCAGGAGGGTGGCGTATGCATCGGAAGCGGATTTGACGGAGGACCGGAATTTGTCCAGGGAATCGGCGGATGAGGTGAGACCGTCAGACCAGGAAGAAGAGGGTGCTGTCTGTGGGGGCTGCGCCAGTCTGGCCTGATATTTGGCCACAGCCTGCGCCGCGTTTTCGGCCCCGCGGGTAGTCTCCAGCCACAGTTTCTTCTGTTCGTCTGTGAAACCTGCCGTTTGTTCTGTTAACCAGGCATACTGTGTCCGGTCTGTTATTCCGTGGTTATCCGATAAGGTGCGAAGTGATCTGTTAAAGTCCACATCAACTGTGGAACGGATCAGCCCCAGCTGCTGCGTTTTTGCAAGCAGCTGCTCAAGGGTCATGTTATAATCATCGGCAGTTTGTTTTAAAACGGCATACGCGGTGATCTGGTTGTCCGGCGTGGCAGATGTGGCATGGAAATGAAGGATTTCATCCGGGCTGTAAAATTTCTGCAGGGCGCTTCTGAGATCGTCCTCCAAAGGATCCGTGTCATCGTCCACAGCGGCTTTAAAATGAACCTCAAATAACCAGCCGTTTACCTCTTCCTGCAGGTCAGGGTACATTTTTGCGAAGAAGTCTGTTACGCTGTGATCGGTAACTCCTTCCGTGGCGGCTTGAACGATTTCGACAAAGGCCTGTTTGGCGCTTTCGATTGCTTCGGTGTCGCCGGAAACAAATGTTTCCCGATAGTTTTGGTAGGCGTCGTTTATGTTTTGGAAAGATTCTTCATAGGAGTCATTTTGAAAGACTTTTTCGTATAATACATGCTGGCTGTAGATTTCCTGGTAGCTGTCAAGCCTGCTCTTTATTTTTTCGGCCTGCTGTGATAATGCGTTGATGTAGGAGTCGTCAAGGCCCATGTTTTCTGCGAGGGTTTTGATATTCTGCAGCTGACTGTAAATGTGGTCCAGATCCCCTGTCAGGGTAATGGTGTTGTATGCCTTGTAGCCGGTGAGGGAACTGCCGATACCGGCCTGAATGCCGACCCCAAAATCCTGTTCCAGCACCCTGGTGAATTTTGCGTAGCTGTCGTCGTTGAGGCGGGGAGTGACATTGAAGCTTACGGTGGTATCCTCCATCTTACTGAGCATCCGCTGATAGTTGTTTGAGCTTCCGCTCCAGAGATTCGCCAGGGTATCGCCCAGCTTTTCCGTCCAGCTGCGGCTGGAATCGTGGCTGAATTTGTCAAGGGTCTCGGACCACTTTTGGCGGCTGAGGGAATCCAGTGCGCCGGACTGGCCGTTGATTGCATCTGTAACCAGTTTGACGGCAGTTGCTTCGCTGCCGAATTTTTCGATCATCTCATCCTGGATGGAAAGCAGTTCCTGACGTGCCTTACAGGTATCCTCATAGGAAGAGGAGCCGTCGCGGATGGTTTCGTACAGGGATTCGATTTTTGCTTTGTAAGCCGCGAGATCGGACTGGGTGGAAGAGAACTGTCCGGCCAGATCCCTTGCGGATTCCTGGAGACGGTCTGATGCCGTTACACAGGAGTAGAACAGCTGGATGGCCTGCGAAATACCCCAGGCGACCAGCATGTTTCCTGCCGCGGCAAGGGCCTGCATTGCCGCCTTGCCTGCTCTGGCGGATAAGGTCTGTGCTTTGATCGCCTCGTTTTGGTCAAGAGCGGTGCTGCGGGCCTGCTGGTTGGCTTTGATTAAATCCTTTTGTGTGCGAATTTGTCCTTCTGTTTCCTGTCCCCATTTCGCGATCCATTCTTCATTGTCATCCAGTCTATCAGAATAATCCTGCCAAGACAGCGTGCCGGCTTTTACCTGTTTGTCAATTTTGTTTAATTCATTGATCCAACCGTCAAAATTAAATGTTTTTTTGTCTATTTCGGGTATCTGACTGTCAACATCAATTAATTGTGATTTTATTGATTCTTTACTGGGATACAATCTTTTCCGTATACTGTCTGAACCTTTCATAGAACCAACGAAATCGTCTGATGCCTGAAACGCTTTGTTTAGGTCCGTGATTCTTCCGATAACAGCAGTTCCAATATCATGAAACGATTTTCCAAAGATTCCCCATTTTGAACTTATTTTATCAATGCTGCTGTCAAATGTTTTGAATATCGTATTGTTGTATTTTTTGCTGTGGACGCATTTTCATAGTTATGATAAAATAATATTGATAAGTAAACAGGGAGGGTTTCCTAATGGCATTGCATTATTGTAAAAGGTGTGGAAGAGTAGTAGAGAGAAAACCGGACAATACGGGTCGTATAAATGATATCTGTGATTATTGCAAATCAAAGGTATATCCGGTGCCGGAAAAATACTGGCTTGACGGCTTAAATTTTGCCATGACAAAGGAACAAGAAAAACTTCTTAGAGAAGAACTTGTAAAAACGGCGCCGGAATTTGACGAATACCTTTTTAATCATAGAGACAGCGATTTACGAGAACGCCGGGCGAAACTGGATGCCGTTTTAGAAAACGGCAAAGCAATATTAGAGGGCAGGGACAAAGGCAATCCCTATGGTATTGAGTGCCCTTATTGCCATGCCACTAACGTGAAAAAAATATCTGCCGCCTCCAAAGCCGTCCATACCGGTCTGTTCGGGATATTTTCCATGGGCAGGAACAGCAAACAGTGGCACTGCAACCGGTGCAACAGCGATTTCTGACTCTCTTGTCTTCTTATCTACCTCGACAAAAAGGTTCCACAATGCATGAGTGAAAGATAAGATTTTCACATTGGTATTGGCCTTTTCACGGGCCGGCCTGTCATGCCAGGCAGTATCGAGCGCATCTTCGGCAGGCATCGTTTCAGATAACCTGTCGTGAGGGTTGTCGCTGCCGTGAGGGCTTATCTTCCCGGATGACCTCCCGGAAGATCTGTCCCTGCGGATTCCTTGAGCGTCACGTTGTTACGATCCCGGACATGTCGCCATGCCGGGAGTGTAGTGATACGCTGCCATTGCGCAGCCGTTGTACTTGGTTCCCGCATATTGCCTCTGTTGTTTATTTACCCTGTGTATCTCACATTCGATGATAAGAAAACTTCAGTATCCTGAAGAACGCTCACCATAGTCGGCATATTCAAAACATTAACCGGGCCCGACCTTTCGGGCCTACCGACGTTTTTGAGTGTGGCGAACAAGCCTGCCCCCAGGCTGACGGTTTTCAGAGAGCCCAGCTTATCCGTTATCTTTTCCACCAGGGAGAGAAGATTGTTTAATCCGTTGACGGTGGTGGTGACAGCCCCGGAATCGGCAATGTTGCGGACAGTGGCAGTCCAGGTATTGGATAAGCGGTTCAGGGACCCCTCCCAGGAGTCGGAGGTTTGTTCCGCCGCCGCTGTCAGGGAGCCGGTTCCCCGGGCGTACTGCTGCAGCATGGCTTCATAGGTGTCCCATTGTCCGAGCAGCGCGTCCAGCTGGGCGGCGCGGAAGTCTCCGCCTACGGAATTAAGGAGTCCGGCCCTGCGGGGATCAGAGTCTGAAAGATGCCGGTAAGCTGCGGATAATTCCCCCAATATTTCCATGGGGGCACGGAGGGAGGCGACGCCGTCCTTTGTTTCCTTCAGTTTCACATTCAGGGCACTGCAGGCACTTTCGTATGCTGCAAGTCCGGCGGCATCAATGCCTGCCGTCTCATCGGAGATCTGATGAGTGAAAAGCAGGATGGCTTTCAGTGCGTCTGCGGTTTCTGTCCCGTTTTCCCTGGTTGCGGCGAGCATGGCAGCCAGCGCAGCCGCGGTCTCATCCACATCCACCCCCAGGGAAGCAGCCTTGGAGCTGATGGCGGATAAGCCCCGGGACAGTTCGTCCAGATTGACGGAGTTCTGACTGGTGATGCGGTACATGCCATCCAATGTCCTGGTCAGCTCAGAGACGGAGCCGTTCATCTGCCAGGCTTTATCCGTGGTGAGGATGAGGCGGTCCGCCAGGTCAGCGGGGATGCTGCCAGCACTCTGAAGCGCCAGGGATAATTCAGCTATGGCCTGCGGGTTATCATGGCCGGAACGGGAGGCGGACAGCACACCGGAGAGGTAGTCGGCGGCAGACCGTCCGTATTTGGCTGCAGTCTCAAAGGCGTGGTCTTCCAGGTCCTGCAGGGCAGTCCTGGAGAGACCGCGGTTGTTCCGGTTGAGTTCGGCCAGGAGGGTATCCAGTTCCTTTAATTCCGAGAGGGCTTCTTTGGTCTTTGTGACCAGAAGCGTGACGGCGGAGCCGGCGGAAAGCCATTGGGAAAGGCTTTTGGAGGCCTGGGTCATTTGTTTTTGCAGGAAGGAGCTGAGTTTGTTCAAAGTTCGTATAGAGTGGTCCATGTAAAAATCCTCCTTGAAGGTGGGTTATTCGTTGGAATCGTGTATCAGTGCGGCCAGGGAGGCTGCAATTCTTTTTTCCAGCGCTTCGGGATTCTTCAGGAGTTCTGTGGCCTGGCGGTCAACAAACTGCCAGAATGCCAGTCTCCATTTGATTTCCTTTGTTTTTAACAGACACCATCTGAGTAATGTGAGCATTTTAGTCAATCCTTTCTATCATAGAAGTTTGCGGGAGAGCGGCAGAAGCGCCGCCCTCCCGCAGGTGCGATTGTGGGGAAGTTATTCCCCGATCAGGGTAAGGT
>ERZ779624.448-NODE-448-length-12968-cov-6.201657_pt1 | contig 12968 bp, 13 predicted proteins | sample MGYA00514190_ERZ779624 | MGnify/ENA primary metagenome ERZ779624 (study PRJEB29562, sample SAMEA4376706) | mouse gut metagenome | isolation source: Cecum | study: EMG produced TPA metagenomics assembly of the A DSS colitis mouse model was used to assess the... | reverse complement strand
CACCCATAGCACCGCTCCGGCGCAATCCGCCCTTTTGCCGCCCTCTCCAGAAACGGATTCACAATCGCCCTCCCAGGCATACCCACAGGACTTTTCGTTATCACAATATCCTTTTTCCCGGCCTTAATATAAGCCTGCTTATAACTCTCCGGGGCATCACATTCCTCAGTAGTCACAAACCTGGTAGCCACCTGCACGCCGTCCGCCCCAAGATTCATATGATGAACCACATCCTCATGGCTGTAAATCCCCCCGGCCGTCACCACCGGAATATGCCGTCCATATTTCCTCTCATAATCTTTCACCACGTCCAGAATCTTCCCGATCTCCAGGTCATACAAATCCCTCTTAAACGTAGTCTCCACATCCTCTGTATCCGCCCCATACTCTTTTAACTGCTCCCTGGAAAACCCCAGATGCCCGCCGGCCAAAGGCCCCTCAATCACCACCAAATCCGGCGCCTTTCCATATCGTCGGTCCCACATCCTGCATATTACGCCAGCCGCCTTCGCCGTAGACACAATAGGGGCAATCATCGTCCTCTTTCCTGTCCCACACTCCCCTTGTGCCTCCTGCACATATTCCGGCAGAGAAACCGGAAGCCCGGCCCCGGAAATAATCAAATCCGCCCCGGCCTTAACCGCCGCTTTCACGTACTCCCTGTAGTGCCTGGAAGCCACCATAATATTAAATCCGATTACCCCATGAGGCGCTATCTCCCTGGCTTTCTCAAGCTCCCTGCCAATAGCCCGCAAATTAGCCTCCAAAGGATTCACCCCGAAATCCGGCTCCCGAAAACCGATCTGCGCCGCGGAAATAACTCCCACGCCCCCGGCCTTTGCCACAGCCCCGGCCAGACGGTGGAGGCTGATTCCCACCCCCATTCCGCCCTGAATCACAGGCTTTTCAACCGTAAAATCACCTATTACCAACGGATTTATCTTTCCCATAGTATTCTCCCGATTAAAATCTAAAACCTGCAAAATCTATCATACCTCTGCTTCTGCAGCTCCCCGCTGCTCATGCATCCATACTCATCTAAAAATCCGCAGATCATTTCCTCCATATCCCAGGCAATCTCTTTCAGATTATCCCCGCAGGCAGGTTCCCTCTCCGAAATCACCCCGTCCACAATCCCAAGCTTTAAAAGATCCCCTGCCGTAATCTTCATCACCCCGGCCGCCTCCTCTGCCCTCTTGCTGTCCTTCCACAAAATCGAAGCAAATCCCTCCGGTGACAGCACGGAGTAAACAGCATTCTCCATCATCCATACCTCATTGGCAACAGCCATGGCCAGGGCACCGCCGCTTCCTCCCTCACCAATCACAACCGACAAAACAGGTACCTTTAAATCCGAAAGCTCAAAAAGATTTCTGGCAATGGCTTCTCCCTGCCCCCGCTCCTCCGCCTCAATTCCGCAGAACGCTCCAGGCGTATCCACAAAACAGATAACCGGACGGCCAAATACCTCCGCCTGCTTCATAAGGCGAAGTGCCTTTCTGTACCCCTCAGGAGAGGGCATTCCAAAATTCCGGCTGATATTCTCCTTGGTAGACTTGCCCTTCTGCTGGCCGATCACCGTCACAGCCTGTCCATGGAACATGGCAAGCCCTCCCACCACAGCTCCGTCATCTCCAAAATACCGGTCCCCATGGAATTCCATAAAATCATCAAAAATCATCTCTATATAATCCAATGCCGTGGGTCTGTCTGCCCGCCGCGACAGCTGCACATGCTCCCAGGCCGTTTTTTCGCTGACAAAAGCTTTCCCGGCCCTGTCTCTAAGACCGTCCGCCGCTTCCTCAAAGGCCCCGCCATTGTCATCTTTCCCGCAAGCTTTCCTCCCGGCCCCGCAGCCCGCGCCGCTTACCCTATGCATATATAACAATTTTCCCAGAGTATCTTTCATTTCTTCTCTGGGTACAATCCTGTCCACAAACCCGTGTTCCAGCAAAAACTCCGACCTCTGAAACCCTTCCGGAAGCTTCTGCCCGATGGTCTGCTGAATCACCCTTGGCCCGGCAAACCCGATGAGAGCCCCAGGCTCCGCCAGGATCACATCCCCAAGCATGGCAAAACTGGCCGTCACTCCCCCGGTGGTCGGATCCGTGAGAACGCTGATAAACAAAAGCCCTGCCTCATGATGCCGCTTCAAAGCCCCGCTGGTCTTGGCCATCTGCATCAAGGACACACAACCTTCCTGCATCCTTGCGCCGCCGGAGCAGGCAAAAATAATCACCGGAAGCCGCTGCTTAGTAGCCCTCTCCACCATGCGGGTGATCTTCTCACCAACCACATGGCCCATGCTGCTCATCAAAAATCTGGAGTCGCAGACTCCAAGAGCCGTCTTCTCCCCGTTGATCAGACATTTTCCCGTGACAATGGCCTCATTGAGCCTGGTCTTCTCCCTGGCCTCCCGAACCTTGTCCTCATACCCCGGAAAATCCAGAGGATTGCCAAACTCCATGGCGCTGTCCCACTCCTCAAAACTCCCCTTATCCGCAGTGATCTCAATCCTTCTGAACGCGTGAACACGGAAATATGCCTTACATTTCGGACATGTGTACAAGCTGTCCATCACATCATCCCGATAAACCGGCTGACCGCACTTTCTGCACTTTCTCCACAAACCCTCCGGAACATTGGGTTCCCTGGTCTGGCCTTTGTACTTTGTATCAATCAGTGTGTATGTTTTCTTAAACATATCCTTCAGCATATTCCGGTCTCTCCTTTCAAATTTCGTTCCCTGTTTCTACTTCCCATACTGCGGAAAATACGTGGGAATAAAATGGGTATCCGTGTCCCCCTGGCCAAAGGCCTCATGATTCAAAATCTCATACTGAAAATCCAGATTCGTCTCAATCCCCTCAATCACCAGCTCCCCCAAGGCGCTGCGCATCTTGGCAATAGCTGACTCCCTGTCCTTTCCATGAACGATCAGCTTCAAAAGCATGGAATCATAATTAGGCGGAACCCGGTAATCACAGTAAATATGGCTGTCCACCCGGACACCGTTGCCTCCCGGCGTGTGAACATTGGTAATCAGTCCCGGACAAGGCATAAAATTCTTTGCCGGATTCTCCGCATTAATCCGGCACTCAATGGCATGGCCCTGAATCCGGATCTGATCCTGGGTCACGGACAACGGCTCCCCGGCGGCAATCCGTATCTGCTCCTTGATCAGGTCCATGCCTGTCACCATCTCCGTCACCGGATGTTCCACCTGAATCCTGGTATTCATTTCCATAAAATAAAAATTCTTATTTTTATCTAAAAGGAACTCAATAGTCCCTGCGTTCTCATATCCAACCGCCTTTGCTGCCCGAACCGCCGTCTCCCCCATTTTCCTGCGAAGCTCCCCGGAAATAGCGATAGACGGAGACTCCTCCAAAACCTTCTGGTGCCGTCTCTGAATGGAACAATCCCTCTCCCCAAGATGCACCACATGGCCCTGTTTGTCCGCCATAATCTGAAACTCAATATGCCTGGGCTTTTCAATATACCGCTCCAGGTACATGGTATCATCGGAAAATCCCTTTACGGACTCCATCTGGGCATTGAGAAAATTTGCCTCAAAATCATCCGGCCCATAGGATATCCTCATTCCCTTACCGCCGCCGCCGGAGGAAGCCTTAATCATCACCGGATAACCGATTTCCTCCGCCATGGCTTTGGCGTCCTCCACCTTGTACACCGGCTCCTTGCTTCCCGGCACCACCGGTACCCCGGCCTCCATCATGGTCTTTCTGGCCTCTGACTTGTTGCCCATCTTATTGATCAGATCCGCCGACGGCCCGATAAATGTAATGCTGCACTTCTCACAAAGCTCCGCAAACCTGGCATTCTCCGACAAAAAACCGAAGCCCGGATGAATGGCCTCCGCTTTCATTGCCACAGTAGCGGAAATAATCCTCTCCATGTTCAGATAGCTTTTGTCGGAAGGAGCCGGGCCGATACAGATCGCCTCATCCGCCAGAAGCGTGTGGAGAGAATCCCTGTCAGCCTCCGAATACACGGCCACTGTCTTGATCCCCATTTCCCTGCAGGCCCGGATAATCCGCACCGCGATCTCTCCCCGGTTGGCAACCAATATTTTCGTAAACATAAGCCATTCCCCTATCCAATCATAAAAGTCAATTCCGCCGCCACGGCGACCTTGCCGTCCACGGTAGCCGTGGCCTTTCCGATGCCCATAGGCCCTTTCTGCTTGATGATCTCACACTCCAGCCGAAGCTTGTCCCCCGGAACCACCTTTCTCTTGAACCTGGCATGATTGATGGCTCCGAAATACGCGGTCTTTCCTTTGTTCTCCTCCACGCTCAAAATCGCCACAGCCCCCACCTGAGCCAGGGCCTCCACCATCAGCACCCCAGGCATCACTGGTTCCTGGGGAAAATGGCCCCTGAACTGGGGCTCATCAAACGTCACGCATTTATATCCCACAGCCCTGACTCCCGGCTCCAGCTCCTCAATACAGTCGATCAGCAGAAACGGGTGACGATGAGGGATGATCTCCTCAATCTCCTTAATTCCAAGCATATGATTTTTCTCCTTTTACCGAATCCTGAACAACGGCTGGTTGTACTCCACCACATCTTCGTTATTGACCAAAATAGCCTCAACCACCCCGTCATACTCACTCTCAATCTCATTCATCAGCTTCATGGCCTCAATGATTCCCAGAACCTGGCCCTTTTTCACAACATCTCCCACCTTCACGAAATTCTCCGCGTCCGGGGAGGAGGCGCTGTAAAATACGCCCACCAGCGGCGAAACCACCACCTTATCAGACTCCATGGCCGTCGGACCAGCAGCCGCCTGCCCCGGGACTGCTGCCACGGTCTGGACAACAGCTCCGGTTCCCAAGACGCCTGCCGCCGGTATGGCGGCGGCTGCCGCGCCTCCTGCTGCCAAAGCTTCCGCCCCGGAAACCACGGCGGCAGTTCCGGCTGCTCCCGGAATCACACTGACATTTCCAGGCGTACCCGATATCACACTGACATTTCCAGGCGCGCCCGGTATCGCGCCCATGCTTGCCGGTATCACGCCAACGCTTTCCGCCGCGCCAAATCCGGCTGCCCCAGCCTGAACCGTCCTTTTGCTCTCCCCATAGGATGCCGCGGTTTCCACTCCAGGATTATCCTTTCGCAGACGAATCTTAGTCCCGTTATCCTCCACATCCAGCTCCGTAAGCCCATGGTCCGTAAAAGCCTGAACCAACGCAAGAACACTCTGTATCTCCATACCCGTTTCCCCCTATTCCTCAAACTTCTTAATAAGCAGGCTGGCATTGTGGCCGCCGAATCCCAGGGAATTGCTCATGGCATACCGGATATCCGCCTTGACGCCCTCCCCCTTGGTGTAATCCAGGTCGCACCCCTCATCCTCTTTCTCAAGACCGGCCGTGGCATGGACAAACCCTTCCTCTATGGCCTTCACGCAGGCGATAAACTCCACGCCTCCCGCGGCCCCCAGAAGATGTCCAACCATAGATTTCGTAGAATTAATGTGAACCTTATACGCATGGTCTCCCAGGGCCAGCTTAATGGCCTTTGTCTCAAACAGGTCATTGTGGTGGGTCCCGGTTCCGTGGGCATTAATATAATCCATATCCTCTGCCAGGACGCCCCCATCCTTCATGGCCATCTCCATGGCCTTGGCTGCCCCGCTTCCGTCCTCCGCCGGTGACGTAATGTGGTAGGCGTCGCAGGTAGCCCCGTAGCCAACCAGCTCCCCGTAAATCTTCGCTCCCCTTGCCATGGCATGGTCCAGAGACTCCAGAACCACCACTCCGGCTCCCTCACCCATAACAAACCCGTTTCTCTCACAGTCAAAGGGAATGGAAGCCCTCAAAGGGTCCTTTGAAGTAGACAGGGCCGTCAAAGCTCCAAACCCGGCAATACTCAAAGGCGTAATCGAAGCCTCCGTGCCGCCTGCCACCATAACATCCGCTTCCCCGTACTGAATCGAACGGAACGCCTCCCCAATGGAATGGGTTCCCGTGGCGCAGGCCGTAACCACATTAAAGCATTTCCCTTTAAGGCCAAACTGGATCGCCACATTTCCCGCCGCCATATTGCCGATCATCAAAGGAACCAGAAGAGGATTCACCCGGCTTGGCCCCTTGTCCAGAAGCTTCTTGTACTCCCTCTCAATGGACTGCAGGCTTCCGATGCCCGAACCGATGCACACGCCCACGCGGTAAGGGTCCTCCTTCTCCATCTCAAGGCCCGAATGTTCCAGAGCCTCCTTAGCTGCCGCAACCGCAAACTGGGAAAACCGCTCCATCCTCTTGGCAGTCTTCGGGTCCATATAATTTTTGCCCTCAAACCCCTTCACCTCAGCCGCCAGCTTCACCTTGTAATTCTCTGTGTCAAAAACCGTGATCGGCCCGATTCCCACCTTTTTTTCCTTCAGCCCGCTCCAAAACTCATCCACACTGTTTCCAATAGGGGTAATCGCTCCCATTCCGGTAACAACCACACGATTGCTCATCCTTTCACTCCTCCTGTCTTCTGCCGGGCCATGCCCCGCCTAAACATCCCTTGAAACACCTAAGTATCCGCTGCCAATACTGCCCGTCAAAAATACCCGTCAGACCGGTACAGACCGGCTACATGGCCATTCCGCCGTCCACACACAATACCTGGCCCGTAATATACCTGGCCTTATCCGAAGCCAAAAACGCAGCCGCCTCCGCCACATCCTTTGTCTCCCCAAACTCCTTCATGGGAATCTGAGCCCTGGCTCCTTCCTTCACTCCATCCGACAGTACTTCCGTCATCTCCGTATTAATAAATCCCGGCGCAATAGCGTTAACCGTAATCCCTCTGCTTGCCAGCTCCCTGGCCGCCGACTTGGTCATGCCGATAATCCCCGCCTTGGAAGCCGCGTAATTCACCTGCCCCGCATTGCCAAGAACCCCTGACACCGAAGAAATATTAATAATCCTGCCGCTCTTCTGCTTTACCATCTGCCGGGCCACATGACGCATACAATTAAACGCCCCCTTCAGGTTCGTCCTCACAACCGCGTCAAAATCCTCCTCCGACATGCGCATCAAAAGGCCGTCCTTTGTAATCCCCGCATTATTCACCAAAATATCAATATGGCCATAAGACTTAATTACACGGTCCATCAATTTCCCGGCACTCTCAAAATCCGACACATCACACTGGATGGCCTCCGCTTTCCCGCCCTTTTCCTCAATTTCCTTAACCGCGTCCTCCGCCCTCTGGGCCGAACCATTATAATTTACAATCACCGCAGCCCCTGCGGCCGCCAAAGTCCTGGCAATCTCTCTGCCAATCCCCCGGCTTGCCCCGGTAACCACCGCCACCTTACCTGTCAGCATCTGTCCCTTTCTCCTCTCAATTTAAACAAATCCTGCAAACCTAGACACATATGAAACCGATATCAGGCAATTTATTCACCAAAATTTAATCCATGCTGCACCAGCTCCACAACCGATTCGCTATCTCAATTTCTCCAAATCATCCATCTTCTCTATATTAAGAACCTTCACGTCCCTTGAAATCTTTCTCATAAACCCGCTGAGGGTTTTCCCCGGCCCAATCTCCACAAAGGTGTCCACCCCATCTTTCAGCATGGTTTCCACACTCTGCTGCCATCTCACCGAAGAATACACCTGCCGCGTCAGCAGCGGCTTCACCAACGCCTCATCCGTCACATACTCCGCCGTCACATTGGCCACATAGGGAATTTCCGGCTTTGACACCTTAACGTGTTCCAGCACCTTCCCCAGCTTCTCCCCTGCCCCTGTAAGCATCTTCGAATGAAACGGCCCGCTGACATTAAGAGGAACCACCCTCTTAGCGCCGGCTTCCTTCAATTTCATTCCAGCCAGTTCCACAGCTTCCTTTTTCCCGGAAATCACAATCTGCCCCGGGCAATTATAATTGGCGATCTGGACATCCTCCATATCCCCGATCACCTGCTCAATCTTTTCCGCGTCCATAGCCAGCACCGCCGCCATGGCGCCAATCCCCACAGGAACCTCCCCCTGCATCAGGATTCCCCTCTGCCTCACAGTGGTAATGGCATCATCCACGGACATAACCCCCGCAGCCGCCAGCGCGCAATATTCTCCCAGGCTCAGCCCTGCCGCCACATAAGGCCTGATATCCGTCTTCTCCATCAGCACCTTCATCATGGCAATGCCGGCAGTCACCATAGCCGCCTGGGTGTACTCCGTAATATCCAGCCGGTCATTTTTTTCAAAGCATAGCTCTGGCATAGAAAATCCCAAAAGCTCTGACGCCCTGTCAAAAATCCGCCTTGCAGTCTCCGTATTATCGTAAAAATCCTTACCCATGCCAACCGTCTGCGCTCCCTGTCCCGGGAAAATAAATGCAACTTTATTCATGAAATGCTCCTTTTGCTATCACATTGTATCCACATATACCCGCAGATTCGGCAGCAAAATCCCCTGCTGCCTTTCTCTGCCTCAATACAAAAACCAATGGTTTCCCTGCTTCTTTCTGCCGCTTATTTCCAATCCCCGGCAAATCCGCCTGTCTGTCACTCCCACTTCATCAGCGTCTTCGCCTGGTCCATCATTTCCTCAACCATCTCCTTACAGGTCTGCTCTTTCGTAATCAGCCCCGCGATCTGTCCCGCCATAACCGTTCCCTTGGCCACATCGCCCTCCTGAACCGCCCGGCGCAGCGCCCCCAAAGTCATATACTCCAACTCCTCAAAAGATTTCCCCTCTGCCTCCATCTTCACATACTCTCTGGTCATTTCATTTCTCAGACAGCGGATAGGATGTCCATGGCTTCTCCCGGTCACTGCCGAATCAATATCCTTGGCCTTGATGATTCTCTGCTTATAATTCTCATGTACCACGGCCTCCTTAGACACCACAAATCTGGTGCCGATCTGAACCGCCTCAGCCCCAAGCATAAAAGCCGCCGCAATCCCTCTGCCGTCGCCGATTCCTCCTGCCGCAATCACGGGAATCTCAACCGCGTCCGCAACCTGGGGAACCAGGGTCATGGTAGTCTGCTCCCCGATGTGGCCTCCGGACTCACACCCTTCTGCCACAACCGCATCCGCCCCGTGCCGCTCCATGCGCCGTGCCAATGCCACGGAAGCCACCACGGGAATCACCTTCACGCCTGCTGCTTGCCATATGTCCATATACTTCTCAGGATTCCCGGCGCCGGTGGTAACCACCTGAATGCCTTCCTCCACAATCACCTTAGCCACATCATCCGCATAAGGGCTCATCAGCATCACATTCACCCCAAAGGGCTTGTCCGTAAGCTTCCTTGCCTTGCGAATCTCATCCCTGACCACTTCCCCCGGCGCATTGGCCCCGCCGATAAGCCCCAGGCCCCCGGCCTCAGAAACCGCCGCCGCCAGATGATGTTCCGCAACCCAGGCCATACCTCCCTGGATAATGGGGTACTCCACCCCCAAAAGCTCTGTAATTCTTGTCTTCATTTTACTCAACGCCTTTTTCCTTCAGATAATTCATAACTTCGCCTACAGTCAGAAGATTCTGCAAATCCTCCGCCGGAATCTCCACCGAATACTCATCCTCCAGCGCCATCACCAGCTCAAACAAATCCAGAGAATCCGCTGCCAGGTCGTCCTTAAAATTGGAATTCTCCGTAATGGTGTCCGCGTCAACACTTAACTGCTCCGAAATAATTTCCTTCATCTTCTCTAACATGATTTTACTCTCCCTTTCTTCTCTTTCTTTTTTACTCTCCCCTTTGGGAAGAAATGTTTCATCATAAAATAAATTATATATAGCAAGCTTTCGACAAAAATCGAAAAACTTTGACTATCAAATTATTTGTCTAAAAAAATTTTTCTACCACTCAACCAATAACGCCCCCCAGGTAAGCCCGGCCCCAAACCCTGCCAGCACCACCCTGTCGCCTCTGTGAAGCTTCCCCTGCCGGTTCAGCTCATCAAGAAGAATCGGTATGGTAGCCCCGGAAGTATTGCCGTACCGGTCAATATTCATGGGAATCTTGTCCATGGAAATCCTAAGCCGTTTGGCAATGGACTCACATATGCGGTAATTAGCCTGATGCAGTATCAGATATTTCACTTCACCCATATCCGTATCCGCACTCTTCAAAAGACTCTCCACACACTCCGGCACCTTTTTCACCGCAAACTTAAAAACCTCCTGCCCCTCCATGGCAATGTACCCCGGCTCCGGTTTCGTCCCTGTAAGAAGATTCCCCATGGTTCTGGCCTGACACGTGAGAACCGACGCCTTCCTCCCGTCAGAACCAATCCGTCCACATAGCAGTCCCCTGTCTCCGTCTTCACAGGCCCGCACTACTGCTGCCCCGGCCCCGTCGCCGAACAGCACGCAGGTACTCCGGTCCGACCAGTCCACAACCTTGCTCAGATTGTCAACCCCAATCACCAGCCCTGTTTCATAGGCCCCTGTCCTCATCAGCCCGTCCATAGTGTGCAGAGCAAATATAAATCCGGAACAGGCCGCGCTCACATCATACCCTACCGCGTTTCCTGCCCCCAAAATCCCCTGAACCTCACAGGCCGCGCTTGGAAAACAGTTGTCCGCCGTGGTGGTAGCCGCAATGATAATGTCAATCTCCTCCGGCTCCACCCCCGCGTCTTTCAGCGCCAGCTTCGCCGCCTCAGCCGCCATCCAGGTCGTACCCGGCCCGTCGGAAATGTGCCGCTGTTCGATTCCCGTCCGGGTCCTTATCCACTCATCGCTGGTATCCATAACCTCCGCCAAATCGTCATTGGTCACGACCCTGGGCGGAGCAAAAGAACCAGTCCCTATTATCACTGTTTTCATTTTTTGATTTGTCCTTCAAAATGTTTTGATTTTCAAAATAATAGTATATAAATATCCATATTTTGTCAAGAGTAATTTGTATCTTATTTACACTTAGTTTAAAAATTCAGTAACCGTTCAGATAACCCTTGAACGGTTACGCATCCGGCCATGAAAATCGCTTCGCGATGGGGCCAAAGCCTGCTGCCATTACGTTTTCGTACGGTCAGCGCAGCCAGAAAACTCACAGCCGTAAACAGCAATAAAGAAGTGATATGCCATGGCTTCCCCCAATTTTATTGTAATCCACACAGACCAGCACCGATACGACTGTATCGGAGTCGCAGGCCGCCGCACAGGTATCTACACGCCTTACATCGAATCTATTGCTTATCAGGGTATTAACTTCACAAGCGCTTACGCCGCCTGCCCGCTGTGTATCCCCCAGCGCCTCTCTTGGCAGCCCATATTCCTCTGATGTTCATGGGACCGGATATTCCGGACGGCCCCACGACTGGCTGTCCTGCAGGCTGGCATGATCTGATGCCCACTATCCTGGATCTTGCCGGCCTGCCTGTCCCGTCCAGTGTGGACGGCAAAAGTCTTGTCCCGCTGCTGAAAGGAACCGACGACACACCCTTGTGCAGCTATATCCACGGCGAATGTACACATGACTTGATGTTTAATTCCAAAAAACGCCCTAAGATCATACGCCTGGATGACATGAAAGAATATATGCTTCTGGGGCAGATGATTCTCTGCACGGAGATATAGACAGGCGCAAAGGTTTCCTGGTTTTTATCTGGTATCTGCCTGGCCAGCCGCACACATTCTTTGATGGCTGTTTGATTTTTCTCAGTTCCTTTATATGTCAGAGGGAGCATGATCAGGTGTATGAGAACCTCATCTGTCACAGTTTGCTGCTCAATGCTTTTTTGAACTTCTGACAGCCACTGCTGGGAAGGCTCTCCTACCGGATAAGATGGTTCCACCTGTATGATGCAAGTAATGCCATATCTCCTATCATATTTTTATCCGCACCACTCCACACCCTCCATTACATCCAAAATCGCCCGTTTCACTCTTTCATGTAAAATTCTTTCAGATTAGACTTGCCTCCTGCGCTGGTACAGAAAATTCCATTCTCATCACACACAGCCTTAAAAAAGTCATATCCGGAATTAGAATCCTCAACCACCACAGCTTCCGGCCTTACCTTGCCCAAAAACGACGTTCCACTATAAATACGATACAACTCATTATAAGTACGCTTTAAATCATGATACTTTCCGGAAGTATGGATACCATAAATCTCATCCACTGAATAGGGCAGATTTGGCAAATCCTCTCTTGTAACAATCACAAAATAATTATCCGAAGCCTTCACCGCAGCGGCAAACTCCTGAGATTTAACAAATCTATTTTCTTCATCAATAAAAATAATCTGCTCATGGATATTTTGAAGCACAAGGTTCCAGTCATTCCCCCCAAGGGTTCTGCATGGCCTCTGACAAACAACATCAACACCAGAACTCTCCCCAAAAACTGCCGCCTGCTCTAAAAGGTTAATCAGTTGCGTTTTCCCGGTTGCGCTGTCCCCGCGAATGATCGTAATATTTCTCCGAATATCCATTTCATATCGAAGCTTATTATTTTGTACAATAATATGATACATTCCTTTCATTTATCAGCGCTCCTTTATTTTAATCGCCTCTTCCAGATACTCTCTGTAACTGTGAACCACCATACCTGTATTCACTATGACAGCCTCAAATTCAGGCACAGAACTAAAATTCATTACATGATGCAGATTAATAGTCAGATCATCCTGTTTCCCCAGTCTGGCAATCCACTTTGCGCAATTATCCCCGCATGCGGAAGCATTAAATATCCTGCCGCTCTTGTCAAATGCCATGAGAATCAGAGTCTTGACACCTCCAGAAATCTCTTTAGTAGAAATAGGCCCCAGCACCGGACTCTCAATCAGATGCGTACCTACCACCTCTGATTTATCAATATCCCTAATCATCTCAACTGTCAGAGGGTGGGTAATCCACTGGTCCTCATATCGATTATCAAAATACGTAGGGGGATGATAACCCCCCATGTTCCCCTTCTCCAAATATGATTTTCAGCATTATTTTCTTCTCCGAACTTAGACAATAATTTGCTG
>ERZ779624.446-NODE-446-length-13001-cov-9.973737_pt1 | contig 13001 bp, 16 predicted proteins | sample MGYA00514190_ERZ779624 | MGnify/ENA primary metagenome ERZ779624 (study PRJEB29562, sample SAMEA4376706) | mouse gut metagenome | isolation source: Cecum | study: EMG produced TPA metagenomics assembly of the A DSS colitis mouse model was used to assess the... | reverse complement strand
CTTGATCGCCGCATAATGTTTCCTTGTTGTTCAGGCATCAGCATGGCCCAGGACGTCCGCCACCAGATAAATATTCCCTGTTTCCTGATATAAGTTTGTTCCAAAAGTTGACCTGAGCTTACACGGTGTAATCTTCTTATGAGGGACAAATTCTTACGCATATTTTTCAGCAAGGTTCTCCACAGCATGGACACTGATCCGCTTTTTCTGCAAAGAAAAGAACAAAGCATTTTCATCTTCGGGGGCTGCCTGCTCGGCAATGCTGATCCGCGGTCCTTCAATGTAAGCTAAGAGAGCCTGCTCAACTTCTTCGTTAAAATACAATACAGACTCATTTCCGCCCTTACGGATAATGCGGATACTGTTGTTCCGAAAGTTCAAATCCGTAACATCAAGACCGACGCATTCCGATACACGAATCCCGGTACCGAGAAACAGCGTGATGATTGCAATATCCCTGACTTTCGTTTTCAGAAAAAAGTCCCGCTTCTTCCCAGTAAGCTGATTTTCATAATTTTCAATGTTATCGAGCATGATTGCAACCTCATCCGGCTCAAGGCGGATAATTGCCTTTTCATGCAGTTTCGGCATATCGACCTGCATGGCTACGTTTTTTGCCAGCATTTCTTTCTTATAAAAATAATCTAAGAAACTGCGCAGGGAAGACATTTTCTTCGCTATGCTGGTCGCCCCGTTTCTCTGCTCCCCGTTGTCTGCCTCATAATACTTTAAATATTCCTGATATTCCTCAATATCATTGCTTGCCAGATGATCTATATCATTTAATGTTATCTCCTTCATCTTTTTATCCGATAACGCCGGATTTTTCTCCAGCAGGAATCGGAAAAAGACCTGCAGATCATAAGCGTAGGACACTCTGGTCTTTGCGCTGGTTTTCTGTTCGACAGCACGAAAATAGTCTCTCGCATACGGCGGCAGTTCTGTTAATAGCTGCCTTAACAGCAATGTATATTTGGTTTCTTTCTGTTCATGGTAAGTGGTATTTCTCCCTGGCATATTTCACCATCCTCTGAGTAACTATGATGATATTATATCAAATGGTAGTATATACTGCAAAAAACAAACTCAAAATTATAACATACAATTTATTGCCAAACAAAGAAAAAGGGCGGCTGCAAAGTTGCTTTTGCAGCCGCCCTCCCAAACATAACTATTCAGTTCCTACCATTACAACATTATATATAATCCCCTAACTGACACTCACTCGCTTAATGAATTCTTCCGATGCCGCCAGTCTGCCTTCCTCTATTCGGATTGAATAATGATTTTTATCATATTCCCCATCTATAAATCCCTCATAGCCATCTTTCATTGATTCAACACAGAAATCATTGCTATTCTGCATATATGGCAGACATCCCTCCTCAAGCTCTTTTTTCAATTTGGCATAAAACACATACTTCGCATCTGAAAGTTCCGTATAGAATTGCTCGTCATGTCCCCTTTCCCAATCTCTTGCCCAGTCTTCTATAACCGTATAAACAGGCAGAAGTCTACGGCATTTCTCCGGATCTTCTACTCCTTTTATCATTTCCGGTGCCATAATCACTTCATCAAGACTGATATCCTCCAGTTTTTTAGGATTTTGATACAAACTGGAAAATCTTTTCTCCAATTCGTCAATGTCATACGGCGATACCGGCGGATCAAATGTACAGTAAATATCCGGCGTATCATTCTCCGTCTCTTTGTCCTCTCCGTTGCGGATTTCTGTAATGAGCCCGTAAAGCCCTTCATACTCACTCTGGCTCGTCCCGACAACTGGCTGTCCTATAACAAATGAAACTCTTTTATACTCAAATTTTGCGCCATTACGATTGATAATCATACGCTACCTCCATATTTTTTAGAAAATTTAAGAGGCAGCCGCTAAACGCAGCCACCCCTTCACATTCTGACTATGTATGTAAATCAGTTAAACGGAAGTTCCTCGTCAATCCCGTCCGGAATGTTCATAAATCCATCTCCTGCCGTATTGCCTGCATATCCGCCGCCAGAGTTTTCCCCGCCACCAGAAGCATTCTTACTCTCCGCAAATTCCTGATCTTCTACGACAATATCCGTCGTATAAACTTTCTGACCATCCTTGTTCGTATAACTTCCCGTCTGGATGCGGCCGGTTACAGCGATTTTGATTCCCTTGTAGAAATATCTCTCTGCAAACTCGCCTGCGCGTCCAAATGCCACGCAGTTTATAAAATCTGCCGTCTGCTCCTCACCCTCTTTTTTGAACCGTCTGTCTACCGCCAGCGTATATCGTGCTACTGCTGTTGCCTGTTCACTCTGGCTGTAGCGCACCTCCGGATTTCTTGTCAGCCTTCCCATCAATATTACCTTATTCATTTTACATCCTCCTTATTGTGTTTATTATACAACAAATTTACTTGTTATCAATTAAAAATCTGCGTCACATTTCTTACGCACTTTAATGTATCCTTTTTCCGCGCGGCGGAAATCTTTTCATACAGCACCATCATTTTGGAACGTTTGTTCTGTATATGAATTCTACAATACTTCTTCAAAATAGCTTCCTTATATCAATTCCATTCCAAACATTTCCTGAAAGCAGGCATTACACATATTCTGGCCGCGAGCCAAAAGTCCCCTGTCACCTGCCGGCATATCCGGGAAAATATCCTGAATCAGATACCGCTCCCCATCCAAATACCGGCGATACTTTTCTGCCGCAGATTTTTTGACAATTAAAGGAAACGCATGACAGCAGATACAGCACTCAGCAACCAGATATTCTTCATCCTCCTTCAAGGCATCCTGCCATTTCAAATAATCTTCGTAGTCTTTGTTTGTGTATGTCTTCAGCACCTCTGCATCAAACTCAAATTCGGGATAGCTCACAAAACCGGAGCGCGCCGTTCTGCCTGTACGCCTTCCAAAACCAGCATTTTCCAGAGCATCCACAATCTGTTCTCCCATATTGTTTACATCAATAAACGCCTTGTTTTTACCCGGCGCATCATCAAGACCGCATGTGAGCGTATAGTAACCGTCCTCTTTTTCACAGCCTTTTTCGTAAAGCAGCACTGCAAGTGTCCGATTATGCTCATAACTGCTAAGTTTTAATTCCATATGCAGCGTCTTTCCCTGTGTATTATATTCAAATATCTTTTTCATCCTGCTCTCCTTCTTCATTTCTGTTTTTTCTTCCAACAAATCCCGTCTGGATTCTTACCTCATTATATGCAAGCTCCCTATCCACTTTTGGACCGCTTATCGCAAGCAGCATCATAATGTTTGACATTTCCACATTCGGATGCGCCTCTTGATAAGCCTCAATGATGGCATCCTGCACGTTAGCCGCTACCAGAATCCTGCAGCAGTCATACATGGTATCTTCTTTTTCTTCATACCCTGCCGACTGTGCCACACTGCGGTAAAAATCCTCCAGCGTCTGTCGTTTCTGCTCATCTGTCAGCAAAACCCTTGTTTCCTTTACCTCATTCATTCTCATCCTCCTTTTATTTGGGTCAGGGTGTACCCCTGTTCCCGGTAATCCTGCAACTCTTCCGTAAGTTCCGCCCGGTCAACATTGCTTAAAAACTCTCCCTGCTCTGTCCGTATTTCGTAATACCCGTCTCCCCGGCTATGCGGAAATCTACGAAACGAACAAATGATGCCCTTTTGGATGACATCTGTTGGCATAACTGCGCTCATACGCGTTCTCCTTTCATAAAATTGCGCAAAAGAAGCGCCTACAGATTATCTGTAAACGCCATAAATTATGCAATACCCTCATTACTTCCTACATCCCAAGCACCTTTCTGACCCTTGCCCAGAACATTGCGCTGCACTCATTGTCACGGGGCATGATCCCCACATTTTTCATACAGTCAAAAAGCGGCTCCAGCTCAATCAGAAACTGTCCGCTGATAATGCTGTACCCAAGCATCCGCTCTGTTTCCACAGCCTCCCAGAAAATTTCCGGCCAAAGACAATAGACCATATACCAATGCTGTTTCCCTGCTTTCAGGCAGCCTTTACAGTTCGCGTGCTTTGCCATCTTGTAAGTTGCCGGAAGTTCAATCCCAATTTCACGGATGTCTTCTAAGTGGCTTTCTGTCAGCTTGTCTGCCAGCGGATATTCGCTCAGATATCCCTGCCAGAGCAGATGTTTCTTTCTTCGTGCGATCCTGTGCGGCTCATAACCATCGAAACCGTATACCAGTGTGATCTCTCCTGATATTTCCCCTCTTCTGACTGGATAGCTCTCTTGCAGCCATTTCTGAAACGGCTCAGTCTTTAGATAATAAGTACAGATACTGCTACCGGCGCCAAAACGTATCATATTCATCTGCCGGCATAAAGAAAGCGGCGTATCTGTCTGAAAGTTCTCCCGATTGACATATACAATCGGCAAATCCAGATAATCCGCCACTTCCTGCTTGAAACGCTTTACATCTTCATCTTCCACTTTACTACTGATATCATGGTTTAAAAGTATCGTATTCTTTCTGCCATGTCTAAATACGGTTTCCACAGCGGCAAGCGCCGAGCTGTGTCCGCCACTGAAACACACCACATATTTCATCCTTTTCTCCCGCTTTCTTTCATATTTTGAAAAAGCGGGAAAAATTCTTATATTTATTTCCTCCCAATGACCTGCCTGGATATCAGACAGCGGGCTGTCCCGCAGGATACACGGCTTCTGCCTTCTCCCTATGGCGAGCTGCAATCAACAGCAGGCGTCATCACCATTCCTTTTTTACGCGAACATGGTGTCTTTGTTCCGGCACGGATCATTCCGCGGCTGATTACTCTATCGGGGATTTCCCCCTCACCTTGCAACCCTGTTTACAGGGATCGAAAAGAATGAATATGTTTTTTCTTCCGCAACGGCACACGAACCGTCATCTGCCATTTGGCACTGTTATTTTCCGTTACAATACCATCAAACTCCCTTTCCAGCTTGTGAATCTGTTCTGTCGTTGCATTACTGCTTTCTTTGACAAGCCCAAAATCCTTCCCATCACTGGCAACATAATATAAATCACCTTCCTTATGGATATGTATTCTTTTTCCAACCGGAATCTGATGCGGTCCTGTCATGATTACCGTAAAATCTACTGTTCTTTTAATCATTATTTGAACTTACTCCTTATTTTTCTTAAAATATGGGATAACAGGTCAAAATCCGAAATCCCCAGTCCGCCGTTTCCGCTTTTTCCAGCACAAGACGCAGTTTACTTAACCCCTCATGCACCCTGTCATCTTCCCTGCGGTAGCCGTAACCGATACTTTGATTGAGATCTGCGGACAATACCAGCACGTCACTGACAGCAGACAGCAGCCATACTGCAATTTTCTCTTCATAATACTGCGCTAACAACGCTTGCACAGCGGACAAAGCAATCTCAAAGTCATAAAAGGATGTCGCATACCGTATATCTCCTGCTGTGAGCCTTGTCCTTAATATGCCAAGCTGTATATCCACATGCTTTCTGATGGTATGGCCTTCATAAAGGTTCACCTTTTCCAAATTTTCCCGGATATTTTCCAGTACAACTGTAATCTGTTCTTCCGGAATGTCCCGAAATAAATCTACCATTTCTTTTTCCTTTCCTCCAAAAATGGCGGGACATCCGAAAAAGGCGGACAAATCCCGCCCTTTCAGACGCAATAAATTTTATTTAGTTTTTAGCCGGCACAGTTTTGACAGGCAGAACCGCAACGCAAACTCCGGCGGATACTTCCCGCCTTTTATCCCGTTTACGGAATCCTGAATGATGAAAATGGCTTCATCCGCCTGCCCGCCGGTCGGTTTCGGCACGTAAGTCCTCATATGTACCCCTGCTTCTTTCAGGGTACATCCGCAGACATTCAGCTTATAAAGGATACGATAACTGCGAAGCAACAAAGAAAGTGTGCCAATCACGTTCTGGTCACCCTTTTCCAGTATCAGGTCAGCCTGATGAAACAACTCCACTGTCTGATTCTCATCAATCAGCCGGATCAACCGAAAGATATCTTCCTTTTCATTTAGCGGAATCAGACGCTCCACCAGGTCCGGCGTAATCTCACCGCTCGTTGTACAGAGCTTTTCCAGCGCCGACTTCACATCATACAGGTTTACTTCCTCCATATCATAATTGATCCGGTAAAGGAGCTCTGTATATGCCTGCTTTGTAATCTTACAGCCACATTTTTTGACATGACTTAATATAAAACGCTCTAATATCTGCCCGTCTTTATCGAACTGTTTCACGGAATCCTTAGAAAAACGCTTATATAGCGCAAGTCTCCTGTCAATCTCTTTTACAAACACAAACAAATCCGTGCCCTGTGAGGGATTTTCAAGATACTTTTCCAGAAGCATATTCGCCTGTAACTTTTCAAACTGCAGCACCAGCACACGCCTTGATGCAATAAACGGCGCCTGCCTTGCAAAATCCCGCTCGGTCTCCGTAAACTGATCCGTAACCAGCAGATTGATGTCCGGCATATCCACATCTTTTATTACTTCCTTCCGATACGCGTTGATGAGATATGGCTCCGTTCCAAAAATCAATTCATTTCTCATACCGCTCCCTCCTGTTTACTGTCACATACTCCTGTATGTCCTTTAGAAATCTGCTCTTTCCGGGATACGATTCCAGTAAAAACAGCACACGTTTTGCGCGCGTCAGCGCAACATACAAAAGCCGCCTGTCTTCTTCCACATCATCCCCTTCAAACTCATCAATACCACAGATCACCACCACTGGAAATTCCTTTCCCTTAGCGTCATGCGCTGTCAGCATATGTACCTGGTTCTTATCGCCAGACGTATAATAAATCCTTGTATCATCCTCGAAGACCTCCATTGCTTTCATCGTATTGTATAGCTGCCATTTTGCCGGAATTTTCTTTTCATAAATAATTTCCCGCAGTTTTTCAAAAACCTCCGCAGTGCAGATATCCTCCGGGAAAAACTCTTCTTCCAGCCGTTCCAGCGCTTGTCTTAAGGGCAGTTCCAGCATCTGGAGCGCAGCATAAATCTTCCCGTATGCATACTCTAATGACTTATGCTCCATATCCATATGCTCTTTATTCAGATAATACCGGCTCACAGTTTCTCCCTTGAATCCGCAGATCAGTCCGCGCATCACATGGTCATTATATAGTCCGAGACCCCTTTTTTTCTTAGTGACATCACACCCAAATCCTGAGAGCAGACGGAACAACGGTTTATCCTGCCCCATCCCCTTTATGGACAGCTCCAGCAGATCAAGCACTGAGCGGAATACAAAATCTTCCCGCAGATAAAACTTGGGACGCTCCATAGGGATTACAATATCGCCTGCTGAGGCTGCACGCTCTGAAAGTTCCCACAGTTTTAGCAGTTCCTTATTCGTCCTTGCGATGACCGCGATATCCTGATAGTCATATCCTTTCTGCAGGATTTCCATAATCAGATCCGGCAGGTGACTCTCTTTAAAAAAGGGAATATGAATCGCCTTGAACCCCGTTTCAGACATCGCCCTGAGCTTCATGGGCACCCGCTTCGTATTCTGTGATATCAGGCCACACGCAAGTTCAACAATCTCCTTCGATGAACGGTAGTTATCCTCCATCCATAAATCCTCTGTTTCCGGATATATTTCGGGGAACTCCAGCATGAACTGATTACTCCCTCCCCGAAAGGCGTAAATGGACTGGTCCGCATCACCACAGATCATAATGTTATTCTCCGGGCTTTTAACCAAAAGCTGCACAAATTCCACCTGTGCTTCATCAAGATCCTGCACTTCATCGACCATCACATAATCATAGGAGTCCTGCACCGCATCCAGCACACCTTCACACCTTTTTAGCAGGTCTACAGCCATTGTAATCTGTTCATCATAGGTAATGAAACATAACGCCTTGTAAGCGGAATCATACAATTCCTTTGCCCGCAAAATACCTTCAATATCCTTTTTAGGATATGCACCTCTGAAGATTTCTTCTCCATTTCTATCAATGAAATCAAAATCCTTTAGCAAAGTTGCAATTAATCCGTAGCGCATAGTGATGCCTTCATAACTAACTCCTGAAATTGGCACATGCTCTAAAATCCACATTAAAAGCTCCTTACAGTCAACCTTACCCGCAAGGATCACTCTTCCCACAAGGCTCTCATTTTCTGTCAGAATGCGAAATGCCAGTGCATGCAGCGTAGATACGACGGGTCCATTTTCCATACCAATACGCGCTGCCATCTCCTGCGCTGCTTTTTTGGTAAAGGTAATCGCTAATATACGCTTTGGCGGCACCCCCTTTTCAATCAAATATTTCACGCGTTCCACAAGAACCGCTGTTTTTCCACTTCCCGGACCGGCACACACGCGGATCGGACCTTTTCCATGCTCAATAACCGCTCTCTGCACATCAGAAAAACGAAACTCTTTTTTTACAGCAGGTTCTTTTTCCTGCGTTTTTACATAGATCTTATTTGCGCTTCTGCACATTTCCTCGAAACAGCAGTCCTGACACTTTCCCGGTTCCGCATTCTCAGTAAGCATTCTAATCCGTTCTGACACACCTTCTGGATACGCAGTAAGAAATTCCTCTTCTGTAAAGCAGATCACGTTGGCTCCCCTTTTCTTTTCAAACTCTGCTAGACAGTTATTTGTATCTTCCGAGGAAACCATCCTTACCATCATCACCCGAACCGCCCTGGCTGGAAATGCCTCACGAAGCCCTTTTAGCAGTACCAGCATCTCCACACTTCCCATAACCTTGTTTTCTTCTTTCCGTGCACAATAAGAATAAGGTCGTGTAAACTTCCTGCATAGTATGATTCCAGTAATACCTCCATTGCCATGCTGTACTAAAAGATCCGCTCTGCCGTTTATGTGTGTAACCGTGATTTCATTACAGCATAGAGAAATCGGTACATTTACCGTAAAGCCTGCCTGAAAAACAGTTCTTCCACCCGACACAAGTTCTTTCAAATAACCGCTCTCCAGAAATCTCTCAATCAAGTCAAAGTCTTTCTGAATGATCTTCTTTTTCTGCCAGCTAAACGGAAACCATTCCGTCCGATATGAGTTTTCCAAATATGCCCGAACTTCCGATAAAATCATCTCCACTTTCTTTTCATTTGCAATACCTCTAGCACATATTTCCAGTGCCTCTTGAAAACATATTCCTCTTTCATTCTGTCCCTTTAAGAACAGACTTCGGAGCATATACTTCCTCCTGCACTCCATGAGCGCCAATATGTCTTTGCCTGTCATATCTCCTCCTTAAAAAAACAGGGTGGCAGACCGCCACCCTTTCCCGCTATGCTGCATTTTCCATACTGCTTTCTCTCCGGAAAAGTTCAATCTTTTCATTTGCAAGCTGCAGCATTTTATATAATTTTACTGCCTTACAGATCCAGTTCGGATTGATTGCCTCAAAAGATACATATGAGTTCCCGTCACAGCCGAGTACCACGCCGCAGTAGGATTTCCCGCTAATTTTTCCCTTTTTGCACTCGTAAAATGCCATATATGGCTCCCAGACATCTTCCTCCAGCTTTGCAATCCACTGATCCTCACCTTTACATACCGCTTCTATCACATCTGGATGTTCTTCCCGAAACTGCATATACGCATCTAATTCCGGATTCCATACAATTACCAGATAGCCTTCCTCCAGTCCCCCTACCGTATCCATTGCAGTCTCCCATTCGGCCAGCAGGACATCCTTTAAAAAACAGTCATCCAGTACGGTATCAAGACATTTGCGGTATCCTTGCTGAAAATAATCTTCGTCTTTCCACGCTCTATCTTCATCCGCCAGATATTCCCTTAAAAACTCCGTACTGACCGGCTCCATGCACCATCCGCAGTCACACATGGCATTCTCAAGCAGACTTGCCGCTTCCAGATACCAGAAATCTAAACCATCATTGTCCCCGATGATCCGGCCTATCTCTAAACTCCCGGCAATGTGAGTCCCATACCTTTTATCAAATAGCTTAAAATAATGAAACACCAGAAGGGCAAAGCAATCCGTCATATATACTTCCGTTGCATATGGCCTGACATAAATTTCCTCAAGAACATCCGTATCAAAAGGCTCTGTATCGATCTGTACAATGTCTTCAAACCGTTCCATGCACTTCTCCTTCCTGCCGGTATCCAAACCGGCGCTCTGCACAATTTATCAGCATATGCAGGATTAGTATCTGTACCATGAAGTTATAATCCATATCCAGAATAGATACATGCATATCACTATGATAAGCTTCAAAAAATCCCACGATATATTTCTGATTCTCATAACAGCTCGTCTTCTGTTCCAGTCCAAGTGCAAAAGGATCTGCCATCCTCCTTAATATCCGTTCAATCACTTCTGCCGCATCTGAAAACTTTTCTTTCACCAGATCTTCATTCTTCCGGCAGAAATCGTAGTAATCATAGATTGCTCGGTTCTGGCAGACTGTGACCTTGATATTCCAATAGCCCTGCTTTTTCAGTTCAAGAAACCCAGGCATATAAGAGAAAATACGTTCCCATTCCTGACAAACAGAACTTTCTCCAGGTGAAAATTCAGGCAGCTCTCCTTCCCCAGTCAGCCGAATGCTTTTGACACTCCATCCGCAACAGTCCATAATATCCTCAAAAAACTCTTCCATAATCTGAGATCTTGGCTTGTTACTGCCGTCTGCTCCATGACAAAACATATACTTACTGGTTTTTGCCATATAACAATTCCACCGGGGAACAGGGATATGGCAGCTAAACCGGGACACAAACCGCTCCATATAGCGTAGAAAAAGAACAAAGTGTGCACTTTCTACCAATGCCGTTTCCTCTGTCTCCCTGTCCAGTTCCTCACCCATCGCGCCATAATCAAAAGGGTATCTGTCAAGCCGCAGTATCTCCTCCAGCTCCATGCGCCACCTCCTTATTTGTACGATCCATGCTGTAACACTTAAAGGCGTCAAAGAAAAAGACACCCCCGACCCAATCGCCATCCAGAAATTTCTGTGTATTGACAAGCAGAATCCACGCCGCAATCTGGTTCGTCAACATATGCTGCGGCGCTGCGACATTTAAGACCTCACAGCTTTCCACGCTACGCCTTACTTCTTTTACTTCCAATATCTCCGGAAAATATTCGCAACGATCCGCATACATCTCAATACCGCCAATCTTGGAACCGATAACCACCTCGCCTGCGCTGTACTCATTGGCACTGTCCATATAAATACAGTGCTGCCTTGCCTGATAGAACCGGTGCATACTCTGCCTGCACTGGTGATTGTCCACACAGCCGACTAAAAGCACCATGTCATTTTTTCCCACAAGTTTTTCCAGATCAGCCGGCACATCAATATAGGCATCATAATATTCCGACCGGATGCCATATGCCTGAGATAAAATTTCTGACATGACCTGCGCCTTGTTTCGCCCGACATCCTGCGCTAAGAATGCCTGTCTTACCAGATTCTTTTCCTCCACACTGTCGCCGTCAACAAGAATCAGCCGGACTCTGTCTCCCGCTTTCATGCCGTACAGCAGACGTCCCAATTCCTTAATATAATGGCTGCCGGTCCCCCCGCAGCCTACCACGATAATATCAGTCATATAATACGCCCTCCATATCAAACACATCTGAAAGCGCAAGTTCCCTGTAATGACCGGCAATGCCGGCACGCAGTTTCCATGCCGGCATCCTGCCACCAATCTTCCCAAGAACCAAAAACAGCCTCGTCCCTTTTTCATCATGGTCATCCACTGAGGAGAAAAAGGCATTCATCTGACCGTGGCTGTGAACATCCATTACAAGAACCTTCTCGCTTTCCAACAGCATATCCCTGTCAAATATCACCGTGCATACATCTGCTTTCTGTTCCGGAAAATGAAGCTCATAAGTACCCGCCTTATTGTAACGCGGCGAAATAAAATACCCATCTACTGTAGCTTTCCTGCAGATTAAATTCGCAGCATAAAAATTTCATCTGCACAAGTGTGCCGTTTCTTACCGCACGCTTTTTCCGCTACACAATACAGACAGCTGTGCCGATATACTGCCTGGATAACAGACAAAAGAAAAGAGGAAGCCCACCCGCTAAAGTCGGTCTTCCTCTCTCCATGAATAAAGCCATGCGCTCCTGCCCATGCAGAACCGCCAAGGCTGTACCCTCAACACTATGATACGGTTAAATGCCCTTGATTGCAAGTTAAAAAATACCATCCTGTATATCAAAAAACTATACCGGCAGTCCCTTCAGCTCAATCCGCTGTTTCTTTTAGCCTGCCCTTACTGCGGCGCGAAAGGAGCCTGCAAAAAAAGGGGCAGCTATGAACGCAGCCTTGTCACCTTCCCCGATGGAAAGCCGGAAGTACTCCGCCTGAAAATCCCACGCGTGCAGTGCCCCTGCGGAAAGTCCCACGCTCTCCTGCCGGATTTTATCGTGCCATACTTTTCTTACTCCCTTCCCATGATCCTTATGCTCCTTTCCGACTACTTCCACAGGCGGCTCACGGTCCGCGGCATCTGCGAAAAATACATGGTCAGCCCGCCTCTCATCTACCGCTTGAAAAAACAGTTCCTTCTCCATAAGAAACAGTGGCTTGGCGCCCTGCGTGACATGGAGCTTTCCCCTCCCGATTTTATGGAGGAATTACTGACGTCTTTTTACGCCCGGTTCCAAAATGCTTTCCTGCGGCTGACCACATACAGTTTTCTCCAGTCACACAAAAACCCGGCGAACTGCAGCAGACCCCGTTTTGGTCCTGCGGACACCTGCCCTTTCTGCCATAACCTGTGAATCGACTCTGTCTGTTGCCTCCTTTATCATAAAGGGGACTACAAAAAAGGAGGCTTTTTCATGGAAGAAAAGAAAAACAACCAAATGCAGGCGGATGACTGTGACGCTGCCATAAAGACTGCACAGTTCCGCTTTGCACTCATTGCCCCTCTTGTGCAGGGGCTTGTTCCCGATGGAAGCGATACGGCTTACTTCATGCGTATCACAAAGGAGCCGCTCACCTTACCCGATGGCA
>ERZ779624.445-NODE-445-length-13007-cov-41.408277_pt1 | contig 13007 bp, 15 predicted proteins | sample MGYA00514190_ERZ779624 | MGnify/ENA primary metagenome ERZ779624 (study PRJEB29562, sample SAMEA4376706) | mouse gut metagenome | isolation source: Cecum | study: EMG produced TPA metagenomics assembly of the A DSS colitis mouse model was used to assess the... | reverse complement strand
CCGGAAGCAGCCGCACCGGGAAAATCCGGCGCACAGGAAAAAGCGGGCGCAGCCCCGAAAGAAGCCTTTACCCCGGAAACGATTTACAGAGTGCGCCGGAACCCTTACAGCGACAGCCGGGAAAACAGCTACCTCTTGCAAGCCTATGTGACACAGGAGAACGGGCGGGCGAAAATGGGCGACGTGCTTTATACGGGAACGCCGGAGAAATGCCGCGAGCTTATGGGGCAGCTCAAAAGCGGCGAGCTGACCGAGGGCGACATAAAGCAGCTTTACGCAAAGGCACAGGAAACGGCGCAGACCGCCGGACAGGACAAAGACACCTTTTCCATTTACCAGATAAAGGGCGGGGACGAAACAAGGGATTTCCGCTTTGAGCCTTACGACCGCCTGCAGGCGGCGGGAAATGTGGTTGACAGGGCGAACTATGAGCTTGTCTATTCCGCGCCCCTTGCGCCGGAAACTTCCCTTGAAGATATTTACACCCGCTTCAATATCGACCACCCCAAAGACTTTAAGGGACACAGCCTTTCCGTTTCGGACGTGGTAGTGCTTCATCAGGACGGACAGGACGCGGCGCATTTCGTTGACAGTATAGGTTTCCGGGAAGTGCCGGAGTTTTTACAGGAGCAAAAGCAGCTTACCCCGGACGACTTGGAAACGGGCGAAACTGTCAAAACACCGAGAGGGACTTTCCATGTAACCGCCATGAGCCGGGAGCAGATAGAAGCCGCCGGATATGGCTTTCACCACCAGTCGGACGACGGAAAGTATCTGATTATGGGGAACGGGACGCGGGCGTTTGCCGTTGCCGCAGAGCAGCCGGAAAAGGCAGACCCCTTGAAGCATATCGAGGACACCGTAGAGCAGAACGACAACAGCTTTGACGGTATCATCAACAACACCCCTACCGTTGACGAACTGGAAGCAAAGGTCAAGGCGGGAGAAACAATTTCCCTTGTTGACCTGGCTAACGCGGTCAAAGCCGACAAAGAGCGCGGCAAGGAAGCGAAGCCGGAAAAGAAGCCCTCTATCCGGGCGCAGCTTAGGGCTGACAAGGAAAAGGCGCAGAAGAAAAACGCAAAGCAGAAGTCACAGGACTTGGAAAGGAGCTGACCCATGCCGGAACAGAGCAGATTTGAAAACGTGGATTTGTTCGCTTCTCTTGAAGCGATATTGAAACAGAACACAGGATTTTTTCAGAGCGATTTTGACATTGACAAAGAGATTATCGCAAAGGCGGCGGCAAGCCCCCACAGGGAGGACAAGACCCTTTTGTGGTTCTGCCGCCCGTCCGGGACGCATTGCTTCCGGGAGCGCGACGTTTTCCTCAAAGATACCGCGCCCCACAACACATGGCGTTTCTACATGGAGCAGACAAGCGACCGCGTACTTGCCTATGCAATCGAGCTGACGGGCAAGGAGCGCGGGAAAATCAAGGGCAATCTGTACGAACTGGACTACGCTAAACATTATGAGCGTGTCAAGGAAAAGGAGCTGCCCGCCGATACGGTGAAGCTGATTTATGAGCATGGGGAAAGGGTACAGGAAGCCGGGAGATATTTTGACGGAACCCCAGACCCGCAGCTTGGGAAGTTTGAACGCTTTGAAGCCCTACCCAACGACCCGGATGCGTTGCAAGCTCTTTTACAGGAAGAACGGCGCAGCCGGGAGCAGCTTTCGCCGGGGGATTTCAAGGCGCATATCGCAACCTTGCGGGACGGGCTGATTGAAACGGAAGCGCGGCGCATTGTGCGGGAAATGAAGCGGCACGACACGCCGAACAGCCCGAACAAGACCCATTTCATGGCAGAGCTTTCCCCGGCGTTCATGCGGCTTGCAGCCACAAAGGACACTGACCGCCTTTTCTCCATGCTGCCCTACAAGACACTTTCCTTTTCCATAATCGAGGGCAGACATGGGACGTATGCGCTGATTGACAAGGGGGAGAACCGGGACAGGGAGATAAGGAAGCCCCGCCCCTCTATCCGGGCGCAGCTTAAAGCGGACAAGGCAAAGACCACCCCGAAAAAGGCGGCGGCTAAAACAAAAAATCACGATATGGAGGTATGAGCATGATTAGACTGACTGTTGAAGAAACAAACCTTTTGAGCATTTACAACGAGGGCGGCAAGCGGGCTTTGATTGAGAATGTCAACGCCGCGCTGCCCCACATGGACGCGGATATGCGGGAGCTTGCAAAGCGCACCCTTTCCAAAGTGGACGCTTTGACCGAAGCGGAATTTGCAGAGCTTCCCATTTACGCCGCTGATGAAGTATGAACGGGGTTAAGCGGCTGACGCCGCCCCAGAGCCGGAAAGTCAACGCCCTTGTGCGCCGGACGTGCTGCAATTATGATAACGGGAACTGTATCTTACTGGACGACGGGGACGAGTGCGTATGTCCGCAGCTCATTTCCTATTCGCTTCTCTGCAAGTGGTTCCGGGTTGCGGTGCTTCCCGCCGACAGGCTGCTTTATGCGGAGCTTTACCAGACAGGGGATAAGAAGAAATGTACCGAGTGCGGCGCGTTCTTTGCGTCAACCTCTAACAGTGTCAAATACTGCCCCGTCTGCCGGAAGCGTATCACCCGCCGACAAGCCGCCGAGCGCATGAGGAAAAGCCGCGCCCCTGTTACGCAGTAGGCGCGGAAAACCCCTTGATTTACAGGGCTTTCCGGGCGTGAAAACCGGATAGGCGATACTTTATACCTTTACCCCCGAAAATGGCGTTCTACTGCGTAACATTCATGAAAACAGCACCCATAAAAAGACAGGGCGCGGAAGTCATATACTGGCTTCCGCGTCCTGTTCTTTTTTTGCCTATCTGACATTTCCCTTTTCCATTTCTTCAAGCGGGAACTGCGGGAGGGCTTCTATCAGCTTCTTTGTGATAGACTGGCGCATATCTTCGTTGATTTCCTGTTTCGTGCTTCCGTCCGGCTGTCTGACCGCTACCGTCGATAGCCTGTCGATTTCGTCCTTGTAGCACTCCACGACTTTCTCCACCGCCCATTTTTCCCCGGCAACGGCGGCGCGTATGGTTTCATATTCCGGCATTTTCTGGTTTTCCATGCTTCAATGCTCCTGTCTATATTTGATAGCCCTATCATAGCACAGCGGCGGGGATTTTGCTATCCTTATCCGCGCTCTGTTTCCTTTTCCCGTTCCGGCTGTCTGTCTGCCTGTAAAATGCTGTCAATGTTCTGCTTGATAATGTCATATTCCCGGACTTTCTTTTTCAGCTTCCCATAGTCGGCGTAAAGGGCTTCTTTCTGCGCTTGGAGGGCTTCATATTCCGATTGCAGCGCGGCGAGGTTCGGGAGCTTCGCAATGCCCGCCGCTTTCAGCGACCTTGCGGCGGCTTCATGGAGGATAATTGCCTGTTCCTGTCCGGCGCGGTATTTCTCCCTGTTCCTTGCCTTACGGTATGCGTCATAGGCGGGCTTTGTCTTTTGGTAGGTGGAAACATTCTTGATAAGCACCGCCATTTCCGCAAGCCGCTTTTCGGCGTTCTTCAATGCGTCTGCCGCCTGTCCGCTTTCCGCTGCCATTTCCTCAATCCGGCTGACTAAATCCGCGTACTGCTCAATCTTATGTTCCGTCAAGAAATTCATGGTCTTTGCTGCCTGTTTCAGATTGTGGATTTTCGCCCACTGTTCATAGCCCTTACTCTGCGCCGCCTTGATACTGTTCTCAATGTCGATAAGCAGCGACACGCCGCGCTGTTCTCTGGGAGCTTTCGTCGCTTTTGTCCGTCTGCCCGCTATCCGTTCCCTTATGGCTTCCTCTGTATAGTCTGCGCCGAGGGTTTTAAGGCGGGTGAAGCGTTCCTGTCCGGGGGCGCGGCATGATACATATTTCCCCGGCTTTATCTCATAGCCCGCCGCCTGTAACCGCGTTAGCAATTCCTCAAAACTGGAAACTTGGGGGATAAGCGCGTCAACGGCAATCTTTAGCTTGCCTTTCCAACTGGTACCCGTCTTTTCAGCTTGATATTCCGCATAGCTCTTTCCCTTGCTGCCCTTGCCGGGAACGACGACGGACAAGCCATTCTCCCGGCACAGCTTGTCGCTCATGTTCCGTATGCCGTAATAGCTCCTTTTGTTGGAATTGTATTTGTGGTGGTCTACGAAATTTACGGCGCAGAAAATAATGTGATTGTGGACGTGTCCTTTGTCAATGTGCGTCGTGAGTACATATTCATGCTGCCCCTTTGTTACCGCGTCGGCAAGCTGCCGCCCGATCTCATGGGCTTTCTCATAGTCCACTTCCCCCGGCGCAAAGGACTGTATCAAGTGAAAAGCTAAATTGTTTCCCTTATCCCGCGCTTGTGAGAGGGTATAGCCAAACTCAATATCTGCCGTTTCATAGCTGCACCCGAAAGAGGACACCAGCATTTTTCCGTCCGTCTTGTCCGGGTTTTCGATATAGTCAAGGGCTTTGCTTAGAGTGCTTTTAATAGGCTTAATCTTTGTAACCGCCATATCTCCGCAAGCACCCCCTTTATTTCCTCTATGTCCTCTTGGTATGCGTTCCCCGTCGCGTTTACGCGGCGTGCTATCTGGTTGACGTTGACACCGATTTTCTGTATCTCTGCGGTCATTGCCTTTATATCGGCATGGTCTATCTGAATGATATACCCGTCAATGGCAATCTTCCGCAGATATGCCGCCATGTTCCGGGTGGGTACGAGCTTCATTTTTTCCAGTATTAAATCCCGTTCCGCTTCCGTCACTCTGAATTTGATTTGCACCGTTCTTTTGCGTCCGTTCATGTATTCGCTCCTTTCCTTTCCGTTCCGAGGGTTTGGGACACTTCCCAACAAGCAATTTTCAACCGACGCGCCGCAGCGCGGGAGGGGGAAAATACGGAAGTGGGTACCCGCTTCCTATGCTTGCTACGAATGTTTTTATCCTTTAGGCTCTTATCACCTACTACGGAGAAAAAGCGATTTTGCCAAACTTACGCAAAAGAAAAACGCTGCAACCTCAAAAAAGATTACAACGCTTTCTAAATCCTGTTCAGTTTTAAGCCGGACATTCCTATTCGCCCTCTTTTTCGACTTCGGAAATCTCTTTTGCCGTTGCGGTCACAATCCGTATGCCTGTATCGCTCATACCGTCAAGGAGCGCGTCAAGCTGCCGCCGCTGCGTGTTCTTCTCCGGCGGCGTTTCCAAAAGGAACTGGTCTACGGATATATTGTAGCGGAGCATAAGCTCAAAGAATATCTGCAAACTTGGGTGCTGCCCCTTGTTCTCAATGTTCGCAAGGTAGCGCGGCGAGATAAACATTTCGTCGCTTACTTTCTTGCGGCTCTCCTTGCGCCCTGTCCGCGCCGCCTTTATCGCTGCCCCAAAAGCCTTGAAGTCGTATTTCGGTACTGGTCTTTTTGCCATAGTTATTCACCCTGTTACATTTTACTGTTCACCTTTCCTTTTGGATATGTTTACACAGTTCTATTAGTTAGCCAAAATAAAACATATTATTATTGGTTTCCCATTTTGGATATTTGTCATTTTTCTTTGATAGGGATTGACAAAATCTCTGAAATAAATATAATAGTCTATATAGACTGAATTATTATTTTGAGTCATTTAAGGAGAGGAACAATATGCCAAAAATATTTAGCGAGCATGAACGCTCTGCAATTCAAGCGTCAATGTTGGAGGTTGGTGCGGAGCTTTTAAAGCGTAAAGGTATCAAACAAGTATCTGTTGAGGATATTGCCAAAGGGGTTCACATTGCAAAAGGTACATTTTATTCCTTTTACCATTCAAGGGAAGAATTGCTTTGGGATGTTATACAAGTTGAGGAGCAGCACATTGTTGACGAAATTTTATTTATCTCTTCTCAAGATTTCGATTTAAGGACAAAAGTTCGCAAAATTTTATATGAAGTATATTTGAAAGATGACAGTATCGTTTTTTATTTGCCAGATATGGATATTTCATATATTATGCGAAAACTGCCGCCAGAAGTTTCGCGTTCAGTAGAGAAGCGCACAATAGATATTAACAGGACAATTCTTGCTGCTTGTGATATTGACGCAAGTGATGAAAATGTTGAAATTTTAACTGGAATGTTAAATGCATTACAATTTGCTTGTACAAATCAAATTCCTAAATCAAAATCAGCAAAAAGAGTGGTACTGGATATTTTGGTGGAAGCAATTATAAATTACTTTTGTAAAGACAAACCCATAACCTGCTTGAAAAGTGGGATATAAATATGGCTAAAAAAACAGACAAAAAAAGATTGTTTAGCGATAAGTGTTATTCAAAAGACTTTAGTCTTATAATTTTAGGGCAGACCATATCTATTTTAGGCTCGTCGCTTCTGCGGTTTGCTCTATCTCTTTATGTGTTGGATATAACAGGACGTGCGGATTTGTTTGCGACCATATTCGCAATCTCCAATATCCCACGCTTGCTAATGCCGATTGGAGGGGCAATCGCAGACCGCTTTAATCGGCGTAACTTAATGGTAATTTATGATTTCAGCAGCAGTTTCATTGTTGTTCTCTTATTCCTGCTGATGTCAACGGGAAATCCCTCTATTATTGTAATTGGAGCAGTTATGATTTTCCTTTCTATCATAAGCTCCATGTATACCCCGGCAGTGAGCGCAAGCGTTCCTTTGCTGGTACAAGAACACAAGATAGAAAGCGCAAACGGGATAGTTACGGCTGTTCAAGCATTATCTGATGTTACTGCTCCCGTTATAGGAGGACTTTTCTATCACATGATGGGCGTTACTGCACTTGTTATCATCAGTGGTATTGCATTCTCTTTATCCGCAGTCATGGAGATTTTTATCAGGATACCGTTTACAAAACGGCGGCAGAAATGGAATATCATAAAAACAATTTTTACCGATATGAAAGAGGGTTTTGTCTATGCGATAAAGGAGCCATTTATTCTCAAAGCTATGATATTGGCGGCATTGATTAACCTTATTCTATCCCCTGTTATCTTTGTCGGAACTCCCATTATTTTGCGAGTGACAATGCAAAGCACAGACGTTATGTACGGCGTAGGTATGGGCTTAATAAATTTTGCCGCTATTTTAGGGGCACTAACAATCGGCTTCTTTACAAAGTCGCTCAAAATGAAATTAACATACCGTTGGCTCATTGCTATCGCTCTATTGTTAGTACCCGTTACCTTATCACTTATGCCGTTCGTTGTAAACTTCGGCTATTATCCCGCTTTTTTGCTTTTCATGTTCGGGGTGATACCAATTTCTTTTATACTGACTTTGCTATCTATCTTTGTTATCAGTAAAGTGCAGAAAAAAACATCAAATGAAAATTTGGGTAAAGTAATGGCAATTATTATGGCCGTAGCTCATTGCACAACACCGATAGGACAAGTTGTATATGGTAATATACTTGAATCATTTCAAACGCAGACCTATTTACCGATATTGCTAACATCTTTTACATTGTTAGCTCTGGCATTTGTTGCATACTGTGTTTTGAAAAATGACGAGGAATAGACAGTGTGTAAACAGGATGTTTATGAAATTAAGAACAATACTTTTGAAATAAAAGGAGGCAACAGTTATGTTTTGGAGAGCAAAAAGCGGAAGTGTAGGCATTGACGATACAGATATGGACTATATCTCTTTTGGAAAAGGAAACGACATTTTAATCATACTTCCTGGATTGGGTGATGGATTAACCACAGTTAAAGGAATGGCTATACCTATGGCTATGACATATCGTTTGTATGCAAAAGATTACAAAGTATATGTTTTCAGCAGAAAAAATCATTTGAATGAGGGCTATTCTACAAAAGATATGGCGAAAGACCAAGCAACAGCCATGAAAATTCTTGGTATCACTAAAGCAAAAGTTTTAGGTGTTTCTCAAGGCGGAATGATAGCCCAATATCTTGCGATTGATTATCCTGATTTAGTCGATAAGCTGGTACTTACAGTTACGTTATCGAAGCAGAACAGCGGCGTACAAGCAGTTATCACAAATATGATTAAGTTGGCAGAACAAGGAAATCACAAAGGTCTAATGATTGACACAGCCGAAAAGTCTTATTCGGAGAATTACTTGAAAAAATATCGTTTGCTTTATCCCTTACTTGGGAGAATAGGCAAGCCCAAAAGTTATAATCGGTTTCTTATACAGGCGGCTTCTTGCGTTCAACATAACACATACGAAAAATTGGGTAATATTGTATGCCCTACTTTGGTAATTGGGGGAGATGACGATAAAATTGTTGGTGTAGCTGCTTCTATTGAATTAGCCGATAAGATTAAGGATAGCGAATTGTTCATCTACAAAGGTCTTGGACACGCCGTGTATGAGGAAGCAAAAGACTTTAATAAGCGTGTTATAAGTTTTCTAAACAGGTAATTATAATGATGAAATTAGAATGGCTTCGCTGCCCTATTTGTGGGAATAAAACCAGAAATCGAATACGAGAAGATACTATTTTAGTAAATTTCCCTTTGTACTGTCCTAAGTGCAAACAAGAAACTTTAATCAATGTCTTAAAATTGCATATATCAGTTATCAAAGAGCCAGACGCACAGACGCAGAGCCGATAACAAGCAGAACTTTTGAGCTGCTGTTATCGGCTCTTTCTTTAATAACAAAATTTATCTGCCGCACGACGGCAAAAGAAAAAAGCCGTCGTTCAGTAGGTACTTTCTCATACTCTTATAAACGACGGTTTTTGAGAAATCAAAGCCGCCGTTTCTTTTTATCTTCTCAAGAAATTACGCGATATCACTGTTAAAAGCGGCGGCTAAAGGAGGTAGCCGCCATGAAGCACATACCCTATCGACAAAATCCGACGGTCATTGACACATCAAAAAAAGCCCGCCCACCACCGGGGAAAATTACGCTTGTATATATGAACTGTCTAATCATCTAAATACTGCTTACAATACCTATGCGCCTGTCCGGGCTTTTCGGACGGGCGCATTTTGCTGCTCAAAAAATTTTTTGAAGAAATTTCAAAAAATCTTCGGCGTTTTTGAAAAACGCCGTATTGCCCCGCGAAAAGGGGGAAGCACCACCAACTTTCCAACGAGAAAGGAGGTGAGAATGTGGAACCTAATAGCAGGGAGTTTTACAAACAGTGTGCTTTTCAGAAGTTTTGTAATACGGTATTGCACAATGAAGCGTGCGACACTCATAGAGAGCTTCGCAGACACAAGGCAAAGGAAGTGACCTTTTCTGACATGACCTTAGACGAAGCGCGGCAGCTTCATACGTTTGACGAATATTTCAAACGGGAAACTGTCGAAACCGTCTTTGAGAAAGCCGGGAAGAAAATCACGCCGAAGCTGCTTCTTGAAGCAATCCGTACTTTGCCGGAAGAAAAGCGCAAAGCCGTACTCCTGTACTATTTCGAGGGAATGAACGACACCGAGATTGCGGAGCTGTTCAATACGTCGAGAAGCACGATACAGTACAGGCGGACAAGCTCTTTTGAGAAATTAAGAAAATATCTGGAGGAAAATGCTGATGAATGGGACGAATGGTAACGAACCCGGCTACCCGGAAAATGCCCTTGTTCCCTATCCTGTCATTGTGGCAGCGACAAAGGGCGACCCGGACGCTATGAAGATTGTCTTGCAGCATTTCAGCGGCTACATAGCCCGCCTCTCCATGCGGAAGCTGTACGACGAGCGCGGGAACGTCTATTTCGGCGTAGACCACGACATTCGGGAACGGCTGCAAGCAAAACTGATGATGGCTGTCCTCACCTTTAGGACAGAGGAATAACCGCAACGGCGGCGGGACGCTTTCTCTCACCCCCTTTTCCGTTCCGCTGCTGACGCGGACAGCACAGCCATTTTGAACCTTGAAAAAGAAAGCGGCGCAAGATAACGGCGGCGCAGCATAGGGCAAATCGGATACGTTCCTTTTGCGCCGAGCCATACGGCGGGTGCGCCATGACGCTATCCGGGCGAGGTTATCCCCGCCCGGACAGCCGAGCGACCAACACCGCGCCGGAAAGCAAGTGTAGCGGCTTGCGGGCGACGACAGCGCAGAATATACAATGATACTTCCTTACAGCCACAGTCCGAGCGTTAAGAGCGTCGCAGGCAATGGGTAGGGCTGCATGAGAACCATGCCGGGGTGAAATTCCCATGAGGTTATGCTGATAACCGTCCGATTAAAGCCTTTGTTTTCTTGAATAGTGGACTTGCTGCTATTCATAGACTGTATTATATGTTTGCGAAAGAAAGGGGGATTTTCTTTGACGCAAAACCAAACGCCCGTTACCACAACGGAGCATAAAATAGGAAAAGTTACTTACCTTGTATGTTCGTCCGCAAGTGAACGCGCGACGGACACACTGGATAAAAAGATAAAAAAGCTCATTCGCAAAGACATGGAGCTGAACCCCGCAAACGCCCGGAAATAGGGCGTTTCTTCACATTTTATACATGACACAGGCAGCGGTATGTGGTATAATATAGACAGTACAAATACCATGCTTGTCTGTCGTCGGAAAGGAGGACAAAATGTTACAGACAGACAAGATTACCGCTTTATATTGCAGATTGAGCCAGGAAGATATGCAAGCCGGGGAAAGCGAAAGCATACAGAACCAAAAGCTGATTTTACAAAAGTATGCTGACGAACACCACTTTTTCAACACGCGCTTTTTCGTAGACGACGGATTTTCCGGCGTGAGCTTTGAGCGTGAGGGGCTTCAAGCCATGCTGCATGAAGTTGAAGCCGGGAACGTGGCGACCGTCATAACAAAAGACCTTTCCCGTCTGGGACGTAATTATCTGAAAACCGGCGAGCTGATAGAGATTGTTTTCCCCGAATACGAAGTGCGCTACATTGCCATTAACGACGGTGTAGACACAGCAAGGGAAGATAACGAGTTTACCCCTCTGCGGAACTGGTTCAACGAGTTTTACGCCCGCGACACTTCAAAGAAAATCCGGGCTGTCAAACAGGCAAAGGCGCAGAAAGGCGAGCGCGTCAACGGGCAAGTGCCTTATGGGTACATAGCTGACCCCAACGACCGCAATCATCTATTGCCCGACCCGGAAACGGCGCACATTGTAAAACAGATTTTCGCTATGTATGTGCGCGGCGACCGTATCTGCGAAATTCAGAACTGGCTACGGGAACATGAGGTATTGACTGTTGCAGAATTGCAGTACAGGCGCACAGGAAGCCACAGGCACCCCCGCCCACACCCGAATTGTATTTACAACTGGCCGGATAAGACGCTCTATGACATTCTGGCGCGTAAAGAGTATTTGGGGCATACCATTACAGGCAAGAGCTATAAGGTATCTTACAAATCGAAAAAGACGAAGAAGAACCCGGAGGAAAAGCGTTACTTCTTCCCCAACACACACGAACCCTTGATTGATGAAGAAACCTTTGAGCTTGCACAGAAACGGATTGCCACCAAACACCGCCCTACAAAGGTTGATGAAATTGACATTTTTTCGGGGCTTCTCTTTTGCGGGGACTGCGGCTATAAAATGTATCTGCAACAGGGAGCCGGGACACTGGAACGCAAACACGCCTACACTTGCGGCAAGTATCGAAACAGGATAAGGACTGGCGAGCTTTGCACTACCCATTATATCCGAAAGAGCGTCCTTAAAGAACTTGTCCTTGCCGATTTACAAAGGGTATTGTCCTATGTGAAAGAGCATGAACAGGAGTTTATCGAAACCGCCAACGAGTGCAGCGCAAAGGCAGTACAAAAGACGCTGACACAGCAGCGGAAAGAGCTTGACAAGGCGCAGAACCGTATTAACGAGCTGAACATCTTATTCCGCAAGCTCTACGAGGACAACGCTTTAGGGAAACTTTCAGATGAACAATTTGCTTTTCTGACTTCCGGCTATGATGAAGAAAAAAAGACGCTGACCCGGAGGATTGCGGAGCTGTCACAGGAAATCGACAACGCCACCGAGCGCAGCGCGGACGTGAAAAGGTTTGTCGCACTGGTACGCAAATACACCGCCATTACCGAACTGACCTACGAAAACGTCCATGAATTTATTGACCGTATTCTTATTCACGAACTGGATAAGGAAACGAACACCCGCAAAATCGAAATCTTTTATAGCTTTGTCGGCAGAGTTGATACAGGCGACAAGCCTACCGAAAGTATCTCCTATTTCAGACAGATAGGAGCCGACGTAAAGAGTTATGCTATCTAACATACATCAAAAAGAGGTAAGATAACGCCCTCTGCAAAAAAGGTTACGTTATCTTACCTCAACAAACGTCACGCCCGATACACCGTCGTCAATGAAGAAAACAGGATTGGAAAAGCCGTTGTCCGCCGCATATTTGGAGAGGACTGCTTTCTGGTTCACAATGCTGTTGCTGTCGCCCTCTAACGTATCTTCCTGCGAAAGACGGGCGTATAATGCTGTTATCTGTCCGGGCTTATATGTATTTGCTGTCATATGTTCATTCCTCCTGTAATGAACGCCCGACAAACAGTAGTGTTAAAATCATTATAGCGCATTTATCCCTGTTTGTCATTGGGCGGTTTGACGGTTTCCGATTTTATGAGCCGTATCATCTTGTCGCGGAGCCGTTCCGAGCCGCCGCAGGAGGTAGACACTTCATAGTATGTGCCGCCGATTTTGTAGCAGACGGTTTCCTCTGTCGGCTTCCCTTTTTCCGGCAGATAGCCGCTGTCCTTGATTTCTGGTTCCCAATCCATTCTTTTCCCTTCCTTTCCGTATTTGCTAAATGATAAGTTTCGGAGCAAGCATAGGAAACGGGTACCCATTTCCGTAAATCTGCCCGTCCGCGCTACGGCTTGCCGGACAGATTTTGCTTGTTGGGAAGTTTCCCAAACCCTCTTGAAAATCCTCCCACTACCTACAACACCGCACAGGGCGTTTTTGACGAATATTTGAGAGAAATTTTTCAAAAAGTTTTCCTTGCTTCTTAATACGGGGGAGTTTCAGAAATGCCAAATATGAATGAAAAAGTATTTTAATCCCCCATCTGAGATGGGGAGAATGGAATAAGCCG
>ERZ779624.442-NODE-442-length-13075-cov-4.777266_pt1 | contig 13075 bp, 13 predicted proteins | sample MGYA00514190_ERZ779624 | MGnify/ENA primary metagenome ERZ779624 (study PRJEB29562, sample SAMEA4376706) | mouse gut metagenome | isolation source: Cecum | study: EMG produced TPA metagenomics assembly of the A DSS colitis mouse model was used to assess the... | reverse complement strand
TCCCGCTTGATCTGCCAGAACTCCACATCCGGCATCAGCCCCAGGACAATCTCCAGAACATCCGCCCCCTCATCCGGAATCGCAAACGGAAAATAATCAAACTCCACACTGGCCGAAATATGGCCCTCATACTCATACATCCCCTGTAAAATCCGAAGAAAGGTGGTCTTCCCTCTCCCGTTCCTCCCCGTAAACCCCAGCTTCCAGTCCGTGTCGATCCGGAAAGACACATGCTCAAACACCGGGACATAACTGCCCTCATAGGTAAATGACAGATCTGATACCTGAATCAATGACATACACATTCCTCCTTTAAACCATAAAAAAGACTGCAAGAATCGAACCTTCCATTCCGCAGCCACTTGGCAAAAGGAGAAAACTCCCCCATATTCGCACAAAAATAAGAGGCGGACAAGGTAACATTCCTGCAAAACAGGCATAAGAAATAAACGGGCCAATGCCCGGACTCCTTATGCGGTTACATTCGCAGGTTGTTACCTCATCCTCTCACCCCTCTCATTGATCTGCACGTATTTTAGCATGAAAACTGGGATGTGTCAATAGAGGGGAACAGATCTGATCATGTCGTAATAGTTGAGATACCCCTCATACTTTCCCCATATATTGAGATACTAACCATGTGAAAATCTATAACTACGCAGAAAAGAGGTCAAATCATGGTAACAGATAATCGGAAAGTAGTATTGATCGGCGCCGGGATGGTGGGGATGAGCTACGCTTACTCCCTTTTAAACCAAAACGCCTGTGACGAACTGGTTCTCATTGACTTGAACAAGAAACGGGCGGAAGGGGAAGCCATGGATCTAAACCACGGCCTGGCCTTCTCCGCCGCCAACATGAAGATCTATGCCGGAGAGTATGAGGACTGTAAAGACGCGGATATCGTGGTGATCTGCGCGGGCGTGGCCCAGAAGCCGGGGGAGACCAGGCTGGCTCTCTTAAAGCGCAATGCCAAAGTGTTCCGCTCCATCATAGAGCCTGTGACTGCCTCAGGCTTTGACGGAATCTTTCTGGTGGCAACAAACCCGGTGGATATTATGACAAAGATCACCTATGTGCTCTCCGGATTCAACCCCCGGAAGATCCTGGGTACCGGAACGGCCCTGGATACAGCCAGGCTTCGGTATCTTTTGGGGGAGTATCTGCGGGTAGACCCGAGAAATATCCACGCCTACGTCTTCGGAGAACACGGTGACAGTGAATTCGTGCCTTGGAGCCAGGCCCAATTAGCCACTAAATCCATTCTCCAGCTGTGTGACGAGAACTCTGAGATCGAAAGGGAGCGGTTAAAAGAGATCGAAAGGGAAGTCCAGGGGGCCGCCTACAAGATCATCGAGGCCAAAAATGCCACCTACTACGGCATCGGCATGGCGCTCACCCGCATCACCAGGGCCATATTCGGCGATGAAAGCAGCGTCCTCACCGTGTCCGCCATGCTCAAAGGCGAGTATGGACAGACCGACGTATTCTCCGGCGTCCCCTGTATCATTAACAAAAACGGCGTCCAGAGAGTCCTGAAACTGGCCCTGTCCCAGGAAGAGCTTGGCCGGCTGGAACAGTCCTGCAACGTACTGAGAGACAGCTATGAAGAACTGGCCAGAGAGGGCGATAGGGAGGAAGTCTAGACTTCCTCCCTATCGCCCTGATCTGGGACCAATCTCAGACGCGCTGCAAATGAAAGAACAAAGCTCCGATAAGATTGGCGTCATTGCCGTACTTACAGGGTACGATCTCCGGCTTTCCAAAGGGCGTAAACGGGATCAGTTCAAACTGCCGGTCCACACACTGGCGGATCTTTTCCGCCACCTCCGGCCGGGCGCTGATCCCGCCGCCAATGGCAAACCGCTCCAGATCCAGCACAGACTGTATCCCATGGATTCCCGCAGCGGTGTAGCGTCCAAATTCCTCAAAGGCTTCAACAGCCTCCGCTTCCCCCGCGTCATAGGCTCTGAAAAATTCAAGTCCGTCTATGCCGTGTCCCCGCTCCGGCAATCCCTTTCTTTTGGCGTAGAGCCGCAAAAGCCCTGTTGTGGAGGTATAGCTGCTCCACATTGCCTTGGCATTCTCGCTGCCAATATCCGGAATCCCTTCCGACAGTTTCGCCAGATCCGCGGCAAAGCATGACAGCTCCCCTGCTCCAAATGTGCTTCCCATCCAGACTTTCTTGTTCAGCACGATTCCGCCGCCGATGCCTGTCCCCAAAACCAGCACGGCCCCGCTGTCAACATCTGACAGAGCCCCGCTCCATGCCTCCGCGCTGGCAGCACATTTGCCGTCATTGACCACTGTCACCGGCACATGAAGCCGCTCCTCAAAATACTGCCCCATAGGCGCGTCCTTGATAAACCGGAAGGCTCCCCCTGTGTAAGCGATTCCTTTCTTCGTGTCGATCCTGCCGGGCATGGACACCGCCGCCCCCTGGTACTGGCCTTCAAACTCTCTTCCGATCTCCTGGATCGTGTCCATAAGAGACTCCATGCTGTCCATGGGAGACTTTGCCCTTCCCTGTTTGAGAAACCCGCCGTCATCTCCCATAAGGGCGTATTTGATGTAGGTTCCTCCCAAGTCCAATGCAAGATATTGTTTCATGTATAACTCCTCCTTTCGATCATGACTCCTCACCGTTTTTAGACCATCCCGATCCCTGTCATCTGTCTGACGATTTTTGATGAAATATTTTCCTCTCCTATCGAACGATCATTCCCGCGATCAGAAGCAATTCATCCATATTGTGAACCACCTGCTCTGTGTTCAGAACCTTCACCTCAAATGCCCCGTCGCCAAAATCCATTAAATGGCACAGATTAATGGTCACATCCTGCTTCTCTCCGATCCTTAAGGTCCACTTGGCGCAGTTATCGCCGCATGCAGACGCGTTAAATATCTTTTCCGGCATTTTATAGATCGCGATCAGCGTCTTAACCCCTCCCGACAATTCTCTTGCAGAGATTCCTCCCAGAACAGGACTGTCAATAACTCTTGGCCCTATAACCTCTGACCGGTCTACATCCCTGATCATCTCTCTGGAAAGTTTATCTGTGATCCATTCATCCGTATAAGTATTTTAAAATAAATCATCGGATTGTAGATGGCTTCCGGCATATCACCATAAAAAATATTCAGCATATCCTATCTCCTCACAAAAACAGTACCTGTCATTCATTATAGCCCAAAATCGCCTCCAAAACAATTCTTTTCGTAACAGTTCAGATAACCCTTGAACTGTTACGCATCCGGCCATGAAAATCGCTTACGCGTAGGCCGGATCCTGCTGCCATTACGTTTTCGTACGGTCAGCGCGGTAAACGCGCAGACCTACCTAAACTGTTGCTTCTTTTCAGCATGAAAAAAGCTGTCTCTCCATCCCGGATAAGACAGCCTTTCCCCAAATCTATTTATATCTCTCAGCCCCTCTGCCCCTCTTCATCATCCACCTACGATCTCGGACAGTTTCACCTTTCGATTCTCAAACCGGGACTTTGCGCAGGCGTCGGCGGTGGCGATGGCGTTTTTGGCCGCCTCCCCGGTGAGCAGAGGTTTGAACTCCTCATCTGGCTGGGCCCCGTGCATGATCCCGTTAAAATATTCCATCTCGTCATACATGATGCCATGGAGCCACATAGGCGGCTTTTTGCCCGGCTTCCCGTACATGATGGCTCCGTCCATCTCCGTCCCGTGATAGATGCGGGTGCGGTCGTCGTCCTCCTCCTGGGACTTGTGGATCAGGAAATGCTCCTCCTTATCCCCTGTTTTCAGAGTGCCGCCGCAGTTAAACATATCCAGGCGGATAGCGCCCTCAGTTCCCTGGATCAGAACATAGTGCTCCGGCCAGTGGAAGGCAGAGCCGTACTCCAAAACAGCATACCGGTTGTCCGGATACTCCATAGTAATAAACAGCATATCGTCCTCATCTCCAAAGCCTTCCCCCTGGTGGGCCACATTGCCTCCTGCCATGGTCACCTTCTCCGGACAGCCGCCCATCAAAAACTGGATGCAGTCCAGCTCGTGGATGTGATGGTACAGATGGCCCCCTGATTTGGAGCGGATCTTCTTCCAGCTGATGGAGGGCTGCACATCCTCCCACCCGTTTCTGGCAGAATGACAGTACAGCACCTTGCCGATCACGCCGTCATTGATCATCTTCTTCGCCGAGCGCACGCCCCTGAAGAAATTCATCACATGGCCTGCCATAAAGGTCACATGGCAGCGGTCGCAGGCCTCCACCATCTGGGCGCAGTCCTCATAGGAAAGGGCAATGGGCTTTTCACAGAATACATGGACCCCGTGTTCCGCCGCCTTGATCACCGGTTCCTTGTGGAGGTAGTTGGGCGAAGCCACGATGACCGCGTCCACGTCCTCCCTGCCATACAAAACGTCCAGATCCGTCTCCACGTCACAGCCCAGCTCCGCTGCCACGGCCTCCGCGTTTTCCGGGTCATACACAGCCACCACCTTAGCGCCTTTTTGCTCCTTCATGATGCGGGCCAGCTCCGCCCCAAAATACCCTGTTCCAACTACCGCGTATCCAATTGTTTTCATCACTGTTCTCCTTTATTTTTCGGTTTATTGCTATTTCCCCTTGTGTCCCTCCCTGAGAACTCATAAATCCTGTAAAGCATCCCCTGTCATCAGCTTCCAACGATCTCCCTTAAACTTACCTTCCGGCTCTCCTTCAGGGACAGGGTACCCGCGTCCGCCGTGGCGATGGAATTTCTGGCCGCCTCCCCGGTGAGCAGAGGCAGAAACTCCTCAGTCACCTCTCCTCCGTGGAGCACCTTATTTAAAAACTCCATCTCCTCGTCCATAATGCCCTGGAGCCACAAGAAAGGCTTTCTCCCCGGCCTGCCGAACTGATTGCCATTGTCCGCCTGGGTCTCCTGATAGATCCTGGTCCTGTCGTCGTCCTCCTCTTTTGTCCGGTGTACCAGGAAATGTTCCTCCTTATCCTCTGTCTTCAGGGTCATGCCGCAGTTGCACATATCGATCTTTATGGCTCCCTTGGTCCCCTGGATCAGAAGATAATGTTCCTGCCACCGAAAGGCGGATCCATACTCCAGCAGGGCGTACCGGTTTCCCGGATACTCCATGGTGATAAACAACATATCATCCTCATCCCCGTAAGCGTCCTCCTGGTGGGCCACATTGCCCCCTGCCATGGTCACTTTCTCCGGACATCCGCCCATGAGAAACTGCACGCAGTCCAACTCGTGGATATGATGGTAGAGATGGCCTCCTGATTTGGACCGGGTCTTTTTCCATGTCTCGGACGCCCCGGTTCCCTCCCAGGCGTTGCGGGCTCCGTGGCAGTAGAGAATATCCCCGATCACTCCCTGGCCGATCAGCTCCTTCGCCTTTCGCACTCCCCTGAAAAAGTTCATCACATGTCCTGCCATAAAGATCACCTTATGCTCCTGGCAGGTTTGCGTCATCTCCTGACAGTCCCCGTAAGAAAGGGCAATGGGCTTTTCACAGAACACGTGAAGACCGTGTTTTGCAGCCGCGATCACCGGCTCCTTGTGCAGATAATTGGGAGTTGCCACAATAACTGCCTGAATGTCCTTTCTGGACACCAGAGCCTCCAGGCTCTCCGATGCCTCGCAGCACAGCTCCTCTGCCACCGCAGCCCCGTTTTCCGGGTCATAGACCGCCCGGATCTTTGCCCCCGGCTTTGTATTCATGATCCGCGCCAACTCCGCGCCAAAATAACCGGAACCAACGACTCCATATCCTATCACTTCCATATTTCCACCTCGTTTTCTCTCATAAAACGTTTACATAGTTTGCGCATTACGATTTCACAGCCCCATCTGCCATGCCTCCCGCGATCTTGTTCTGGATCAGGCAGAAGAAGATCACCGACGGCAGCACCACCAGAGCCGACGCTGCCATCATGTCGCCCCAGTCTAAGATCTCCGCGCCGTCCAGGGCCCGCAGGGCCACAGCCACAGTCATCTTGCTGGTATTGTTCATCAAGATCAGGGCGTACAAAAACTCGTTCCATGTATTGATAAACGTGTAGATGGCCGTGGCCACCACCCCGGGAGCCACCAGGGGAAGCACCACCTGAACAAAGGTCTGCATCTTGTTGGCCCCGTCGATCCTGGCCGCCTCCTCGATCTCCACAGGCACGGTCCTGAAAAATCCGGTAAGGAGCCACACCGCGTATGGCACGGAAAAGGACAGGTACACGATCACAAGTCCGATCCTGGTATTAATAAGCCCCAGCTTGCCCATGACCACCGAATAGGGGATGGCCAGAAGGATAGGCGGGAATATGTAGGTAGTCACCAACACTTTTGACATGGCGGACCCCAGCTTCTTAAAAAACCGCACAATACCGTAAGCTGCCAGGGAGGCCACCGTAATGGCGATCACCGTGGTCACCAGGGAAATGATCACGCTGTTTTTAATATTGCCGAAAAATTTCAGGTCATTGATCACGTGGGTATAATAATCAAGGGTCCATGTCCTGGGCCAGAAGGCTGTGGGATTGCCGGTCAGCTCCCCTTTCCCTTTTACTGACGAGATCAGGATCCACACCAGCGGAAAAATAGAAACAAAGGTGAGCAGTATCAAATACACATGGCTGATCACAGAGCCTGCCCTTATTTTTTTCATCTGCCTTCTTTTCATTTGCCTTCCTCCTTCTCCCACTTATTGATCACCGCAAAATAGATACCGCATATGGCCATCAGGAACAAAAACAGCAGAACCGTCACCGCCGAGGAGCGGCCAATCAGCTTGGTGCTCCAGCCCATATTGTACGCGTACAGCGGAATGGTCTGGGTAGATCCCGCAGGCCCTCCTCCCGTGATCAGATAGATCAGATCAAAGTTGTTAAAGATCCACACCGTCCTAAGAACCACCAAAAGTCCTACCACCATCTTAATATGAGGCACTGTCACATAATAGAAAGACTGCCACGGCCTCGCTCCGTCGATCTGTGCCGCCTCGTACTGATCCCTTGGCACAGTCTCCAGTGCAGAGAGCACATTTACCATGATCATAGGCGCGCCGAACCATATATTGATCATCACCAGGGTGAGAAACGCCATGGTGCCGCTGGTGAGAAACTGAGGCGCAGTCTCACAAAGTCCAAGCTTCACAAGCACATTGGGCAAAAATCCGTATACTCCGTTGAGGATCCATTTCCATGAAAACGCGATTACAATGGAGGGAAACGCCCACGGAATGATCAGCAGCGTCTTATAAATGCCCTTGCAGACCTTGATCCGCTTCAATGCCAGCGCGGCTGTAAATCCAACCACGATCTGTCCGATCAGGGATAAAACCGTCCACTTCAGGGAGTGGAAAAACGAAAGCCAGAACCCGCTGTCCTTAAGCACCTCCGCGTAATTCTTAAAGCCGATAAATTTATACGCAGGCTTGATGAGGTTTTTGTTGGTAAAGCTGTACACAACGCTGGAACAGATGGGATAAATGAACAGCGCGATCACAATCACAATGGCGGGCAGCACAAACAACCATCTGGTATAACTTTTCTTTCCCAAATTTTTTCCTCCTTTTTTCGTAAATCGGGCAAAAATATAGCAGGATAGCCCGAGACTATCCTGCTTGGCGCATTTTCTTAAAAAATGCCCGGGCAGCTGCCTACTCAGCCGTTTCAAACAACGCGTTTAATTTGTCCTCAGCCGTCTTTGCCGCAGTCTCAACGTCCGTTCCATTGGTGATGATGTCCTGGAACATCTCCTCGATCACATGGTTATTCTGCATAATTCCCGCCTGCACATTGGGCCCATGCTCATAACCAAAGGCGGTGCCAATGTCAGCGGCAGCTGTCAGCACTTCCTCTGCATGAGTAAACTGTTTAATGGTTTCATCGTCTTTGTAGGCATCTGTGTCCGCGATCCCCTTGATGGCGGGAAGCATGCCTACCGGCGTGGCGTGAAGGAATTCCACATATGTCTCCTCGTCATACAGTGTCTTCATAAATGCCTTGCAGATCTCCGGATGCTTGGATGCCTTCCACACCACCATGGGAGTGTTGGTGGTCATGATTCCCTGGGTCTCGCTGCCCGCGTCGATCTTTGGAACCGGGTAGCAGTCCACGTACTGGAGCAGATCCGGCGAGTTGGCCGCAACCCCTGAGATCTGGAACCCGGAGTTAAAGTCAAAGGCGGTCTTACCCTGGTAATAGAGAGTGGCCTGATCCAGCACGTCAAAGTTGATGGAATCCTTGGGCGAGCAGTCATTGTACACCTTCACCCAGTAATTGATGCCCTCAATGGCAAGGTCGCTGGTAAGGTCTGCCTTTAAGTCGTCAGTCAGCAGGCTTCCGCCGCCGCTCCTCACATAGAAGTCCAGGAAAAAGGTGGCCTGGAAATCATTGGTCCCGCAGGGGAAGGACAAGCCGTACACCCCATCCTTTGTGAGAGCCTTGGCCGTCTCGTAAAGCTCATCCCAGGTCCCCGGCACTTCCAGTCCGTTCTGCTCTAAAAGGTCCTTCCGGATCCACATCACATGGGCGTGGCGGTAAAGGGGTACGGAATAATTGTTGCCGTCCATGGATCCCTCCGCAATAGCCGTCTCAGCAAACTTGTCCCTGCCAATGTCGTCGATCAGGTCATTGATAGGCGTCAAGGCGTCAGCATTGATCATTTCCGCAACCTGGGCCGGCAGGGCTGTGCTCATATCCGGCACATTGCCCGACGCGAGACCAGTGGTCCATTTGGTATAAAAGTCATTCCAGGAAAATGTCTCGATGGTGATCTTTACGTCCGGATTTTCCGCCATAAATTTGTCCGCCGCCTTCTGGATCGTCTCCAGCCTTGGCCCTTGGGTAAAGGAATGCCAGAAAGTGATCTCCCCGGAAAGTTCCCCCGCGTCCGCCCCTGCCTGTCCTGTCGTCCCGTTTCCTGACGCCTGTGAGGACGGGGACGCGTCTCCCCCGGAGCCCCCGCAGCCGGCCAGTGCCGTAGCCGCGATCGCCGCTGCAAGAATAAGGCTTGTGTAACGTTTTCTCATTTTTCTTCTCCTTTTCTTTGTTGGTCAATTTGCTGTTTCTAATGGTATTATATTCATTTTTTTTATGCATTTCAACATGCTGGACAACTTATAATAGCACAAAACAACCATTAATTTATTTTTTTGTCATGTTTGGTTTTATCCCTTCCTAACACGAATAAATCGGATCTTTAAGTTCGTCATATACGAACATAAAAACCCGAATACCCTAATCTGCGGAAGAACGGAATCTTGATATTGCTTTCCATTACAGGGGGATAAATCCTTTCGGGTTCGCAACACCATCGCTCTAACATCACTCAACAATATACTGAGGCCATAAAAAAATACACCAATTTCATTATTTTGCACAAGAAATCGTTCCTACAGGCTTAATTTCAATAAGGCAGAAGCCGCCAAAAAAGGCCCCGGCATTGTACTGCCGGAACCTTAATCGTTCTATGAACATTTTATCAACATTCCATCCGTGATCAGCCATCATCCCCCACTGGCCCCAGGGACTTAGACAATTTCCCGGCTAATCCTGATAACGCCTCACTCCTGGGACCTTTTCCTGTACTGATTCGGCGTCATTCCAAACGCCTGCCGAAACACCCGTATAAAATGATTGGAGTCCTCAAACCCCACGTCATGGGCAATGCAGTTTACCGGGTCGTTGGACACCAAAAGAAGCCTGGCAGCCATGGTCAGGCGCACCTGCCGGATAAACTCCGTGGCCGTCTTCCCGGTGGCTCCTTTAAACAGGCGGCGGAATGTGGTGGCCGCCACCTCCGCCATATCGCAAAGCTTTTCCGAAGTATACTCCTCCGTGGGATTAAGCATGATGTAATCGATCACCGTCTGTATCCTGGGATCTGTCTGGACCGCAGAGCTCTTCACCCTCCTGCGGATCTGTTCCAGATTGTACTCCAGACTGTTGATCTCCGTCTTCACATCCCCCGGCTCATCAAAATTCAGGATGTCGATCAGGCTGGCAATCAGGCTGTCCAGAGCCCCCCGCACATGGAACACCTTGGACTTCTTGTCCGTGCGCACCCACTTGTAGATACCGCCAAAATAGGCTTCGATCTCCTCCCCCACATCCATCACCAGGGGAAAATGATAGTATTCCCTTAAAAAATTGGCCCCCTCATAGAACACGGATGTAGTAAAACGGATGCTGTAAAAGGAAAAATTATCCTCCAACGCCCGACAGGCCAGACGGCAACTCTCCGGTATATAGGCAACCTGTCCTTTTCTCACCATCACGATCTCATCATCCACCATAAACTCCGCGCTGCCGTCAATAATATACCGCAACATATTGTAGGGAATCGCGCTCTCCGGATAGATCCATGTTCTTCCAAAGGTATACTTGTCAATGTAGAGAAAGTTGAAGCGGATCTTATTCATAAATGAGGACGACGACTGCATGGCTGGTACTCCTTTCTGGACTTATACAGAAGATTCGCTGTTTATCATTGACTCTGTTTTATAAAACTGTATTTCTGTTATCCTGCCGCCTTGAGTTCCATGTATTTCTTATAGTACATAATGAAGCGCTGATATACAGGATGACAGAAAAAGCAGGTTTCATTTGATTACCTCCCGATGGTATGGTTTCTATTACATCATTATTATTTCTCTGACTCCAAAAACCCTGGTCTGTTGTAACCTGCTTTGATACCTTTATTATAGGGCAAAAACCGTCAAATTACAATAAGAGCAGGGTAATGAACGATTTTATTCATTCCAATACAATCTCTTACCCGCCAATAGACAATCAAAGTGTGACCCTGTAGGTGTTCCGGTACGGCCTCCTGGCTGATTGAAAGAATGTTGTGCTTCTCACTTAACACCTTAATTATGTCAGAGGCCGCTATTGGGTCCCCCTCTATGCGCTCCAAACTTTCATTGTCACTGTGCAATCTGTGCATCTCGTCCAAATCCTCTCTTTACAGAAGGCAGCAGGAATGGTATACTTCCTGCATAGCCCTTACTTATCAGGTTAACGGGTTACTGGCCCCTATCAGAGATTACCGCTCTGGTAAGGGCATCTTCTTTATATCGAAAAGTTTACCAACGTTCCCAAGGTTTCCTTGTGCCCATACCCCCCGATAATGTCCAGCAGTTTAGCCTTTACCTCAACTCCGGTATCAATCACCTTGGAAAGGTCCCTAGCTAACCCCTCTGGTACGTATCCAATGATTGTCTTTTTGGAAATGGGATGGATATGAACCACGATCCGTATTGCGTTGCTGTCAAACTGATTTCCAGGCTCCTTTTCCAGTGTGACGCTTAAATCATCCGGCCTGAACTGTTTGAGGAATCCCAGGCACTCCTGGCGGTTCCCAAAGCTTGTCCCTCTGGCCCTGACGATCATGGGAAATTTCACTCTCTGCCATGCTTTTTTGAAAGCATCTGACAGGGAATAGCCGGACTTTTTTATTTCATTAGCCATGGTGCAAACAGCTTTTCCCATGTTGGTTATCTGCTTCATTCTGTTTTGCTCCTTTCTGTTGATAATATAAGTATGCACAAAATCTTGTGCATAGTCTATTTGCATTATGCACAAGATTAAGTGAATATTTTTATTGTACACTTGTTTTTGTGCATGTGTTGTGATATATTATGTATAGTGGGGAAGATGCCTGCTTTTTAACATCCCCTTCGCTGGAAAGGAGTATTACAATATGGCTATCAGCTATCAAAAGCTATTCAAGCTATTAGATGAGAAAGGATGGACAACCTACAAAATACGCAAAGAAAAATTAATAGGACAAGGCACATTAACGGCTTTAAAAAATGGCACTGGTGGAATTGATAGTAAAACCATATCCCGTCTATGTGAAGTCCTTAACTGTCAACCTGGAGACCTCATGGAATATATCCCCGATACAGAAAGCCCCCAACCACCAGAAACCGCATAACACATTCACCCAGAAAGGAGAATCCTATGTCAGAAGCATTAGCCCACGCAAACATTTACACCGAAGAGGATTATTACAACCTCCCGGAAAACGTCAGAGCCGAACTGATAGACGGTCAAATCTATTACATGGCGGCTCCCAGCAGGATACACCAACGAATCCTCGGCTTTTTGTTCAACACTATTTTTAATTATCTCCAAGCTAAGGACGGCCCTTGTGAGGTCTACCCAGCCCCCTTCGCTGTCAAACTGTTTTCCGAAGATGATAAAAACGTGGTGGAACCGGATATCAGTGTGATCTGCAATCCCAATAAGCTGACAGATCGGGGCTGCACTGGGGCTCCGGATTGGATTGTGGAGATTGTTTCTCCCAGCAATTCCAGCCATGACTACATCCGGAAATTGAACTTGTATGCTGATGCAGGAGTGAGGGAGTATTGGATTGTGAATCCTAAAGACCAATCAGTATGGGTATATTTTCTGGAACAAGATAACTTCAAAGCTACGGCCTACACTTTCAAAGACAAAATAAAGGTCAATATCTACGACGATTTATGGATTGATTTTAAGGCTCTAGGTCTGTAATCAGCTTTTCAAACGTTCCTCCGGAGTTCAGCCCTGGAGGGCTTTTTTCTTTAGGCAAAATATAAGCCCGCTGCCTTCCCGAAGCTCATCCAAAGGACATTCCCAAGTGTTGCCATTCCGGAAAAGCGCAGTCACATGCCAGAGGTATCGTATCACGCTTAATGGTGTTGCCACCTTGGAAAACACCTCACCACCAAATGGCTGGCAGTTAATCAGGCCCAACTGGGCCCCATTCCCCTGGAAGGCAGCAGGGCTCTTATGTAGAAAAATACTAAGTTTTGCTAAGTTTAAGAGACTTCTTTTCAGACACTATTACCTGCTACCGGGTCCCGTGCCACTAAGCCCCACAAGCTTATCTGCTTCATTCTGTTTGGCTCCTTTCTGTTGATGGCATAAGTATACTATATTTGCGCAATTATTTTTGTGTATTTTATATATTTACATCGGTTTTCAAACTTTTGGCATTGCTAATATTTCCTTTAACTTCTTTTTTTATTGCCAAATCAGGCTGAAGCTACAATAGGCCAAGTAAAATCTTCCTTTGAACTTCCGTCCGAAATCAGGGTTAATCCATCC
>ERZ779624.436-NODE-436-length-13218-cov-5.659804_pt1 | contig 13218 bp, 12 predicted proteins | sample MGYA00514190_ERZ779624 | MGnify/ENA primary metagenome ERZ779624 (study PRJEB29562, sample SAMEA4376706) | mouse gut metagenome | isolation source: Cecum | study: EMG produced TPA metagenomics assembly of the A DSS colitis mouse model was used to assess the... | reverse complement strand
AACTGTAACTTAAATTCAGGTTGCAGGCGGGAAAACAGTGTGGTATAGTTGTAGAGGAAAGTCATTTCTGATCCATATTGGTATTGTCTGGATTTATCTGTATTTGTAAGGAGTTCAAACCGTGGCGAAACGAAAACCCTGGAGAAAATTTAAATATAAGAGGCCTAAAAACAAGATCCTGCGGCGGGTATGTCTGGCTGTCCTTGGGGCGGAGCTGGGGGTGTTATGGGTGCAGGACCGGCTTACATTCCCTGTCATTAAGGTGACCGAGAGCCAGGAGGTGGTCATTTACCAGATTCCCCTGGGAGAGGAGGATGCAGAGCTTCCGTCAAAGGACCGGATTTACGGGATACGCATCCGATTAAAGGACGGGGGGGTGGATCTCTACCGCAGGGAGGAGCTGAGCGAGTAACCTAATTTTTGTGAAAGAACATATTGTATTTGCCGCCGCTGTGTATTATACTTTGTAATATGTTTTACCAAAGCACATGAATCTAAGAAAAGGACAGGTGGATAACTCATGGAGAAAAAGGAACTGCTGTATGAAGGGAAAGCAAAGAAGGTCTTTACGACAGAGGACCCGGATGCGTTGATTGTTTCCTACAAGGACGACGCGACTGCATTTGACGGACAGAAAAAGGGAACCATTGTGGGAAAAGGCGCCATCAACAACCGGATGACCAATCATGTGTTCAAGCTGCTGGAGGCGGAGGGTGTGCCGACCCACCTGATCCAGGAGTTAAATGATAGAGAGACTGCGGTGAAGAAGGTGGAGATCGTGCCCCTGGAGGTGATTATCCGCAATTTCAGCGCGGGCAGTTTTGCCAAGAAGATGGGCATGGAGGAGGGCATAGAGTTAAAGTGTCCGACTCTGGAGTTCAGCTACAAAAACGATGATCTCCACGACCCGTTTATCAACAGCTACTATGCCCTGGCCCTGGATCTGGCTACTCAGGAGGAGATTGACGTGATCAGCAAGTACGCGTTCAAGGTCAATGAGGTGATGCGAAAATATTTTGCCGGCCTTGGTATTGAGCTGATCGACTTTAAGATCGAGTTCGGACGCTGCCATGGGCAGATCATCCTGGCAGACGAGGTGTCGCCGGATACCTGCAGGCTGTGGGACAAGGAGACCCATGAGAAGCTTGATAAGGACAGATTCCGCAGGGACCTTGGCAATGTGGAGGACGCCTACAATGAGGTGTTTAAGAGGCTGGGGATCCAGTAGGAAAAACAGTAAGAGGAGAATTTTATGAATGACAGATACCAGAGTCCTCTTTCGGAGCGGTACGCCAGCAGGGAGATGCAGTACATCTTTTCACCGGACAAGAAGTTTAAGACCTGGAGAAAGCTGTGGATCGCCCTGGCGGAGACGGAGCGAGAACTGGGACTGAATATTACAAAGGAACAGATTGATGAGCTGAAGGCTTTTGCGGACGACATTAACTACGATGTGGCAAAGGAGCGGGAGAAGCTGGTGCGCCACGACGTCATGTCCCATGTCTACGCTTACGGGCAGCAGTGTCCGGGGGCCAAGGGCATCATCCATCTGGGGGCCACCTCCTGCTATGTGGGGGACAACACGGATATTATCATTATGGCAGAGGCGTTAAAGCTTACGCGAAAGAAGCTGATCAATGTTATGGCGGGGCTGGCTAAGTTCGCTGACACTTACAAGAACCAGCCAACTCTGGCGTTTACCCACTTCCAGCCGGCTCAGCCCACCACAGTGGGAAAGAGGGCCACGCTGTGGCTTCATGACCTTTACCTGGATCTGGAGGATCTGGACTATGTGCTCTCCTCCATGAAGATGCTGGGTTCCAAGGGAACCACAGGCACCCAGGCAAGTTTTCTGGAGCTGTTTGACGGCGACCATGAAAAGTGCCGCAGGGCGGATGAGATGATCGCGGCCAAGATGGGGTTTGACTCCTGTTATCCGGTGTCAGGCCAGACCTATTCCAGGAAGATCGATACCAGGGTGATCAATGTGCTGGCAGGTATTGCCCAGAGCGCCCACAAGTTTTCCAATGACGTGCGGCTTTTACAGCACTTAAAAGAGGTGGAGGAGCCTTTTGAGAAGAATCAGATCGGGTCCTCTGCCATGGCCTATAAGCGGAACCCTATGAGAAGCGAGCGGATTGCCTCCCTGGCCGACTACGTGATGGCGGATGTGATGAACCCCATGCTGGTGGCCAGCACCCAGTGGTTTGAGAGGACCCTGGATGATTCGGCTAACAAGCGGTTAAGCGTGCCGGAGGGATTTTTGGCTGTGGACGGCATCCTGGATCTGTACCTGAATGTGGTGGACGGGCTGGTGGTGTATCCAAAGGTGATCGAGAAACATTTTATGGCGGAGCTGCCATTTATGGCCACGGAGAATATTATGATGGACGCTGTGAAGGCGGGAGGCGACAGGCAGGAGCTTCACGAGCGGATCCGCACTCTTTCCATGGAGGCGGGGAAGAATGTGAAGGAAAAGGGCCTTGAAAATAATCTGCTGGAGCTGATCGCCGGGGACCCGGCCTTCGGCCTTTCCATGGAGGAGCTTAAGAAGGCCATGAAGCCTGAACGGTATGTGGGCAGAGCTCCCTGGCAGGTGGAGGAGTTTTTGTCAGAGATCATAGAGCCATTGTTAGATAAAAACAGGGAGATCCTGGGCATGACGGCGGAGATCTCGGTGTAGGGCAGGGCTGAAAATGGTTTTTGTCAGGCCGGCGCCGCGTCTTTCGGGCGGTTTGGCTGGTGTCTGGGCGAATGAAGGATGGAAGAGGGACAGGTTTTCCGGGGAGGGGACTGTCCCTTTTTGGGGTATAGAGGTTTTAGAGTGTGCAGATGATAGGAGACGGAGGGGAGATTATGGACATCAGTTTGGAGTATTGTCGGGTATTTTACCATGTGGCCAGATCCGGCAGTATTACCTTGGCGGCCAGGCAGCTGTGCATCTCCCAGCCTGCTGTGAGCCAGGCCGTGAAACAGCTGGAGGAGGCGTTAAAGTGCCGGCTGTTTACGCGCACGTCCAAGGGCGTGTATCTGACCAAGGAGGGGGAGGTATTGTTCGGCTATGTGGAGCGGGGGGTGGATTCGATCCTGGAGGGTGAGAAGGCGTTAAAAAAGATGCAGGATCTGGATGTGGGGGAGATCCGCATCGGGGCCAGCGATATGACCCTGGAGTTTTATCTGCTCTCTTACCTGGAAGCGTTCCACGAGCGGTATCCTAATATCAAGGTCATCGTGTCCAATGCCCCCACCCCAAAAACTATGGCTTCTCTGTGCCAGGGGAAGATTGATTTTGGCGTGGTTACCACGCCGGCGGAGTTTTTTGAGGAGGTGGACTTAGCGCCGGTCAGAGAGATCCACAATGTGTTTGTGGCAGGGGAGAAGTTTCTCTCTCTCAAGGGAAGGCGGCTTGGGTATAAGGAGCTTGAAAGGCTTCCCTGCATTGTATTGGAGGGAAACACCAGTACCAGGACGTTTACGGACGCGTTTCTGGAGGAGAGGGGCGTAAAGCTGGCTCCGGAGTTTGAGCTGGCAACCAGCGACATGGTGGTGCAGTTTGCTTCCAGGAATATGGGGGTCGGGTGCGTGGTGGAGGATTTCGCGAAGGAAAAGCTTAGGAGCGGGGAGTTGTTCTGCCTGGAGTTTGAGGAGGAGATGCCCGGGCGGCAGATGTGCGTGGCCACCTGTCCTAGAAATCCCGTGTCACCGGCGGGGAAGCGGCTTTTGGAGATGCTGGGTGATGAGAGGAAGACGGATACTACCGGAGGATAGGAGAGGAAGCCGGTAAAAAATTTCAAAAATTTGTAAAAAGGAGTTGCGCAGACGGGAAAAGTGTGGTATATTATTATCTGTTCGCGGGAGTGCTGGAATTGGCAGACAGGCAAGACTAAGGATCTTGTGGGTGTATGCTCGTGTGGGTTCAAGTCCCATCTCCCGCAGATGCAGAAGTGGCGGAATTGGCAGACGCGCACGGTTCAGGTCCGTGTGGTAGAAATACCTTGTGGGTTCGACTCCCATCTTCTGCACGAGAGGCCTAAATCCTTGAAAAATCGGGGGTTTAGGCCTTTTTTGTGTGGGATGAGAAGGTGAAGAAGAGGTAAAACAGAGATGGCTGCCCTATGTCATAATCCCTGGAAACAGGCGGAATTATGACATGGGGCAGGATTGATCTTTGATTATTTTTAGAGCAGTAATGCAACGGGGGATATTTTTATTTAAAGCTACGGTTGCTGTGTGCCGGTGCCAGATATCTGCAATTTCATTGACAGTTATATTAAGCTCTTTTACGCGCTAAAAGAAGGCAGGCGCTGCTAAAGGCAGGGCCTGATAAAGTACTGTCTAAAAAGAAATAAAAATGTTTATCCTCTTACTACAATATATTTATGGAGAAAAAATATACAAAAAAGGCTGTTGCATTGAAGATTAAAAAAATCTTAGTGCAACAGCCCCTTTTATTTCGGTTTCTGCACAATGGCGGAGAGTAATTTAAACTGTAACAGCTCCCTAATAGCCAAAACCCCGCCAGATCATACGGGTTGAGCTGCATTTTTCCATAATTCTTGAACGCTTCTTTTGACTTGATATACAGTCCATTCTGCATTTGCTTTTCCCGATTTGATCTTATTTGTAAATGGGAATATTGAACAAAACTTTTACAAGCAGATTATTTAGATAGCCCAATATGGCATAATGTATCAAAAAATGTTGACAAAAATTTATTGATATTATATAATCAATACATCTTAAGGTTTAATGTTTAAATTATTTAATGATTTTATACAAAAGAAAACAAAAACGGAGAATCATAGGTAAAAAGATCATTAGGAATGGAAGAGGGGAACAGTATGACGAATGAAGAGATCAGACAGCAGGCGGACATGTTGAAGGACTATGTGATCCGGTGCCGGCGCAAGGTTCATGAGTTTGCGGAGCCCAGCGGCACGGAGGAACAGACCAGCGCGTTTGTCCGAAAAGAGATGGAGGATCTTGGGCTTCCTTATGAAAGGGTCAGCGCCACAGGGCTGATAGCTGTGCTGGATACAGGCCGTCCGGGGCCACATATGGCGCTGAGGGCGGATATGGATGCCCTGTCAGTGCCGGAGAGCCGGGAGAATCTGACAGGGCCGAGGACATGTCTGTCCAAAAATCCGGCTACTTGTCACGCCTGCGGCCATGACGCCCACACGGCCATGCTCCTTGGGGCCATGAAGGCGCTGAAGGCTAAAGAAGACCGGCTGCGCGGCGTGTTTTACTTCTGCTTTGAGGAGGGCGAGGAGGACGGACGAGGAGTGGCCGATATGTTGAAGGCTTTAGGCAGGAGAAAGGTGGATACGGTCTGGGCCATCCACGTCTACGCGGGGCTGCCGTCCGGAACCATCTGCGTGGATCCCGGGCCGCGGATGGCCGGGGCCGCAGGGGTGGAACTTACGGTCGTCGGAAAAGGCGGTCACGGGTCCAGGCCTGACATGGCGGTGAATCCGGTTATGTGCGCGGCCGCTATCCTGACAAATGTGGCCATGGCGTGGGTGAATCAGATCACCGCAGGTGAGACCGTGACTCTGGGAGTCACCAGCATCCGGGGCGGGGATACGGGAAACGTGATCCCGGATACAGCCGCTATAAAGGGCTCTCTCCGGTTTTTTAACATGGAGGAGGGCAGGAAGGCTGTGGAGGTGTTTAAACAGGTGGCAGAGCATACAGCGGTTATGAATCGATGTGCGGTTGAGTTTGGACCGCGGTTTAAGGCTTTATGCGGCCCGGTGATCAATGACAAGAGGTATGCCGCCATAGCCCGGGAAGCGCTTTTGGAGATCCTTGGGGAGGAGTGTGTGGTTTCCGGCGAGCCCTGGTATGCTTCCGAGTCCTTTTCCAGATGGCTGGCAGCCTATCCGGGGGTATTTGCCCACCTGGGAACAAAAAATCCGGAGAAAGGTTTTGGAGCGGCCCACCACAACAGCCGGTTTGACGTGGACGAGGAGGTGCTGTCCCTGGGTCTGACAGCCACCCTTAAGTATGTGGACGCTGTGCAGAAGAAATACGGATAAGGAGGAGAGTGTGATGGAAAAAGCGAAGAAGAAAGGCTTTAAGATGCCACATCTGCTGTGGATCATGGCAGGTTTGATACTGGTGTGCAGTCTGCTGACATACATCATCCCCGCGGGGCAGTACAGTGTGGATGAAAGCGGGGCCATCTTAAGCGATCAGTTTCGGTATCTGGGCTGCCAGACGCCGGTGAATCCCATTGCCGCGTTTTTAAATATTTATCAGGGGATGGTGGAGTCGGGCAATATTATTTTTATCGTGATGATCTGCGGCGCGTGTATTGAAGTATCCATGGCAACCAAGTGCTTTGATAAGCTGCTGGACTGGGCTCTCTACAAGTTCAGGGACAGCGGGCAGACCATGCTTATCACGGTCACCTTCTGTCTCATGGTCTACCTGGGGGCATTCGGCGGGTCTGACGCTCTCATCGCCATTGTGCCTATTGGCATTCTGTTTGCGAAGAAGATGAAACTGGATCCGATATGCGCCATGGGGATGTCCACCTTCGCGACCCTGATCGGGTTCGGTACCGGCCCTACGAAAACCATGGTGGTTCAGGGGCTGATGGGAACCAGACTGTACGGGGCGTTTGCCAGTCGGTTTATCTTTATGAATTGTTTTATGGCAGTGGGTCTGCTGATGGTACTGTCCTACGTCAAAAAGATCCAGGCTGACCCGAAAAAGTCTCTGATGTACCAGGAGGGATGGCGTCCGGGCGGGGAGATAAGCGGGGAAGAGCTAAAAGGCGGATCCATGAACTGGCGGGTGGCGGCCAACCTGTTTTTGTTTATCGGGCAATTTGTCTTTGTGGTTCTGTACGGGATCCTGGGAGGGTCTTACAGCACTTACGCGGTCATGGCAGCGGTTATGATGGGCGTGGCCGTGGTTCAGGGTATTCTTGCCGGCATGTCCGCGGATGAAATCGGCAATATCTTTGTAAAGGGACTTGCGGGTATGGCGTTTGTGGGATTTGTCATCGGCATGGCCCGGACCGTGTCCATTGTGCTGGCGGATGGAGGCGTGCTGCACACCATTGTGTACGCCTTGACCGTGCCGCTTTCGGGGCTTCCGGCCTGCGTGTCCACCATAGGCATGATGCTGGTGATCACCCTGATCAATCCTATCATCCCCTCGGCCACCTCAAAAGCCGCCATTCTCATCCCCATTGTAAAGCCTATCGGGGAGGTGCTGGGGCTGGCGCCGGAGATGATGGTGCAGGCGTTCCAGTTCGGCGACGGATTTACTAATATCGTGTCCCCGCTTCTGGGGTGGACTGTAGGCTCTCTGGTTATGGCGGGGGTTCCCATCCAGACATGGATGAAGTGGGCTGTGCCAAAGGTGGTGTGTCTGATCGGTCTGGCCTGTCTGATCATGTTTGGTCTGACGGTCACCGGATGGACAGGAGCTTTCTGACAGATGGGGAATGGACGAGGGGGACGGATTTCTTTGTGGGCAGAGTTTTGGGTTTCACAAAGGCCTGAAAATATAAGAGAAGAGAGGTTTTAAGGTTATGAAATACGATTTTACTTCCATTATGGACCGCCATGGCAGGGATGCCGTGGCAGTGGACGGGCTGGGGACTATGCCGGGATTTACGCCCAGCAGGCCAAAGGATGGCTTTGACGTTATCCCCATGTGGGTGGCGGACATGAATTTCCCCACGGTTCCCACTATTCCGGAGGCCATCATAGAGCGGGCGAAGCACCCGGCATACGGGTATTTTCGGCCCACGGAGGAGTACTATGACGCCATCATAAGCTGGCATGAGAAGCGCAACGGGGTCACAGGTCTGACCAGGGACTGTATCGGATATGAGAACGGGGTGCTGGGAGGCGTGATCTCCGCGCTGACCGCCTTTGCGTCTCCCGGGGACGGGGTGCTGCTCCACAGCCCTGTGTACATCGGCTTTACCAAGAGTATTGGGAATAATGGGTACAAGATGGTCCACAGCCCTCTGGTGAAGGATGAGAACGGCGTGTGGAGGATGGACTATGAGGACATGGACATGAAGCTGAAAATGGAGAAGATCCATGTGGCTGTTTTCTGCAGTCCTCACAATCCCTGCGGGCGGGTCTGGGAGCGGTGGGAGATCGAGAAGGCTATGGAGGTGTACCGGGCCAATGACTGCATCGTGATCTCGGATGAGATCTGGTCCGATATCCTTCTTAACGGCAGCAAACATATCCCCACCCAGATGGTCAGCGAGGATGCCAGGAGGCGGACTGTGGCTGTGTACGCGCCTAGCAAGACCTTTAACCTGGCGGGGCTGGTGGGAAGCTACCACATTATCTACGATCCGTATCTTCGGGACAGGATCAAGGCCAAAGGGAGTAAACCTCATTACAATGACATGAACGTGCTGTCCATGCACGCCCTTATAGGGGCCTACAGGCCGGAGGGACATCAGTGGGTGGATGAGCTGTGTCAGGTTATAACCGGCAATGTAATGTATGCTTGTGATTATATCAGCAGTCGTTTTGAGGGTGTAAGGGTGTGTAAGCCGGAAGGGACTTATATGGTGTTTCTGGATTGCAGAGAATGGTGCGAGGCTCATGATAAGACTATGAGTGAGCTTCTACAGGCGGGATGGGACGTGGGCGTGGCCTGGCAGGACGGCAGAATGTTTATGGAGCCTTATTCCATCCGCATGAACCTGGCGCTGCCTTTTGCCAGGGTGAGGGAGGCCTTTGAGCGTTTGGACAACTATGTGTTCAACGGGGGACTTGCCCGGGTGGAGGGCTATGGAAGTCAGATAAAGGCAGGTGAGGTTTTGCCGGACTTTGTCTTTGATACGCCTTTTGAGAAGGGCCGGACCTTGCGTGAGACAACTGGCCGGGCGTCTAAGACGGCGATCCTTTTTCTGCGGTACTATGGCTGTACGCTGTGTCAGCTGGATATCCACCAGCTGGCCGAGAATTACCACAGGCTGACCGCCGCGGGCGGACAGGTCCTGGTGGCGCTGCAGTCGGACCGGGAGACCATATCTGCGCAGCTTAAGAAGGATTCGCTGCCGTTTGATATTATCTGCGATCCGGATCAGTCCCTTTACAGACGGTTTGGCGTCCGGGGCGCTGACGGTATGATGGATATGATCGACGGGAGGGCGTACACAAAGATGGCGAAGGCCGCGGCTTCGGGGTTTCAACACGGAAAATATGAGGGCAATGAGCTGCAGCTGCCGGCCCTGCTGATCCTGGATCCCATGGGCAGAGTGCAACACGTCCACTACGGGAAGACCGTATCCGATATCCCGGATGTGGAAAAGCTGGCGGCGCTGCTGGCAGACTGAGCCGGGAGGCGGGCTTATCGGTCCTTTTCAGAGACTTCCCGCAGCAGTTCTCCGTAGCAGTCCAATGCTTTGAACATGATCTCGATCTCTTCAAAGCCCAGCTTTTTCATCAGCCGTTTGACGGTCTTGATGGTGTCTTCCGTGTCGTAGCGCTTGTGTTCGTCAGAGACGCGAAGCCCTTTTGGTGTGGGGTGAAGGTAGAAGACTTTTCCGTTTTCCGGGGCGTTCTCCCGGGTGACCAGGTCTTTTGCCATGAGACGGCGCACGGTCTGGCTGGTGGCGCTGACGGAACGCCCCCAGGCGGCAGCCAGGCTGGACACAGTGGAATTCTCAAGATCACAGATATCGGTAAGGAGATGGACCTCCAGCATGGTCAGGGACGCCTCGCAGGTGTAGTCGTGGCGGGTGTTGATGTAGTCGTTGTATCCCAGCACGAACTTATAGACGTAGTTCATGTTCTGGTTCAGTGTGTGAAAGGAGCGGTACAGCTCTTCCTGAGACATTTCCCTGACATCCCAGTGTTTGGCCTGTTTCAGATCAGAAAAATGTTCTATCGCGGTTGTCATTAGATTTCCTCCGTTGTAATTGTTATGTGTTAAGTATAGCAGTTCGGCACAAAAAAAGCAATTGATAAAAAGCATACATTCTCCTAAGCTTAGGGGAGGATGTATGCTTTTTATCGCGGCTGACAGAATTAATTGCCACAAGACAGTAGCAACCTAGTACATCGTTGCATTAATAACTGAGTAATAGTGCTTGATATCTGCGTCAGGTGTGCGTCTGCGAAGCGACGGTGTAGTGGACCCTGCATCTAGCTTCGCAGACGTGCTCCTGGCGTAGAGAGCGAGTACTATTGCTTAGGAATTAATGCAATGATGTACTAGATGTCGAGAGGCGTCAAAGGCTGAGGGTTGTCGCTGACATGGTTGTCGTACATCTCAGGCAAGGGAAAGGCGTATTCGCTGTTGTCCATTTTGAACTCCATAACTTCTTCCACGGAACACTTGAGGATGGTACACAATACGCCAATGGTATGAGTGGACACGTACTGGTTATTTTTCAGCCGATTGATCTGGCCGGAGCTGAAGCCATAGTACTTGATCAGCCGGTATTGACTGATGTTTTTTTCTTTCATGGTTTTCCACAATGGATCATAGATAATCATTCGTAATCCCCCTTCTATCAATCTATTTAAACCCTGTCTAATGCCATTAGTATATTGTCCATAATTGGAATATAATGGAAGATATGGTAATTTAAGGCGATAGGAAAGGAAATTAGGGAATCTCCACTTGACGGGGCAAGGAGGGAACGTGTATGATGAAAGGCAGGAGATGAGACAATGAAGGAAAAATTGTATACGATCGAGCTTCACGACGCCCTCACATCAGGGGATGAGTGTCCTTTTTGCTGGCTGGAGAGAAAGCTGGAGCAGGAAGCTTTGGAGTTTGTGCTGGGCTCTTCCTATATGGAGAGCGATACCAGAGATCAGACGGACCGGGCCGGGTTCTGCCGCCGCCACACCAAGGCCATGTTTGATTACGGCAATAACCTGGGCAATGCCTGGATCTTTAAGACCAGACTGGCATGGCTGCGCCAGGGGCTTAAGAAGGAGATGGACGGCTTTGCCCCGGGGCAGAAGGGCATGTTTGGGAGTTTAAAGAAGAAGGACGGACAGGAGAGTTCCTTAAGGGGCTGGATACGCCGGGAGGAGAGCCACTGCTATATATGCGGCAGAGTGGATGAGACGTACCAGAGAGTGCTGGATACCTTTGTCTATCAGGTGAAGGGGGAGAAGGAGTTTTTAGACCTGGTGAGAGCTTCCAAAGGGTTCTGCATCCACCACTTTGGGGACCTGGTAGAGGTGTGCGACCGGAAGCTGGGGAAAAAGGAGAAGGATCAGGTGTTTCCTCTGCTGTTTGAGCAGATGGAACGGGAGCTTTCGCGGGTGCAGGAGGATATTGACTGGCTTATCGAGAAGTATGATTACCGGAACCGGGACAAGGACTGGAAGAATTCCCAGGACGCGGTGCAGAGGGTCATGCAGAAGATCACAGGAGGCCACCCGGCGGACCCGGTGTTTCAGAATCAGAAGTGAGGACGAAAACAGGGCTTAAAAGGGTATAAATCTGCGTTTGCGGACCATACTACCTGTTATAAAGTAAAAACAGGAGGTTATTTGCAATGCGGGATCTTAAGAACAGTGAGACAGTGAAAAACCTGATGAGGGCTTTTGCGGGGGAGAGCCAGGCCAGAAACCGCTACACCTTTGCGGCAGGTATTGCCAAGCAGGAGAAATTGCCGGTTATTGAGGCGGTGTTTCAGTTTACGGCCAGTCAGGAGAAGGAGCACGCGGAAATCTTCTATAATTATATGAAGGAACTGTCCGGGGACACGATTCACATTGACGGCGGTTATCCGGTGAATATTTCCCAGAAGACCGTGGACCTTTTAAAGGCAGCCAGACATAATGAGTATGAGGAGCATGACTCGGTGTACAAGGCTTTCGGAGACAAGGCCAAGGAGGAAGGTTTTGAGGAGATCGGCAGGGTGTTCCACCAGATCGGGGCTATTGAGAAGATACATGGCGACCGGTTTGAACTGTTTGCCGATCTATTGGAGCAGAATAAACTGTTTGTGTCGGAGACGGCCGCAGGCTGGATGTGCTTAAACTGCGGCCACGTGCTGACAGCTACCCAGGCTCCGGCTATGTGCCCGGTCTGCAAGCATGAGCAGGGGTATTTTATCCGGCTGGAGCTGGCGCCTTACACGCGGATGTAGGAGCCGTATTTTCATGGGCCTTAACCCGTCTATTTGGGAAGTCGGCGCCCTACACACAGATGTAGGAGCCGTATTAGGGGACTGCGGCATAGAAGCGGGCGCTTTGCGGGGATTTTTCGGGGCATGAATGGAGCGCGTATGTGGAAAATGGTGATGGCGGCGGGGGCGGCAGTGACAGGGTGCTGTCTCCGCTCCTCTTATGAGAGAAAGAATTTTGTCACGGATGTGTATGAGCTGACGTCTGAGAAGGTGACCAGGGAGAGAAGGTTTGTGTTTTTGTCGGACCTTCACGACAACTGCTTTGGCAGAGGGCAGGAGAGGCTTTTGGAGGCCATCGATCAGGTGGATCCCTGCGGAGTCCTGGTGGGCGGGGATATGATGGTGGTGAAGAAGAGGGCAGACCTGGAACCTGCCCTGTTTTTGGTGGGAAAACTGGCCCGACGGTATCCGGTATTTTATGGGAACGGGAATCATGAGAGCCGCATGGACCGGAAGCGGGAGCTCTACGGGGACGCCTACGACGTTTTTGTCAGGGAGCTTCGAAAGCGTGGAGTTTGCCATCTGTCGGATGGGAGCGTGGACTTTGATGATGAGGTGAGGATCAGCGGGCTGGAGCTGGAGAGAAAATATTATGACAAGCGGGTCTCCCGCCATATGCTAGACACCTCCTACATAGAAGAGCGGCTGGGCAGGGCCTCCCGGGATAAATATCAGATCCTTCTGGCCCATTCGCCCCTTTTTTACGGCGCTTATGGCAGATGGGGGGCTGATCTGACTCTGTGCGGTCATTTTCATGGGGGAACGGTGCGGCTTCCCGGCCTTGGAGGGCTTATGACGCCCCAGTTCCATTTTTTCGAGAGGAGCTGCGGAGGGCGTCTTACGGCGGATGGAAGGGATGTGATCGTCAGCAGAGGGCTGGGGACTCATTCTATTAATGTGAGACTCAATAATCGGGCGCAGCTGGTGGTGGCGCGGATAAAGGGGGTGTAGTTGAGTGAGCAAGGGGGCGAGGGGAGTCGTGGGGCCAGTCAGAGAAAGAGTGATGTCCCGTCGTGGTTCAACTCAATAATACACTTAAAAAGCCCATGAACAGTAACTAATTGGTAACA
>ERZ779624.434-NODE-434-length-13246-cov-5.600637_pt1 | contig 13246 bp, 14 predicted proteins | sample MGYA00514190_ERZ779624 | MGnify/ENA primary metagenome ERZ779624 (study PRJEB29562, sample SAMEA4376706) | mouse gut metagenome | isolation source: Cecum | study: EMG produced TPA metagenomics assembly of the A DSS colitis mouse model was used to assess the... | reverse complement strand
AGGGCAGCGTGCTGCGCATGGACATGGACACCACGTCGAAAAAAGGGGGACATGAGGAGATCTTGTCCGCCTTTGGGGAGGGCAGGGCCGACATCCTGATCGGAACCCAGATGATCGTAAAGGGCCACGATTTTCCAAAGGTGACCCTGGTGGGGGTTCTGGCAGCGGATCTGTCTCTGTACACCTCGGATTTTCGGTGCGGGGAGCGGACGTTCCAGCTTCTGACCCAGGCAGCGGGGCGGGCGGGGCGGGGGGAGCTTTCCGGGGACGTGGTGATACAGACCTACAATCCGGAACACTACAGCATTGCCTGTGCTGCCAGCCAGGACTACGAAGCCTTTTACAGGCAGGAGATGGTATACCGAAATCTGCTTCACTATCCGCCGGGATTTCAGCTTCTGGCGGTGATGGCTTCCTGCCGGTCTCAGGAGACTCTAGGGCAGGCTATGGCGGATTTAAGCCGGTGGGCCGCCCAGGCCCGGCGTCAGGATCTTGGAGGAGGGGAAGTGGAGATGATCGGTCCGGCTCAGGCCACCGTTTATAAAGTTAATGATATCTATAGAAAAATTTTATACTTGAAACAGGAAAACTATGATATACTGATACAATTGAAAAGCTTTATGGAACAGCAGCGGCAGAATGCCTGGTGGCATCAGCAGGTGATGATCCAGTATGATTTCGCGTAGTACGGCAATCGGCGGGATATGGTCAGAGCGGCCTTTGGCGGCGATGATAAATTAAAGTGAGAGAGGGCAGAGTGAAATGGCGATTAGACATGTAAGGACCTTGGGAGACGATATTTTGTATAAGAAGTGCAAACCGGTGAAGGACATGACGCCCAGGCTTGCGCAGCTTATAGAGGATATGTTTGAGACGATGTACACCAACAGCGGCGTGGGGCTGGCGGCGCCTCAGGTGGGGATTTTAAAACAGATCGTAGTCATTGACGTGGATGACGAGGATGTGCCCGACGAGGAGCGGAACCAGTATGTGTTCATAAACCCTGAGATCCTGGAGAGCAGCGGAAGTTCCACGGCCTACGAGGGGTGCCTAAGCGTGCCGGGAAAGACAGGGAAGGTTACCAGGCCCGACTGGGTGAAGGTCCGGTTTCATGATGAGAACATGGACGAATATGTTATGGAGGCGGAGGGCATGCTGGCCAGGGCCATCTGCCATGAGTGCGACCATTTGTCGGGAAAGCTGTATGTGGACATGGTGGAGGGAGAGCTTAAGGACGCGTCGGAGCTGACAGAGGAGGACATGGAGTAGATGAGGATCGTATTTATGGGAACGCCGGATTTTTCCGTGCCGGTGCTTGACGCCCTTATAGAGGCAGGCCATGAGATCGCGGGCGTGGTGACCCAGCCGGATAAGCCGAAGGGCAGAGGAAAGGCAGTGGCCATGACCCCGGTAAAGGAGAAGGCCCTGGAGCATGGCCTTTCGGTGTATCAGCCCTTGAAGGTGCGGACCCCTGAGTTTGTCCAGGTCCTTAGGGAGCTGAAGCCGGATGTGATGGTGGTGGTGGCCTTTGGCCAGATTCTGACAAAGGAAGTGCTGGATATCCCGCCTCTGGGGTGCGTCAATGTCCACGCGTCCCTGCTCCCCAAGTACCGGGGGGCGGCGCCGATCCAGTGGGCGGTTATTGACGGTGAGAAGGAGACCGGGGTTACCACCATGATGATGGATGAGGGCATTGACACAGGGGATATGCTGGAAAAGGAGATCGTACCCATTGAGGATGAGGAGACCGGGGACAGTCTCCACGACAAGCTGATGGCGGCAGGGGCCAGGCTCATTGTGTCAACCCTGAAAAAGATCCAGGACGGCACCATAGAGCGGACGCCTCAAACCGATGAGGAGACCTGCTATGCCAGGATGCTGAAAAAGGATATGGGGGATGTTGACTGGAGCCTGGACGCCCATGCGATCGAGCGGCTGGTGAGAGGCTTAAATTCCTGGCCCGGGACCTACACAAAATGGAATGGAAAGACTGTGAAAATCTGGAAGGCAAAAGCAGTGGACCGGGAGTATGAGGGAGCCTTGGGCGAGGCAGTCTATGTAGATAAGGAGACGATCCTGGTAAAGACCGGGAAAGGGTGTCTGTCTCTTCTGGAGCTGCAGCCTGAGGGCAAGAAGAGGATGGCGGCAGACGCCTTTTTGCGGGGATATCAGGTGGATTTGCACACCGTATTTCAGAGTCAGAAGGAAAGGAACGTGTAGAAAGGAGCTGACGCGTATGTATGGCGGTTATTACAGGTACGGGATGGGGTTTTTTGATCCTACCATGATATTGCTTGTTATTGGTACTTTGCTGTCTTTGGCGGCGTCGTCTATGGTAAACAGTACGTTTGCCAGATATTCGAAGGTCCGCAGCATGACAGGGATGACCGGGGAGGAGGCGGCCAGGCGGCTTTTGAACTCCCAGGGCATCTATGACGTGACGGTCAGGCCTGTGGCGGGGAATCTGACAGATCACTATGACCCCAGAACCAGGACGGTGAATCTGTCAGAGAGCGTGTACCGGTCCGCCTCGGTGGCGTCCCTGGGGGTGGCGGCCCACGAGTGCGGCCACGCCATACAGGACAATGTAGGGTATGTGCCTCTTCGGATGCGCGCGGCTTTTGTGCCCGTGGCCAATTTTGGCAGCAGGTTATCCTGGCCCCTGATCCTGGTGGGGCTTCTTATGGGCGGCACCAATATGCTGACCCGCATCGGGATCTGGATGTTCGCTGCTGTGGTGCTGTTTCAGCTGATCACCCTTCCGGTGGAGATCAACGCCTCCAGGCGGGCGGTGCGGCTTTTGGACCAGCTGGGGATCTTAAGCGGTCAGGAGGTAGGGCAGACAAGGAGCGTGCTTGGTGCTGCGGCCCTGACCTATGTGGCGGCTGCCGCGGCGTCCATCTTACAGCTTTTGCGTCTGGTGATCTTGTTTGGAGGCAACAGGCGGCGGGATGACTAAGGGTGGAGAGAAAAATAAGATGAACGCCAGAGAGCTGACTCTGGACATTCTTCTGGAGATCGTGGAGCGGGGCGGGCTGAGCCACGTGGTTTTGACCCAGGCCCTGTCCAAGTATCAGTACCTGGAAAAACAGGACCGGGCATTTATCACCAGGGTCACCGAGGGGACTCTGGAGTATCTGATCCAGATCGACGACGTGATCGAGCGGTATTCCAGCGTGAAGCTTTCCGGAATGAAGCCTGTGATCCGTACGCTGCTTCGGATGTCCGTGTACCAGATCCTGTATATGGACAGGATCCCTGACAGCGCGGTGTGCAACGAGGCGGTGAAACTGGCCGCGAAGCGGCGCTTTTTTGGGCTAAAAGGGTTTGTCAACGGGGTGCTTCGCGCCATTTCCAGGGAAAAGGGGCGTCTGACATTTCCCGATGAAAGTGTCCGCTATTCCATCCCCCGGTGGATTTACGATATGTGGATGGAAGAGTATCCCCAGGAGACTGTGAGAGGGATGCTTCAGGCGTTTTTGGAGAAACGCCGTCTTTGCGTCCGCTGCCGGGGAAGCAAATCGGACCCAGGGCAGATCCGGGACAGTTTAAGCCGGCAGGGCGTTGTGGTGGAAGACAGCGGGTATGGGGATGACATCGTGTTTTTGGACCGTGTGGATTATCTGGAGAAGCTGGAGGCTTTTCAGAAGGGATGGATCCAAATCCAGGATCTAAGCTCCGCCATGGCGGTCAGGGCGGCAGGTCCCAGGAAGGGATGGCGCTGCATTGACGTCTGCGGGGCTCCGGGGGGAAAGAGCCTTTACCTGGCAGACCTTCTTGAGGGCACAGGCATGGTGGAGGTGCGGGATATCAGCCAGCGCAAGGCGGATCTGATCCAGGAGAATGTCAGACGGCTGGGGTATGCCAATGTAAAGGTCAGGGTTATGGACGCCCTCTGTGAAGATGAGCAGTCTGTGGAGACGGCGGATCTGGTGCTGGCAGATCTGCACTGCTCCGGCCTTGGGGTCCTGGGGCGCAAGCCGGATATTAAGCTGCGGGCGACGCGGGAGTCCATGGAGGCTCTGGCAGGACTTCAGAGGGACATTTTGTCCGTGGTGTGGCGGTATGTGAAGCCGGGAGGGATCCTGGTGTACAGCACCTGCACCATAAGCAGAAGAGAAAATGAGGAAAACAGGGCCTGGTTTTTGAAACAGTTTCCCTTTGAGCCTGTACACATCCAGGGAAGGCTGGGAGAGCGGATCAGGGAGGAGACCTTAAAGCAGGGATACGTCCAGCTTTTGCCGGGGGTCCACCCCTGCGACGGGTTTTTCCTGGCAGTGTTCAGGCGGAGAGAGTGACGATGATGGAAGAGAAGAGAGATATAAAATCCCTGTCTTTGGAAGAACTGGAGGAAGAGCTGACCGGGAAGGGGCTTAAGGCCTTTCGGGCCAGGCAGGTCTTTCAGTGGATCCACGAAAAGACGGCGGATTCTTTTGAGGACATGACCAACCTGTCAAGGGATCTGCGGCAGCAGCTTTCTAAGGAGTATGACCTGGCGACTCTGACTACAGAGGATGTGAGGATCTCGAAGATAGACGGCACCAGGAAATACCTGTTTGGTCTGGATGACGGCCATGTGATCGAGAGTGTGTGGATGAAATATAAACACGGCAATTCCGTGTGCGTATCCTCCCAGGTGGGATGCCGTATGGGGTGCCGTTTCTGCGCATCCACCCTGGACGGACTGGTGCGCAGTCTGCGGCCTTCGGAGATGGCGGACCAGATCTACCAAATCCAGAAGGACACCGGGGAGCGGGTGAGCCATGTGGTGGTTATGGGCTCCGGGGAGCCTCTGGACAACTACGACAATCTTGTAAAGTTTATCAGGCTGATCTGTCACGAGAAGGGCCAAAACATCAGCCAGAGAAATATCACGGTGTCCACCTGCGGCATTGTGCCGGGCATTGAACGGCTTACCGGGGAGGGGCTCCCCGTCACCCTGGCCCTGTCCCTTCACGCCCCAAATGACCAGGTAAGGAGAGAGCTGATGCCTGTGGCCAACCGGTACGGCCTTTCGGAGGTCCTTTTGGCCTGCCGCGGTTATTTTCTGAAGACCGGCAGGCGTCTGACCTTTGAGTACAGCCTGGTAAAGGGAGTCAATGATGATCTTAGTCATGCCAGAGCCCTGGCAAAGCTTTTGAAGGACCAGCAGGGGCATGTGAACCTGATTCCTGTAAACCCCATTAAGGAGCGGGACTATGTCCAGTCCGGCAGCAAGGCTGTGGAGGAGTTTAAGCATTGTCTGGAAAAAAGCGGGATCAACGTTACGGTCAGGAGAGAGATGGGGCGGGACATCAGCGGGGCCTGCGGGCAGCTGCGGAGAAGGTTTATGGAAGCCGCGACAAAAGGGAGGATTGATGAAAATGAGAGCCTATGGGATGACTGATGTGGGGATGGTCAGGGACCGCAATCAGGACTATATTTACTGTTCATCAGATCCTGTGGGGGGCTTGGACAATCTGTTTCTGGTGGCCGACGGAATGGGAGGCCACAGGGCCGGGGATTACGCGTCCCGCTTTCTGGTGGAAGGTCTGGCCGCCTACGCGGGCCGGCGCGAGGACGGCACGGCGGTCCAGGTGATACAGGAGGGGCTCCGCCAGATTAACGGCAAACTCTATGAGGCCTCCCTGAAAAACAGCACCCTCCACGGCATGGGAACTACCCTTGTGGCTGCGTCTGTTGAGGGGAATACCCTGTACGCGGCCAATGTAGGGGACAGCAGGCTCTATCTGTTCAGGGATAAACGTCTGTTCCAGATTACCAGGGACCACTCCTATGTGGAGGAGCTGGTGGCACTGGGGCAGATGGAGAGAAACAGCAGGGATTATCAGCGCAAGAAAAACATTATCACCAGAGCCATTGGGGTGGCAGAACATGTGGAGGCGGATTTTTTTGAGGAGGAGCTTCTCCCTGAGGATCTGATCCTCATGTGTTCTGACGGGCTTTGCAATATGCTTGAGGATGAGGAGACGGCGGCCGTTCTGGGACAGAGAGGTTCTCTGAAACAGAAGACAGAGCGGCTGATCAGTCAGGCCAATGACCGGGGAGGTTACGACAATATTGCGGTGATCGTCATAGACCCGCAGATAGGCGAGGTGGGTTCATGCTGAGAACAGGGATTTATTTACAGGGTCGGTATGAAATATTAGGGCTGATCGGTTCAGGCGGAATGTCGGATGTGTACAGGGCAAAGTGCCATAAGCTCAACCGCCTGGTGGCGATCAAGGTGTTAAAAGAGGAGTTCAGCAATGAGGACGGGTTTGTGGACAAGTTTCAGATGGAGGCCCAGGCAGCGGCCAGGCTGTCCCACCCAAACATTGTCAATGTGTACGACGTTGTGGATGAGGGAAGCATCCACTATATTGTCATGGAGCTGATCGAAGGGATCACCTTAAAAAGCTACATTGGAAAAAAAGGATTTCTGGACGTGAAGGAGGCCGTGGGGATCGCCATTCAGGTGGCTCAAGGCATCGGAGCCGCTCACGAACAGAATATTGTACATAGAGATATCAAGCCCCAGAACATGCTTATTTCCAAGGACGGAAAGGTGAAGGTGGCGGATTTCGGTATTGCCAGGGCAGCGTCCACCCAGACCATGACCTCAGAGGCCATGGGGTCTGTACACTACATGGCGCCGGAACAGGCCAGAGGCGGGTACAGCGACACCCGCAGCGACATCTATTCCCTGGGTATCACCATCTTTGAGATGGTCACGGGACGGCTTCCCTTTGAGGGGGAGAGCACAGTGGCGGTTGCCCTGGCTCAGCTCCAGGAGCCCATCTCCAGGCCGACCTATTTTAACCCGGAGATACCGGTGAGCCTGGAGGGCGTCATCTTAAAGTGTACGGAGAAAAAGCCGGAGTACCGCTACAGCCAGATCTCGGAGGTGATCGCGGACCTTCGGCGGGTTTTGGTGTACCCGGACGAGGATTTTGTCCAGCTGGCCCCGGAGGTGGATATGGAAGCCGGGACTGTGATCCTGCGCAAGGAGGAGCTGGAGGAGATCAAGCGCGGGGCGGATAGTTTAAGGGACTGGGAGGATGATCGGTCTGGGGAACCCAGGGCAGGCGCGGGGAACTGGGAGGAGCCTGTTTTGGATGAGAACGGCCAGGACTGGGAGGATGACCGGGACTGGAACGGCCAGGACCTGCGCCAGGCCGGAGGGTACCGGGACCGGGAGTACCGGAGAGACCGGGAGGCGGCAGAGGAGCGGCCGGGTGTGAGAAACTGGGACCGTGAGCCCGGGGAGGAGCGACCCGGCGCCAGAAACTGGGACCGTGAGCCTGGGGAGGAGCGGTCAGGCGCCAGAAACTGGGACCGTGAGCCTGGGGAGGAACGATCGGCTGTCAGGGACTGGGAGTGGGAGGAGGATGAGGACTGGCCCCAGGACCACCACAGAAATCAGGCAAGAGCCCAGGGACGGGGGCAGAACCAGGGGAGAAGATCTTCCGGCGGGGACCATGTGTCCGGCGGTTTTGAGAAACTTCTGGCTGCTCTGGGCGTACTGGCTGCTGTCATCATTGTCATTATCCTGGTGGTGGTGTTTGCCAGGCTGGGAGGTCTGTTTAAATTCGGTTCCGGAGGGACGGAGACAGAGATCCAGACCGAGACTGTGGCTCCCACGGAATCCCTCAATGACATGGAGGTTCCGGCTCCGGATGTTTTAGGGCTGCCGGTGGATCTGGCCGAGGCCAAGTTAAAGGAGAGCACGCTGATCTTAAAGGTCAGCGGGTATGAGGATTCCGATACTGTGGACAAGGGCTGCGTCATCTCCCAGCAGGTTCCGGAGGGGACGATTGTGAAGAAATATACAGCGGTGAACGTGGTGGTGAGCAATGGCAGCGACCTGGTAAAGGTGTCGGAGATGTCTCTGGACGGCATGACCGGGGAGGCGGCAAGGCTTCTTCTGGAGCAGAACAAGCTGGTGGTTCAGGAGAAACCGGAGTATCACGACACGGTGGCCGAGGGATCGGTGATCCGGGTTGAGCCCCACCAGGCAAGGCCGGGGGAGACGGTGACTTTGTACATCAGCGCCGGGCCGGCCTCCGCCATGAGGATTGTGCCTGCCATTGACGGGCTGTTTGAGGAGGACGCCGTGGGGACTCTGGCGGCTGCCGGGCTGGAACCTGGAGATGTGTCCGAGGAGTACAGCGACACTTTGGAGATTGGGTATGTGATCCGCCAGGGCATCGCGCCGGAGACTCAGGTAAAGGAGGGTACAGCCGTTCCCTATACGGTGAGCCTGGGGCCGGAGGAGAGGCGGTATGTGACCTCCATTAACGAGCACTATAACCTGGGGGGAAGCATCGGCCCCGGGGCTGTGGCCGCGGATGTGCGGGTCATGATCCGGCTGAAACAGGTGGTTAACGGTCAGGTGGTATACCAGACGCTTATGGACACCATGGTCTACAACGGAACCGAGGATGTCCCCATCAGTTTTTCGGAGATCGAGGGGGAACCGGGCGTAAGCAGCGGCGAGGTGGAGGTAGTCAACGCGGACACGGATCAGGTGCTGGCTATTTATCCGGTGACGTTTACCCAGACCCATTAAGAGTATTTTGACACGGCAAAAAGAGGGGGTTACGTGACAGGAAAGATCATAAAAGGAATTGCGGGCTTTTACTATGTGTACGGCAGCGACGGCGTGATCTATGAATGCAAGGCAAAGGGTATCTTTCGCAACCGGAATATTAAGCCTTTGGTGGGGGATAATGTGATAGTTACCGTTCTGGGGCAGGATTCGGGGGAGGGCAGTATTGATGAGATCCTGCCCCGGACAGGGGAGCTGATCCGTCCGGCAGTGGCCAATATAGACCAGGCGCTGGTGGTGTTTGCCATGGCAGACCCACAGCCTAATTTAAACCTGTTAGACCGGTATCTGGTGCTGATGGAAAGGAGCCATATCCCCGCTGCCATTCTGTTTAACAAGACGGATCTGGCGGGGGAGGAGGAAAGGAGCCGATACCGAAGGATCTATGAGGCGGCCGGGTATCCGGTGCTGTTTGCGGCGGCGCGGGAGGGAGGGGGCCTTGGGGAGATTAGGGCTTACCTGGAGGGCAGGACTACGGCCCTTGCCGGGCCGTCGGGGGTGGGCAAGTCATCCCTGACCAATCTTCTCATGCCTGACGCCAACATGGAGACCGGAACAGTCAGCGAGAAGATCCGGAGAGGAAGGCACACCACCAGGCACTCGGAGCTGTTTTGCTTAAAGCCCGGCACGTATCTGATGGATACGCCGGGGTTCAGCTCTGTGTTCGTGTTTGACATGGAGCCAGAGGAGCTGAAAACGTATTTTCCGGAGTTTAGGCCCTATGAGGATTCCTGCAAATTTTTGGGGTGCGTCCACATGGGGGAACAGGTCTGCGGGGTGAAGGAGGCGGCAAAGGCAGGCCACATCAGCAGGAGCCGCTACAAGAACTACAGGCTGTTTTATGAGGAGCTTAAGGAAAAAAGGAGATATTGATATGATCGTACTTGCGCCCTCCCTTCTGGGAGCGGATTTTAAACATTTGGAGCAGGACATAAAGGCTGTGGAGCAGGCCGGGGCAATGTATCTCCACCTGGATGTGATGGACGGAGCCTTTGTGCCCAGCATTTCCTTTGGGATGCCGGTCATAAAGGCGCTGAGAAGCTGCACGGACATGGTGTTTGACGTACACATGATGGTGGAGGAGCCTGCCAGATACGTGGACGCTGTGAGAGCCTGCGGGGCGGATCTGATCTGCGTCCACGCCGAGGCGTGCAAACACCTGGACTCCACGCTGCGGCAGATACGCGCTGCCGGAGCAAAGGCGGGGGTGGCCTTAAACCCGGCCACGCCTTTGTCGGCAGTGGAGCTTGTGCTGCCAATGGTGGACATGGTGTTGGTGATGTCCGTGAACCCGGGATTCGGGGGACAGCAGTTTATCCCCTACACGGTTGACAAGGTGAAGGCTCTTCGGCAGAAGCTGGACGAGCTGGGGCTTAACACGGATATCCAGGTGGACGGCGGCGTGACCCTGACCAATGCAGAGCAGCTTTTGGAGGCAGGGGCCAATGTGATCGTGGCCGGCACATCGGTATTTAAAGGGGATGCGGGGGAGAATGTCAGGAAGTTTCTGGATGTTTTCGACCGGTATGAGAGAGGACTGGAATGAAGAGCGGGCTTATTATTACCGGTGGAAAGATCGATCTGGCCTTTGCCCGGGATTTTTTGAGGGAGAAAGGGGCTTTGGCGGACTGTGTGGTGTCCGTGGACGGCGGGCTGGAGGTGACAAAGGCCCTTGGCCTTGTGCCGGACGCCATTGTGGGGGATTTTGACTCGGTACACCCGGAGATCCTTGAGGAGTACCGAAAGAACCCGGAGATCCTGTGGGATGTCCACAGGCCGGAGAAGGATGAGACGGACACGGAGCTGGCCATCAACACGGCCATAAAGCTGGGCTGCGCCCGGCTTATGATCCTGGGGGCTACAGGGGGACGGCTGGACCATGAACTGTCCAACATCCACCTGTTAAAGCTGTGCCTGGACCTGGGGGTAGAGGCGTTTCTCTACGATGCCTGGAACAAGGTGTATCTTCTGGATGGGGGAAAGCGCTTTGTAAGAGGGGAGACGTACGGAACGTACGTCTCCTTTATTCCTCTGACCGAGCGGGTGAGAGGGATCACTCTGAGAGGGTTTAAGTATCCGCTGACCGGTAAGGATCTTACTGTGGGCGTGGAGGCGGGGCTGTGCGTCAGCAATGAGGTGAAGGAGGAGGAGGCTTTTATAAGCTTTGAGAGCGGGATCTTGATTTGTGTGGAGTCCAGGGATTGAAAGGGGTAGAAGCTATGTTGTATATTTACGATAAGTTTACAGGATTACCTGGAGATAAGAAGTATATTGAAGATGTTGAGACCTGGTTTTCTGCGCCAAAGAATAGAACCTTAGATGTTGATGGTATTTTAAGAGATGCTGAGAAAGGCAGTTATTGCGATACGGAGTATTTTTATGATCGATTTGGAGGCAGACTTTATTGGTCCTTTTTATCTTCAGGCAGTAAAGGCGCGCTCATTGTCGCAAACAATCCGGACTGATTTATGTTGATTCGATATATAGAGTGATCAGTATTCCGGCATATGAAGTGCAGCACAAATTATATTATAATGACGAGGAGTTCAATAATATAGCGGAATTAAGTAAGTGGAGGAAATATGGCCATAAATGAAGATACAAAGTTTAGATTACGAAGTTGAGTGCAATGAGGATAAGGGATTATATTTATTAGAGTCTGACTCCGCAGCGGGAAAGACCAGACTTTACCATATATTAGATGAGATGAGGCGGCGCGGTGAACCGAACCGGTAGCGGCGTATTCTTATTTTGACTATGAGAAAGAAGTACCATTATCAAAAATTTCAGAGAATAGCGTTATTGTTTTAATAGACAGATATGATATGTTCCCTGGGAAGTTAAATGATCTGATAGAGTCGTTTAGGCATAAGGCGCTGGTTTTAGTAGATAATAAACGAAGTGGTTCTGGCATCATGAATAATGCGGATGGAGATGCTGAAATAACTATGTTCAAATGATGAGAGACTATTATGTGTTTAGTTCCGGAATGGGACAGCAGGCAAACTGGACTGGTTAAAAATATAAAAAGTGGCTATTTCTATCACTCCACCTCTGTGCTATGATAATGGAAATTTTACGAGGAACATAAAGGAGTGAAGGTTATGAACAGTAAAGAGAATGGCACAAAGACATTGAGGGCAGCGTCCACAGCGGGAGTGACGGGAGACCGCGCGTCCGAGAGGGTGCATAAAATAGTTCTTACAGGGCTGATGGCCGCGCTGAGTTATGTAGCGTTTACGTATCTGAAGATCCCCATTCCCACGTTTGGCGGGGATATGGTGGCTCTTCACATCGGCAACGCGTTCTGTGTTCTGGCGGCGCTTCTTCTGGGAGGATTTTACGGCGGCCTGGCCGGTTCCCTGGGGATGACCATCGCGGATCTCATTGACCCGGCCTATGTGACCAGCGCGCCAAAGACCTTTGTGTTGAAATTGTGCATCGGCCTGATCGCTGGATTTGTGGCTCACAGGATCGCCCACATTACAGACAACCATGACAGCAAATATGTGTTTAAATGGACCCTGATTTCCTCCATTGCCGGGTTGGGATTTAACGTGGTCATGGATCCTATTGCCGGGTTCTTTTATAAGAACTATGTGTTGGGGGTGGAGTCCTCGGCGGCAAAGATCATGTCCACCTGGGCGGCGGGAGTTACGTTTATCAACGCCGTGGCAGGGACCGTGGTGGTGGTGGCGGTGTATATGGCGGTGAGGCCGGTGCTTAAAAAGGCGGGGTTGTTTTTCAGGCTCTGAGGATTGAGGATGTTTCAGATTCTCAGGGAGGGGAGCTGAATTGGTGTATAATTGAGTGAGCAAAGGGGCGGATTTGGTCGGGATTTGCTCACTTTAGGTAGTTCCGGTAGGGTTGCGGTTTCGACTCCACAGTGGTAAGATATCTGTTTTATCAGTCGCAAGGTTTATGCGTTATATTTATTGGAGCAGATCTTGCCTGTCATGTTTGGGGGCAGCCCAAAAGTACGTTGTCCAAGTCTGCAAATGCTGTAATCATGATCTTTTTATATGGTCAAAATACGGCGGCCAACATGATCACTGATCAGTGCCAAATTTTAATCATACAAGTAAAAATCCCGGAAAATGCGGTCTTTCTATAGTTTTCAGTATGATAAAGCAAGTTGCGGAGTATCAGTGGGTGTATACGAACATAAAAATCCCAAATACCCTGATCTACGGAAGAACGGAATCTTGATATTGCTTTCCATTACAAGGAGACAGATCCTTCCCTTCTCTGACTGGCATCACGACAACCTCGGCCCTTTACTCACTCAACAATACACCAAAAAGCCCATGAACAGTAAAATCGGAAGCAAGCAAGAGCTTCCTTTTTTTATGGGAACCCCTGGAAAAAATCCTGGTTCTAGTGTATGATAGGGGAAGAGGATTAAACAGGCGGTGGCTGTGATCAGGGGATCGCACCCAAAGCCGGAGGGGAGGTGCGGCAGTGACGTGTAAGGAGGCGGAGAGCCTGGTGATGCCCTATATCCGCCATGAGTTGGATGTGGGGCAGATGGAGGAGTTTTTGGAGCATATTGACGGCTGCGCCAACTGCAGGGAGGAGCTGGAGATCTACTATACGGTGGAGGTGGGCATCCGGCAGCTGGACTAGGATACAGACACCGCCTGTTTAATCCTCTTC
>ERZ779624.432-NODE-432-length-13317-cov-5.806138_pt1 | contig 13317 bp, 13 predicted proteins | sample MGYA00514190_ERZ779624 | MGnify/ENA primary metagenome ERZ779624 (study PRJEB29562, sample SAMEA4376706) | mouse gut metagenome | isolation source: Cecum | study: EMG produced TPA metagenomics assembly of the A DSS colitis mouse model was used to assess the... | reverse complement strand
GACCGGCTCCCTTTCACCATATTCGATAGAGCCACCACATATAGGACAGATGCCCTCCTGGGCATCTCCATCGGTGGGCTTCTCCTTGCGAATGGTAAACCCTCCGAACGGTGCAAAATCGAAGCTCACTTCCTGATCGGAATCGTACGGGAGCCCGTGTTCTCTTACAAATTCATCCACAGTGACATCTGGAATGTAAGAATCCCCATCAAAAGAGAATCGCCCATCCAGTAGTGCCGCCTTGACAATATCTCCTGCACTGGAGTTGTCCGTTCCAAGAATCCCTTGGACTTCATCATCGGTTAGCTCCAGGGACACACCAGCTCGCATCCACAGTTTTTCCATGCTTGCACCTCCGGGTTGAACTCGCATAGGTAGAATTTGACCGTATCACCAGACACTTTGTAGTCGCAGCGGCACCAGGTTCCCTTCCAGATGAACCACACTTCGCCCATCATATTAAGGTACTCAATGCCGTTATTGATAAGGAACCGTCGGAGCAGGTCGTTTGTCGAGTCACTGCCATACTGGAAATTCGATTCGAACCAGAATGTCTTCCTTAGCGGGGCCCCCGCCGGCTTTCTTTGATTGAAGTCCCTGGAGAGCCTTTCAAATTGGCTTTCTGTGGACATCTTATCCTCTCCTTCTCGCACTGCCTTAATGATGGCATCCGTGTTTTTCTTCATCAGGTACACTCCCTATCCATTAAGACCGCTTCAATGGCTGCTTCCCACTGGGTGTTTTCATCGTAGTCGCAATTGAAACGGTTCTCAAATCGGCGGAGGTACTCGTTCAGCATGTCGGGCGCAGAGGCGTCTTCCAAGCTGACGCCATACCGCCTCTCGAAGTTCTGCTTTTTGGCTGCCACTTCCGCATCAGTTAGACAGCCCGCATCATCAACATTGAAAGCCAAAATGTTAAGGTTCCGTTTGGCAGCCTCCAACCGATTTTGGCGTAGCCGGTACCGATATGCCGCCTCGATCTCTTTTTCGGTCAAGGCGTATTCCGTGCTGTCGTAATCAAAGCGGATCAATGCTGCACTAAGTTCATCGGAGATATGCCGCATCCCTCCCTGAAGGTCAGATTCATACACTTCATTCTTAAAGTGATTGGGCACTACAGCCAGTTTGTCTCGCTCCAAAAGCCCAAGCATTACCAGGGCATCCATGAAACCAAATAATTGATGGCAGGCTGTATCCGGGTTGACCAAAGAGTAGTGGCGATTCGCGATCTCACAACGAAGTCTCTGCTCACATTTTGCAAGAAGTTGAGCAGTGAACTCCGGACTGCTCCAGACCAAGCTCTTGCAGATAATCCAAACACCATGGTCGTCGGCATGGCTGGAGGTGACCTCTCGATGAGTCAGCTTGGAGAGCAGCCCGCATAGGGAGTTGTTGTCCACCCAATCATCATAAAGGAATACCAGCACGTCCACATCACGCAGATCAAGGCGCTCGCAGATTTTTTCACTGAGGGCCTCGTCCATTTTGTGAGAGGTTTCGAGCTGCATATCCCAATAGTAGTAGTCCTGCCTGCGCAGCGCGACAGTGAAGCCGGGACCCAGCTCTGCATCTACGATCTCTTGGAGCTGAGCCGTCAATTCGTCCCAACCCAAGTAGACCGTTTCATACGCAGACGTATGCCCGCTGGTGAGCAACTGCGCTAAGCCAGCGTTCCCCTGCATCAACCAAGCCTGGTATTCTGCATCGGTTAGCCCTAAGAAAATTTGAAGGGACTGTCCCATGTCTGTTCTCTTATGCCAGATCTCGCTCCATGTGTCAATGGCGCTGATGGAACACTGCCCTGCCTGGAACAATTCTTTGAATGTCATATGTACCGTACTCCTTATTCGTTCGAAATGGGTTTAACACCATATCCGATAATTTTGATTTGCCCATCATCAGTTCCGTATTCTGCTATTGCAAGCAAAGATTCCGCTCCGCGTGTGAAGAGGATGTTGTCATCTGTGTTTTGGGCCTCGTTATGGCAAAAAGTCCATGTATAGCCAAGCTTTACATAATGATAAATAAATTTATCAAGAGCTGTCCACAAATGGCCGCTTGGCGTATCATATTCTTTGCAGTATTCTTGGGCCCTTTCCCAAATTTTTTCCGCCTCGGTTTGATTAAGATCACACTTCCTAGCCTCGCTGAGCCAGACGATGCTGGGGGAGCGATAAACAATTTCCTTTACCGCTTTAGCAAAAAGTTCTTGATCTATTTCTTGGTTATTGGTTCTAATAATATCCATTTCCCTAACCTGCCTTGTTTTAAGTGAGCGGTGGAGAGAAAGCATTTGCTTCCTCTCCACCGCTATCAGCCGATAGTGCTGCAGATAATGAATATTCTGGCGTATTGCGGCTCTGACCGCTATGCGCTCGGTGAGAGCAAGCCTTTGGCTTTTTTCCCACAGCCAGCAGTTCTTTAGGCGGTCAAATAGTGGATATTCCGGCTCGCCGCATGGGTAATCGCCATATATGCCGGTACCAGCGTTTCTCTCGCTGCCTTGCGCTCGGCGGATGTACCCTCGAAGTTCAGGGTGATACAGTCTCCCGACAGAATCAACGCCCCACAGTTGGGATCATAAATAGAGTTGGAAGGATTGAATGTAGCATGGGTGCCGCTTTGGTTCTTTTCATCCCATAGATAGATGCAGGCCTTACCGGCTGGATCAAAAAGATCCAATTGCTCGTTTTGGGCGGTCATGGTATCCCCATTTTTCAGATGTAGCGTGATATTGTAGTCCTCCGCATGGGTATTTACAATATTCAGATCCAGGATTGCCTTTTCGAAAGATTCTCCCAGGCTGAGTTCAAAGGCAATGGCCCGCAAACAGTCGTAGTTGAGAGAGACTTTTTTGGAAAAGAGAATCACTTTTTCAATCTCCGCACAATAGTGTCCCTCCAGTTTGTCGGTGAGATATTCCCGAATTTCCTCCGGGGTCGGGTAATCGAATCGGAAGTGATAGTGGAACCTTCCCGGCCTGTTGACCAGGTAGTCATTCAGCCGGTACAGATTGTTACAGGTAATGACAAAGAGTTTTTTGCCATTGGAGGTGCCATCAAACAGGCTAAGCAATCTGGTCTGCGGGTTGGCTTCGTTTTCGCCGGCACGGATATCACCGAAGGTCTTGTCGAACTCGTCGAACAGAAAAACGACCTCTTGGTCAATGGACTCAATGTAGGCAGCAATGCCGGGGACGAACTGGTCAACAATGATGACCGGATACCCGGCGGCGACCGCCTGCTCACACAGGCAGCGGGCAAAGAGCGATTTGCCAATCCCCTTATCGCCGCTCAAGATGACGCCCATATTCCGCTTAAACAGAACGAAGGACTTCAGCACCTTGTTGGCTTTCTCCGTATGTACGCCATAGACCTTCTCCTTCACAGCCAGATCAGTGCGCTCCTCCAGATAGAACCCGGACATCTGCGCAAAGCGTACCGTGTAGGTCTTTGCCGGGAGCGCGTCATAGGCCTTCAGGGAGTCATTGTGAATCTCATACCGGGTTCCAATACTGATTGCTTTCATACTGCGATCAACTCACTTTCATTTTTTAGACTGCAATTTCAATGTTTTTCTCACGTCCCCAGTGGGAGAGGAATTTCCGCTCGGGCTGGGTAATGGCGCGGCGGTTAGCGCCCTGCGCCTGGCAGATCTTCCGCCCGCTCAGCTGCAGCGTCACCAGAGACTGATCCGGTGCGTTTCGACGCCGGAGAAACAGGATATGGCACGAACCGGAGGCAACAAGATCAATGTAGTCGCCCACACAGTGGCTGAGGTTGATCCCCTCGTCCGCCAGTTCTCTGGGTTCTGTGGGCACCGTAATGCAGTAGCCTTGGGCACTGAACTCCAGATCCTTGACCTGTGCCGCCTGCTCAGTGAAATTCTGGCACTGTTCAGCGAGCCTGGCCAAATTGACTTTCAGGGCGATGACATCATGGGCGGTCTTGAAATGCTCCGGGTACTTCTCCTTGACCTTGCCATAGAAATTTTTCTGCATGGAGAGGTAGTCCATATACTCTCGGAAAAATGTACCGTTGACCTCTCCATAGCCCTGCCGGTAGAGGTCAAAGCAGATATAGTCGATAAATCGCCGCAAATTAATGTTGTGCTCTGACTCCATGATCTTGGTAAAGCCCTCAATCTCATATTCGGCTTGATAGTGGTAGGATAAATTAAACCGCATATCCCGAACCCCGGAGCGCACCAACTGCTCGGCAAAGTACATCGCTTCATTGGCACCATAGTGTGCCTCAATCCAGAAAATAACCGGGATGCAGTTCTGATACTTCCCATTAACGGTTGCCTGTGCGGGGAACATCTGCGCTACCCGTGTGAAAAGACGCTTGTTCTGTTCCCAATACCGCACATATTTTTTCGGATCGTCATGGCAGATCGGCACGTTATGCCTGCACATATCCGCAAGAACCGCATCGCCTGTCACAGCGGCAATAAAGTCGACGGACTCCTTGAACAGTGCGCCGAGCCAGTTTACCTGCTGAAGGTCGATATAGCTGTCCTTTAGATCACGCAGAAAAGAACGCAGACTTCCGGCAGTCACCGGATCAATGGCGCCGTTTTTGCAGTCGCGGATATAATAGAGACCTTGGCTGACCAGGATTACCAGTTCCTTACACAATTTCTGGGTTTGACGCCGCAGGATAAAGTCAGTGTTGTTTTCCAGCACCACCTCATAGGTCACAGAAGGCTTCTGCTGGGTACTGCTTAAATCAATGATGTAGTCCTTCAAAGAGACTGCGGGAATGTTGACAGTAGATTCCGACATGATAATAACCTCCTGCTTATTTTTTGTTATGTTTTACCGAATACCGGCAGAGTACTGGGGGTTGGGGATGGTGGACAGGTAATATACCCGAATCTTGTCCAGTGCGGCTTTAACAGTGCGGTCCCGCTTTGATTCCTGATCGTCTAAGTAGCGGATGACCGCCCGACGCTCCTCAACAGTCAGACGGGAGAGGGCCTGCCGCATCTGCGGCGAAAGTACAGCAGCTTCCTTCTTGGGCTGGTCGGCTAAAAACCTGTCCATCCCATTGTCTTGATCCAGGGATACAACAACCGTCCGCACTTCGCTCTGGCCGGTGATTCCGCAGGGCCGGTGTTGCCGCTTGATGGTCAGAATGGCATACTGCAGCTTCATCCAGATATGTGCCCGGATGCACTCCGAACGCGTAGGGTCGAAGGTGTCAATGGCGTTCAGGGCGGCGATAGCCAGCTCCTGGTAGACATCATCCCGATCCAGCCGCATCGCGCAGATCAGCGGCCAGTTGCGCCGCATAACACGCCCAATCATGCCCTCATTTTCCAAAAAGATTTCGTTTCGACTAATAAAGTCCATTTTGCATCTCCTTTTCTGTAAAACGGCAGGGCAAGGCCGTAAAATTGGCCTTGCCCCGTTTTGCTTATAAGCGGATGAACCGCTTGATGATACCAGCCAGCTTGACCGGCAGTTTGTTCAGATCGCTGATGTCCAGGAAGCTGTCACCGTAGATCCGTTCGATGTTCTCCTTGTCGTTTCCAATGGCGGCGGCCACAAAGAGGATACCTTTGCGCTGATACTCCTGTTTAACGCCGCGCAGATCCTCCTCCGCGGCGGTGCCAAAGTAGCCGGAGTCAGCCGGCTGTCCATCGGATACCAGCATCAGCAGCTTTACATCCTCAGCCCGTCTGGCCAGCCGCTCCGCCACATAGCGCAGAGCGGCACCATCCCGGTTATTACTGCGGGCGGAAATATCCATCAGGCGGTAACGGTCATCTTGGTCAATAGCGTCAAACTCCGCATAGGAGTAGAGATCAACGCCGTTACTGGCGGAATGTCCGTAGACCATGATGGGGATGCCCAAAGCGTGGCAGAAATCATACAGGATGATTGCGGTGGCGCGGGCGTAGGTGGCCCGGTCACAGCTGCACATGCTGCCAGATTCGTCCAATAACAACCCCACACAAAGGGCTGGGATTTCATTAGGCAGCGCATTTTTGTAGAAAACACGGCCATCGTTGCGGCTCAAAGCGTGGATATCTAGCCGGCGACCCATGAGAAGGCCGGTCTGTTTCCCGCCCCGGCGGCTGTCACGCATCTGCTGCAGGACTGACTTTTGCAGCTGCTTGGAGATGTGCAGCAGGTCGCCGGACACCTCCTGATACTGCTCCTTCAGGTCATCATCCACCTCAGCGATCCGATGAACCGTCATACTGACCCCATTGTGAATATTCCCGTAGGAAATGCTCTGGGCCAGTTCGATCAGCTCCTTGGTGCGCTGGCGCTCCAGCTCGGTGCAGACACTGTTCTCAGCGACCTTTTCCAGAATCCGCTGAATGTCGGACGCGGCCCCGGAGTACCCTGTCCCTTTGTAGTCATCGTCACGCTCTGTCGTACCGCCCTCGGGAGCGGAGAGCGTGTCGGTGTCTGTCAAAGGAATGCGACCAGTCTCCTGTTCGGAAACAGGCTGACTGGTGCCAGGCGGGGCCTGCCCTTCCATGGGCATACCTTCCGCCTCGGCAGCGTCCTCGACTACAGCGGCGGCATCCTGTTCGGGCTGGGGCTCGTTTTCCTCTCCACTGTCTTCCACCGCAGAACCGGACTCGGATTTTTCCGCCTCCTGTTCCTCAGTGGTATTAGCTGCCAGTTGTGCGGTGGCTGCGCGGGCACCGGCTGTAGGGGTACCCCCCTCAGCGCCAGATGCCGCATTTGCGGGAACCGGCGCTGTTTCGCCAGCTCCCTCTGTGCTGCTGCCCGCCAGGAGTGAAAGCAGTTGTTGGGCTACACCTTCCGCACTGCCTTCGCTGCCACCTGCTTCCGCCTGCTCCGCCATATCCTTGCAGAGCTCAACGAAGTCCTTGATGTACTGCCAGCAGCGGATCAGTATGGTATTCGCGGTGCGGCATCTGACCCGGAAATCCTGGCTTATCAGAGCATTGTCCAGGTCGCCAAGCAGGGAGAAAACCATTTGGATGCGCTCGTCGGTGAGCGGCGTTTCCCCATACTTGATCTGTCCCCATTTCATGTAAGCGAGGATAGACTGAAGGATAGTCAGCCAAATATGGCTTCCGTCTTCCTCCCGCTCTGCCATCTGGGTAACTGTGGGCAGCTCCTCAAAGGAGCTGTCCCGCCTGATCTGCAAATTTGCGCCCAGGATACCGGGATAATCTGTGATCATCCGCTGTTCGATATAGCCGTCCTCCAGTACATTGAGGATATCATGGCTGATATACTGCAGTGCTTTCCGCCGCTCAGGGTCATTCTGGAGAAGTTCCAGATATTCCTTTTCTGCACAGCGGTCGCTGGCATTGAGCAGCAGCGGCGGTTCTGGATGCCATTTTCCCACCCCTTGAAAGTTGTGATAGGTCTGTGTACCCAGGAAGTCAGTATAGAGAACATGGCCCAGCTCATGGGCGAACATACCGCAGACCTGCTCATACCGGGTCTGGCGGGTTTTGTGCCTGGTCACGCTGGGATGGCCAGCATTGATCCAGACCAGTCCATTATCAGTTTTGGCAGCATCCGACTCCTTGGGTTTCCAGACAACGCGCACCCTGACCCGCCGCCGGTAGCCGTAGCGCCTGGTTTGGGCGGCGGCGATGTCCTCAAAGTGGGCGGCCAGGGCCCGGGACACAAAAAACTGGCGGTCGGTAATGGTTTTTTGCTTCTGTGCGATGAGCTGCTTGATTTTTTTGTGATTCACTCTTGCCAAGAGTAAGAAACCTCCCTTCTATTTTTTGATGTATGGATCAGACTGCTTTTTTCCGCTTCGGAGGAAAGATGGGCTCCAAAACCGAAGTGATAAGGGCTTCCCGGTCCTCATCATCCGCAGTGGCTCTGCTGATGATGGTATACAGGGCCGAGGTATAGGGGTCACCGGTGATCTCGGTGCTCATGACCCAGTCAATCAGGCTGCGCATACCGCAACTGCCGTCACTAATTCCGTTTTTACGGCAGAAGTCGGCCAAATCATTCACAACCTGCACCATACGGCTGACCAGGCTGTCATCGTCACAGCCAGTGATGCTCATGACACGCTGGGCCATGACCTCCGGGGCAGGCAGTTCAATGTCCTGCGTAAGGTTCATACGATCCAATACTGACTGGTTCATGCCCCGGCAGCCCTCGTAGCTGACATTGGTGGTCACGACCACCACAGCGTCGGGATGCCGCCGGATAACCTCGCCGGTAGGCAGGGTGATGGTGCCATTCTGCTCCAACAGGGAGTTCAGGCCCACCAGCACACCGGGTTGCATGATGGTTGTAGGCTCCTGGATTTCAACCAGATAGCCGTACTTCAGGGCACGGATAAAGTCCGTCTCCGTGTAGGTGTAGGTCTGCCCGGCTTTGACCGTTTCGGGATCGACCTTACACAGCTGCTGGATCTTATTTGTGACCTGACACATGACCTCCGCCATGCAGTCCTGCGAGGTAGCATCCGCCTTGGTATGGCCAGTTAACTGCTGATATGTACCCGCCGGGTCATAGTCCATGTCATCCAGATCGGGCAGTCCCATGATTTTTTTGACGTTTTCATAGGTGATACCGCCCATCTCCGTCAGTTCCTGCCGTTGCCGATCCAGATCGGCGTCGCCAGTGGAGGGGCCGTCAGTATCCGGGAATACCTGGCCAATGAAGTCATACACCTCAGTGTTTGCTGAACAGGTGTACTTCATATAGGGCAGGTTCAAACCTGCAGCAATCGCCTTAGCACCCTCGGTCTTGCCAGTGCCGGCTGGGCCTCGGAGCAGGAAATTGCGCATAGGCAGGGGTTTTTCTGTAGACTGGTGCGCGTGGGTACAGACGCTGACTACCTCTTCCGGCAGAACATACCACGGTGCCAGAATCGGAACCAGTGCCTGCTCTTTGGCAGAGAGGACACGGCCTGGACTCAGGGCGTACTTGCCGACAAAATCGCTGTGAGGAACGGCTTCCCTTTGCTCCAAAATGATAGGAGCCCCAGTATGGGCCAGAATAGTAAACTCCCCTGCAAATACCTGGTCAGGTGCAAAACTGCCAGAGTCCAAGTGGGTCTGGGAGACCCGCATTACATTGCCTGAGTTGTCAATATTGACTGGCAGATGGGCTGGACATGTTGTGTCATTCACCCGGCGGTAGGCGTTATCACAAAGGATCGCCATCAGTTCAGTTGCCTTTTTCAGGTTAGGAAAGGAATCCCGGTACTCTGCCATGAAGGCGTCCAAAGTTTCCTTAAATTCCTTATCCGCCATAAGAGCCGGGATCATGGCTAGCACGATGGCAGCGCCATCTTGTCCAGTTTTACCCATAGAATAGGTTTCCATCATCTCTGTGCTGCTGTCATATTTGCTGGCCAGCACCGTACCACTGGATGGATCGTAGATCGTCAGATGGTAGGCATCTGCCCCGGAGGCTGATTTGTACTCCGCTACACCCTTTTGCCCACATGCGCCAACAGCACCGGGTTTAGCACCTTCTTTGCAGGCGCAGAAGGCCAGTACCGCCTTTACAGCTGTGCAGCTCAGTGTGGCTTCCGTACCGTCCCCGTAGATGGATGACACCTTAACTTTTTTGCTTCCCTTATCAAAGGGGGCAGGCAAACTGCGGTTGAATACGAACAGTTTCGAACTCATTGCAATCACACTCCTTATCCTGTTGTCTTAATTTTTGTATGGATCCCATCGGCCATCGGTTCTGCCGCTGCAAATCCATTGCGAACCAGTTCGGCGCATAAGGCAGGCCAGCTGTCACCATGGGGCAATTCTTCCGCAGGGATGCAGAATCCACCTTGTCCATTGGCAATCGCCTCATTGCTCAGTGCATTCAGATGCTGCATATTGGCTTCTACCCATTCAAAGGACAGCAGCCCATAGTCAACAGTTCCTGACTCCTCAGATGGTCCCTCTTGCCTTGGAGGATTGCTCTGGGGCGATTCACCCTGAGAATCGGAGCTTGATGCAGTATGGTAAACCAATCCTACAAATTGCAGGTTCTTGATTTGTACGGTAGCTTTTCGGTATCCGCCAGCGCCATTCAATAAAATGACCAAGGCATTTCCAGATGAGAACTGGTTGAAGGCGTCCGGCATGTTCCATACCCAACGAGCGTTTGGGTACTGGGCGTTTACTTGTTCTGAGATACGGTTCTGCAGCAAGCTAAATGCTGCCGTTAGCATAGATCGCTCAGATACAGGTGCGGGCAGCATAAGAGGTGGAACTGGTTCGGAGGTTACTGGCTGCTTGGCCACATGAAAGAGTGCCCACAACGCATAACCGATCAGGCCAATCAGCAAAAGCAAGAGAATGGGCCAGAGCCGGGTAATGGTGAGCAGGACTGCCAGGAACATAATTACAACAAATATGTCATTGATCAGATGATTCTTTTTGTTGGGTGTCATCCCCGTTTTCCTCCCTTGGCGTTGGCAAATAGATATAAATTTTGTTTGACATTCCTCCTTGCACAGGGGTACGGATTAGAACAGCGGTTGGACCATCTGTTTCACCCTCTGTATCGCCGAAGATCTGTCGAATGATAGTTCGCCCCTCCTCCGCAACAGCGATATCTGAGGGAGGCTTGGAACCTTGACGCAGCTGAATGCTGTACTGCTCACGGCAGCCTACTGCCTGGCATATCAACTGCCGTTGTTGAGCCGTCAGATGATCACCGGTAAGTTGTCGCAATACAATTTCCAGCTTCCGCTGCTTGTCGATATTGGCCCTCACTTGAAATGCCCGGTTTCGCAAATGCATCCCCCCTTGAACGCAAAAAAAGGCGCACAGGCCGCGGATGTGTTTCCACGAACTGTGCGCCTTTTACGCTTGGTATTCATGTAATTTCCGTAGGAAGTCCCTTAGAAAAAGGGATTCTCCCCGCCAGCGAAGCCCTCAAACCCGGTGAAGTTACTGGGCATGGGAGCGGGAGCCGGGGAAGTTTGTCCCTGTGGGAATTGCTGCCCTTGGGGAGGGGGTTGTTGTCCCTGCGGTGTGGGCGGGCTGCCAGCATTCTGCGGAGCGGAGCCGCCAGAATTGTTCTGGCTGCCTTTCTGGCCGTTCCCGTTGCTGGCATACTCGATCTCATCCAGATACAGGACGACGCCCGTCCGGGTTTCGCCACTATCTCTGACTGTCCAAGTTTCCTCGTCATAGCGGGCGATGATATTGATGTACGAACCCTCCTTGAGTTTCATACGCTTGATACGCTCGCACATGCCGCCAAACGCCTTGACGGTGAAGTTTAGCCAGCGGTGATTGTCCGCTGCCTTGCTGTCGTAGATCCGTTTCCCGATACGGAAGTTGGCAATCTGACCTCCGCCTTCGCTGTCGATGAAACGGATCGCAGGTGCGTCCTCAAAGCCCTTGGACACAACAGCTTCTGTGACGATCATTTTCAACATAGCGCAATTCTCCTTTCTGCAGGTTTTTTCCTGCCACTGATAATATATTTCAACCCGCGTTTCGCGGGCAGAAAACAAAAAAGTGCCAAATAGCGCAATAGCGCCATTTGACACTCTGTAACACGGTAACTCTGTTTCTTAAAGAAAACACGGTAACTATTGTCTTAATTATAACATGATAACGCTCAGAGGTCAATATGCTATTCAATATAGTTACCAGAGTTTTGTGTTGGGGCGGTATTGAGAATCCAGCGAAACTTAGGGCCAATTGGCGCACGACATGGGGAACTACGGTATCGGTTACTTCGGTTCCACCCGCCTTCACAGGCTGGAACGACTCCATCCAAACGAAAACCAACTGCTTTTATGCTGCTTCCGCTTTCCTCTGTGAGCGAATAAGTAATGAACCGGGTATATCCCATGGCTTTTCCCGCCTTAATAGCGGCGCCATACAGCTTGCTGCAAGCATTGCAAAAGGCTGAATCACAGCATACGCGATTTATTTCTAAGGTGAACCCGTCATTAAAATGGCGTGCTTTTGGAATGCTGGCAATAGCAACGCCAATATACCCATGCTCACCAGGAGTAATTAGTCCGATAGAAAACTTATGACCCTGCGGCGCCGCATTGTGACGGTGATAGCGCTGGACATATGCTTTGGCCTCCCGAAATGACATAGGAATAACACGCAATTCTGTGGTAAGCGCATATCGCTCTCCATCCACGTAGCAAAAACGAGGCCAGGCATTCAAAGGAGTGCATATTACAAAACGTCCAATTTGGCAGGTGACAGGAAGGTGTTGTTGGGTATGCCTGTCACTCAAAATGACTCGACTGTCTGGTGCTTTTGTGACCAGAACCAGGGGATCCAGAGACAGGATTGGGCGGTGTAGCACGACGGGGTTGTCCAGGAAATAATGTTTTGGCCCTGGCGCCCCGAAGTGGAAAACACGCATCCCAATAGGCAATTGCCACGCCAGCCGATCCATGATGGCATCAAACTGCATATCGGAATAAATCTGGGAATCGCGGTACCAGATGCCATCAACGCAGTATTGAAAGATGTGGTAAACCATTTTTCAGGCTCCTCTATGGGGATTTGCTGGGGGGATAGGCTCGGCTGCCAAATAGGCATCAAGGAGATGTACTCCTCTCCATTCGTAAATGGGGGCGCTGTCTTGCACATATAACACAATATGCCCACCTTCAATCGGTACTTTACGACGGTTGCGCAACAGAACACGCAGGGCAGTTCCCTCAACTTCGATCAATACAGCCTTTGGCCTATGGAGGACAGCGGTATATTCCACATGCAGTACAATGCCGGTAAGAACCAGATAATGGCCCTGTGCAGCTATATAATAGAGCCTCCCACCATTAACTGCCGTCAGTATACCCAGGAACAAAAAGGGGAGAGCGGCAGCGCCAGAGAAGAAAAGCATAAAAGCAGCGGCAACAATAAAAGAGAATACGGTCAATGACAACCACATCAGAATTTGCGATTGCAGTGGCACAGGAATCTTTGGATGTTCCATAAACTCCTCCTTCAAATCAATAACAGACGATGGGTACGCAGCAGTTTCAGCAGGATAGCTACTACTGCATCACGGGCAGGCGAATGTTCCATTAAGACCTCCAGGATGCCGTCTGGAATTGTCTCGGCAAAATAGATCATTTCAGTCAGCCGTTGCCGGCCGTCTTTGCCCAGCAATGCAGGTGTAGGCTGAATTTTCCGTTCCTCCAATTGAATCAGCTCACTGGCAGTGAGCCGCAGCCCCGCTTCGTTGAGCCATATCCAAACTTGCCGGACAGGTTTGGTCAGAAAGCGGTCGGTCCATTTTCGGTCATTTGGGCAAATAATACAGTTGGTCAGAAGCCGATAGGCAGCCAACGCGCCAGTTTCCTCGGTAGTAACAACTAAGCCGCTGCTTTCCATACGTTTGATA
>ERZ779624.428-NODE-428-length-13425-cov-7.888108_pt1 | contig 13425 bp, 12 predicted proteins | sample MGYA00514190_ERZ779624 | MGnify/ENA primary metagenome ERZ779624 (study PRJEB29562, sample SAMEA4376706) | mouse gut metagenome | isolation source: Cecum | study: EMG produced TPA metagenomics assembly of the A DSS colitis mouse model was used to assess the... | reverse complement strand
GCCGCCTGAATTTCCAGACATGCCGCGTTCACAGGAAATCCACTGTAATAATCCGTCTCCTGCACTGCGTCGGACAGCACGAACCTCAGAAAATCCCTGGCTGTATCCTGATAATTGCTTTTCGCGCAGATCCCCATCTGTATCAATGGCTGGAAACTGTTCTCAAAAGCCGTGAATTCCCCCTTGATATAATCTGTGATTGCAATGGCAAACATACAATCGTTAAAGCCGTTTCCCTCCGTAATGCTCAGCCGAATGGTGGAGGCCAGATCCCACATATTGTAGCCGTGCCCGTTTTTGCCGTTGGAATCGTCATGCTGCGCCACAATACCACAGTTATCCCCAATGATCTTCAGTGCCTTCAGCTTTTCACTCAGCACCTCCTGATTCAGCTCCTTACCGTTTACAATATCCACACAAAAATACGGATAAAACAGATCTACCAGTTCCGGAACGGTTCGAGGCCCCAGATAACTCTGGTTTTTCCCCTCCAGAAAAGCAGCCAGGCTCTCCATGGACTGCATTTGATCCTCCGGAATATCCCGCCCCGTGATATAGGCAAAGGCAAACTGAGCCGGCACTACATACCGTTTCCCGTTCTCCTGGCGATAACTGCCCGTAATCCCTGACAACAGCTCTCCCCTCTCCTCCAGCGGGCCAACCACATCCTCAATATCAATCAGCAGCCCTTTTTCCGAGAAGGAAGACAGTTTCAGATGATCCAGCACCAGAATATCTGGGGCATCGTCACTCATCAGCAACGTATTCAGCCGCTGATAGATATCATTGTAATCCAACTCCTTATCCGAATACTTATCATTATAGGTATAGCCATACTCCACCTCGATCATAACGTCCGGATTCTCTCTGTGATACAGGGCAACCGCATTCTGCAGCAGAAAGCTCTCCTCCACCGCATATAATTTCAGCGTCTCCTTCACCTCCCAGACCGCATCGGGATCGTACCCATACTTTTTCAGCTTACAGGAGCCGCCGCTCTGCTGGAACAGGGCATAAATAACGCCGTCCCCGGAAGCCGCCATTCCAATACACCAACGGTCGGAGAGCGAAAAATCCGTCTCAGATCCGGAAATCAATTTCTTCCAGTTACTCTCTCCCGGGTTTCTCTGAAAGATTCCCTCCGAACCGGCGGAATACAAGGTTCCTTCTTCCGTGACGCACAGTTCCATACCTGCCCCGTTTTGTACCAGGGGAATGATTTCCCCATCATTTTTCTTTCCGCCGCTTCTTTTCTCCACTGCGGAAATAGCACCTGTGTTATCTGCGGAAAGCAGGTAAAGATTTTCACCGTCCGACAAAACCTCATTCCCATAGCTTCCCAGCGTCTCTTCGCTGTCCACCACATTGCCGTCCCCGCCTGCAATGGTATCCAGGGAGCGAGTGGCGTTTGCCGTCAGTGTTCCGTCATTCAGAACCGCAATTCCGTTGATAAACTCATAATATCCCCATTCCTCATCAAGAATAGTCCACTTCTGCGGCGTAATCTCCAGTGCCTTCTCCCCGTCACTTCTCCACAAACGTCCTCTGTAGCCTTCCTCTTCTGTACAGTTGGCAAAGAGATACTGTATTCCCGCTTCATCCTGCATCAGCTTCAGATCTGTACGGCCCTCCGGAACTACCAGTTCGGACAGCCAGTTTCCGGTTACCTCCACAAACCCGTCTCCCTGCTTCTCCCATTCCTGAAGCAGAGAACCGTTCTTCTCCTCCAACAACAGATGAAGCTTACCTTCACTCATAAAAATCTGCTTTATCGTTTGCCCTTCCCATTCCGCCGGCAGTTCCAGTTCCGTCTCCACATACCTTCCCGGCTCCGGAGCCGGCAAATCACCGCTTTCTCTGTCTTCCTTTCCACATCCTCCCAACAGTCCGATGACAAGGACGGCACACATGGCTGCAGCTGTAAATTTTACTTTTTTCAAGTTTTCTGATCTCCTTCCTCCTCGGCTCCCATTCTCCCGGCACGGCTGCTGTCGTCAGCTGCCCAAAAGATTTTTCTGCCGCTTCCTGCCTGACTAAAGTAACATAAACAGCGGTGTTCATATCTTAACTGTCTGTTAATGGTATCCTGAAAAACTGTTAAGATTCCATTATTTCAAATCCATTTATCAATTTGTACCAAAATTTCCTTTTTTTCAGGCGTTTTTTCCGCATTGTGTGAATTGTCTTTTCTCCTGAAAAGTGCTAGAATTGCAGGTAAACAGAATATTTTTTTATGGAGGAAGGAAATGAAAAAAATAATTGCACTTCTCTTGACTGCCGTAACGGCTCTCTCACTGGCTGCCTGCGGGAGCCCTTCCAATGTGGTAAAGCCTGACAAGGACGGCTTCGCAGAAGGTGAGCTCGGCAGCACAATGCGCACCTATTTCTTTGACTACACCGTAAACAGCGCATATCTCTGTGATACATACGAGGGTTATGAAGCTGCGGAAGATTATGAGCTTCTGGTAGCCAACATAACCGTCCTGAATACCGGAAAGTCAGAAGTAGAGATGTACGACACAGATTTCCAGATTCAGTGGGGCGACAATTCATCCAACGACGCATTTGAATTCTCTCTCACCTTCTATACCGAAGATGGTCAGGGACTGAGCGCAGAAATGCTCCCCGGCACCTATACCCTTGCTTCCAAGGAAAGCAGGACAGGCGTTCTCGTAGCTGAGGTTCCCGCCGGACACACCGAATTCTCCATCTCCTACAGAGAGCTTTTCGATGACGACTCGGCTGGCGATACTTTCTTCGTATACTTTGATGCCACGAAAAATAACTGAATAAAGGACTAAAAAAGAGCCGGTCAAATTCCGGCTCTTTTTCATACACACTCAGCGCTGTACCCGTCCGGAAGCGTCGCCTCCGGCAAGAGTTTCCACCTCTTTTCTGGAAACCAGATTGAAATCCCCGGGAATGGTGTGCTTCAACGCAGAAGCAGCCACGCCGAACTCAAGGGCATCCTTGAAGTTCTTTCCGTCCAGCATACCGCAGATTACGCCGCCGGCAAAAGAATCACCGCCGCCCACGCGGTCTACAATGGGATGAATGCTGTACTCCTTTGAGTGATAAAACTCTTTGGTATCTCTGGAATAAATACATGCAGACCAACCGTTGTCGGAAGCGGAATGGCTCACCCGCAGGGAGGAAACACAGTACTCAAAGTTGTAGTCGGCTACCATCTGCTCAAAGATGGACTTGTAGCCTGCCAGCTCCAGATCTCCGCTGGTCACATCCGTCTTGCCGGGCTTGTAACCCAGCACCAGCTCCGCATCTTCCTCGTTGCCGATGCATACATCCACATACTGCATCAGGTTCTTCATCACCTTCTGAGCCTTCTCAGAGCTCCAGAGCTTTTTGCGGAAGTTCAGGTCAACGGAAACCTTTACACCATGCTTCTTTGCCGCCTTCAGCGCTTCCTCCGTCAACACGGCAGCAGCGTCGGATACGGCGGGAGTAATTCCCGTAAAGTGGAACCAGTCAGCTCCCTTGAAAATCTCATCAAAGTCAAAGTCGGCAGCCGTAGCTGTGGAGATGGATGAATGCGCTCTGTCATACACCACCTTGGAGGGTCTCATGGAAGATCCGCTCTCCAGGAAATAAATGCCCAGCCTCTCTCCGCACTTTGCAATATGTCCTGTTCCCACATTGTACTTTCTCAGCGCAGCCACCGCACACTCACCGATTTCATTGTTCGGAACCGCGGTCACAAACTCAGCGTCATGCCCATAGTTTGCCAGGGAGACAGCCACATTTGCCTCGCCGCCGCCGTAGTTGATATCAAACTCGTCCGCCTGAATAAACTTCTCAAAATTCGGGGTGGATAATCTCAGCATGATCTCACCCATGGTAATAACTTTCGCCATTTTAAAACTTCCTTTCCTATCGCAAAATTTTTATTTCTGTACCAGATGCACGGCAAAACCGCCCACCTCTTCCTTCAGATAAATTGCCTTATACTTGCCCTTTTCGTCCCGCTTGGGCTCCTCGAACTCCACCCCGAGAACCGTACTCATATAGTTTACCGCACGCTCGATATAATTTGTCCGGATGGCGATATGACCGTTTGCTCCCTTGAAAGGCTCCTTCATGACCTCAACGGCTGTTCCCGCAAAGACAGAACTGTTTCCCACCTTGGCAGGCATGCCAAACAGGAATGCAAAACGATTGGCAGCCTTTATCGCTTCCTCCTCGTTTGCGGCATTGATGCCCACATGAGCCAGTTCAAAGCCCAGCATGGTCTGAACGGCCTCTCTGGTCAGCTGCTCGATCTTATCCCAGGCGCCCTCGTTGATCAGATCCCCGGGAACCATCCAGGAACCGCCGCAGGCGATAATCTTGGGGAAGTCCAGATATGAGGTCAGATTCTTTGCGTTGACTCCCCCGGTAGGCATGAATTTCATATTCACATAGGGAGCTGCCATGGCCTTGATCTTTGCCAGCCCGCCGGACTGCTCAGCGGGGAAAAACTTCACCACCTCAAGCCCGAACTCAATGGCCTGTTCGATGTCGGAGGGACTGGATGTTCCGGGCGTAACGGGCACCCCCTTGTCGATACAATACTGAACCGTTCTGGGATTTAACCCGGGGCTTACAATAAACTTTGCGCCCGCCGCAACCGCCGCGTCAACCTGTCCGGCGTTGAGCACCGTGCCCGCTCCCACGCACATATCAGGGAAATTTTCCGTCATGATTTTGATGGCGCCCGCTGCTGCGTCCGTGCGGAAGGTGACCTCCGCACAGGGAAGTCCTCCTGCGCACAAAGCCTTTGCCAGCGGAAGCGCATCCTCTTCTCTGTCAATTTTTACCACAGGTACAATGCCGATCTTACTGATCTGCTCTAATACTGCATGCATAATAACCCCTTTCTGTCCCCTCCGGGACTGCCTTTCTAAAGCATGCAGACGCCGCCCGGCCTCGCTTCCGGTCAGCATCTGCATATGTCCTTAAGCCAGAACTTCCTTCACTGCCTCCGCAATCCTGTCGCACTTACAGTTGGCAAAGAAGTACTCCCGGAACTTTTCTCCGGAAAGAGCGCCCTTTACCAGCTCCTGATCCAGATTCTTCAGGATTGTGACCATATCCGTGTGGGTCACCTCCTTCACCTGATCCAGAATCTTTTTGTTCCTCTGTTCCGGCTCCACTCTCTCGGGAGGATATCCTCCTCCGCCGGGCGCACAGAACAGCTTTTCAAAAGTATACTGCAGATTCAGCTCGCCGCCCCAGCCGAAGTTTTCGGCAAAGGGAAGCGCCACACAGTTCCCGTCGTTTACCTGGGAGAACAGGTAGGCATCCAGCGGGGATTCGATGTGCCCGCAGAGCACCTTCGGGAAAGAATTGCAGGCCAGCATGGCTCCTTCTCCCGTTCCGCAGCCTGTGATCACATAATCGGCCGCACCGGAATTCAACAGTACTGCCGCAAGGATTCCGTTCTGCACATAAGTCAGGGAATTGGGATCCTCCGCTCCGCACATGCCGTAATTAAACACCTCATGTCCCATGGGCTCCACCACCTTTTTCAGGGTGGTGCAGATCATCTCATTCTTTGCCGCCTGGCTGTTTTCGTTAATCAATGCTATTTTCATTTTCATCCTCCATTCCGCCTTTGGTGGGCTTTATTCCGGCTGCTTTCCGATATAGGCCAGAATTCCGCCGTCCACATACAGAATATGTCCGTTTACGGCGTTGGAGGCCTCGGATGCCAGGAAGACGGCAGGGCCTGCAAGCTCCTCTGCCTTCAGCCATCTGTTGGCAGGGGTCTTTGCGCAGATAAACTGATCGAAGGGATGTCTGCTTCCATCCGGCTGAATCTCGCGCAGAGGCGCCGTCTGAGGAGTCTCAATGTACCCGGGCCCGAGGCCGTTGCACTGAATGTTATACTGGCCGTACTCGGAACAGATATTTCTGGTCAGCATCTTCAGTCCGCCCTTTGCCGCAGCATATGCGGATACCGTCTCGCGTCCCAGCTCGGACATCATGGAACAGATGTTGATAATCTTGCCGTGTCCCTTTTTAATCATGGACGGAATCACTGCCTTGGAAACGATGAACGGAGCGTTCAGGTCTACGTCGATCACCTGTCTGAACTGCTCTGCCGTCATCTCCGTCATGGGAATTCTCTTGATGATACCGGCATTGTTTACCAGAATGTCGATCACGCCCACTTCCTGTTCAATCTGTGCCACCAGCGCGTTCACGGCAGCCTCGTCAGTCACATCACACACATACCCGTGCGCTTTGATCCCCTTCTCTTCATAGGCAGCCAGCCCCTTATCCACCAGATCCTGCCGGATATCGTTGAACACAATGGTCGCGCCGGCCTCCGCATAAGCGGAAGCGATGGCAAAACCGATCCCGTAGGAAGCGCCGGTCACAAGAGCAACCTTGCCCTCAAGTGAAAAGTTGTTTACGAAATTTCCCATCCTATTATCTCCTTTTCTTTATAAAATATTGTTCTGTCTCACACCTATTTCAGATCCTTCATTGCCACGCCGTCCATATCGTCAAAGTCCTGATTTTCACCAACCATCCCCCAGATAAAGGTGTATGCCCTGGAACCGCATCCGGAGTGAATAGACCAGCTGGGCGAGATCACAGCCTCCTCGTTGCGCATCACAATATGACGGGTCTCATCAGGTTCTCCCATGTAATGCATGACAAAAGCATCCTCCGGCATATCAAAATACAGATACACCTCCATACGCCTGTCATGGGTGTGGCAGGGCATGGTATTCCAGACGCTGCCCGGCTCCAGCCTGGTCATCCCCATCTCCAGCTGGCAGCTCTCCACCTGACCCGGCAGGATATATTTGCAGATTACTCTGTGATTTGCATCCTCCAGAGAACCAAGCTCCACCTTGTTTTCCGGCTTCACGATCACCACATTCTCCCCGGGAGTCCCCTCAGGCTTTATCAGCACGGTGGGACAGGTTCTGTGCGCAGGAGCGGAATTCAGATAAAACTTTGCCGGCTCGGAAGAATTCTGACTTGCAAAAACAATCTCCCTGGATCCCATTCCAATGTACATGGCCTCCTTGTAGCCCACCTGATACTCTCTGCCGTCCACCGTGATGCTTCCCGCACCGCCGATGTTGATCACACCAAGCTCCCTTCTCTGACAGAAATACTCTGCCCGAAGCTCGTCCCCCGCCGTCAGGGCAAGCGGCTCCACCGGCACCGCCGCGCCGGTAATGATTCTGTCAATATGGCTGTACACCAACCTGATCTCACCGGGCACAAAAAGCTTTTGAATCAGAAACTCCTCCCGCAGGCGCTCTGTGGTATAATGCTTTACATCTCTTGGGGACACTGCTGTTCTAAGTTCCATCGTTGACACCTCTCCTTTCAAAATGATACCAAACCGTGTAAATGCTTACATTATAGCATACAATAACTGCCATTTCCATTCATTTTCTGTTTTTTTCCGCAAAAACAGATCAATTGCAGACACTCTTACCGTTTGGCTCTTTTCTGTTCTTATATTACCAGTATAATCGAAAAAAATATCCAGGTCTATTCAAATATTTCTCAAAACCTTGCAAATTTTGAACTTCTCCATTATACTGGTAAACATGAAAGAAGTAACCTCCTGCAAAACAGCAATTGAAAACTGCCTGCGCACCAGAACCTTTTCCGTTGCGCATCTCTATAAAGAAGAAAAAGCCATGGAAATGCATATCCATGACTGTTATGAACTGTATTATTCCATCTCCGGCGGGAAACAGTTTCTTATTGACAACCGGTTTTACACCATTGCGCCCGGAGATCTGTTCATCATCAACCAATACGAGAGCCACAAACTGACCCAGATCGACAACCAGCTGCACGAGCGCATCGTCCTGTCCGTCCACCCAGACTACGCCAGACGGCTCTCCACCGCCGACACCGACCTGGACGCCTGCTTTTCCTGCCGCAGCACCGGCTTCCAGCACAAGCTGTCCCTGAGCAGAGAACAGCAAAAACGCTTTCTCTATTATATCAACAAAATTACATCCGCCGCCGGCTATGCCCATGATATCGTGGAACAGGCGGCTTTCATGGAACTGCTGGTAATGATCAATTCCCTCTCCAGTTCAAATGCTCCAAAGACCACGGAAGTCGAATACAAATACAATCATCAGGTGGACGATATTCTGACCTATATCAACCAGAATATCGTCCAACCCATCACCGTGGAGCAGCTGGCGGAATGCTTCTTCCTCAGCGAGTCCTACATCTGCCGCATCTTCAAGCAGGCCACCGGCACCACCATCGGCAAATATATCGCCGCCCGGCGCATCAGCATCGCAAAATCCGCCCTCAGCGAAGGCGCAAGTGTCACCGAAGCCTTTGAGAAAAGCGGCTTCGGTGATTACAGCAGCTTCTTCAAGGCCTTCACCAAGGCCGTGGGCGTGTCGCCCAAAAAATATGCCAATCTCAGTGTAAGCTGAAAGGGCAAGGGACAATCCGCAGCAGCGGCGTCCGTCACAGGGTATCCGCCGCTTCGCCCTTCCCTGTGTTTTTCAGACAGGCTTCGGACGATATAACTTGCAATCATTTTCTGCAGGTTTGCCCGTAACCCGTTTGTCCGCAACTGCCAACCCCGCAACGTTACGGACAAACCTGCCTTCACCCTGTTATCCAAGATCCGATTTTAATCCATCTTCGGAAGCCCTGCGAATCCGGCGGCCAACTCCTCTTCCGTGGGAATATAGTCGCTCATTTCGCCGTTATTGTATCTCTCATAGGCAAACATATCAAAATAACCTGTGCCGGTGAGTCCGAACACAATGGTCTTTTCCTCCCCGGTCTCCCTGCATCTGAGCGCCTGGTCAATGGCAACCCGGATTGCATGGCTGCTCTCCGGCGCGGGCAGGATGCCTTCCACTCTCGCAAACAGTACCGCCGCTTCAAACACCGAGGTCTGCTCCACGCTGACCGCTTCCATCATGCCGTCATGGTAAAGCCGGGACAGGACAGGACTCATGCCGTGATAGCGCAGGCCGCCTGCATGACTCGCTGAGGGGATAAAACCGCTGCCCAGCGTATACATCTTCGCCAGTGGTGTCACCATACCCGTATCACAGAAGTCATAGGCAAATTTTCCTCTGGTCAGGCTGGGGCAGCTGGCCGGCTCCACCGCAATGAAACGGTAGTTTTTCTCTCCCCGCAGCACCTCTCCCATAAAAGGCGAAATCAGTCCTCCCAGGTTGGAGCCTCCTCCCGCACAGCCAATGATGACATCCGGGGTGATTCCGTATTTATCCATGGCAATCTTTGTCTCCATGCCGATGACCGACTGATGAAGCATCACCTGATTGAGCACGCTGCCCAACACATAGCGGTAGCCCTCCGTACCCATTGCCGCCTCCACGGCCTCCGAGATGGCACAGCCCAGGCTTCCCGTGGTATCCGGATGCTCTGCCAGAATCTTTCTTCCCACCTGTGTGGTGTCCGACGGAGAGGGCGTCACGGATGCACCGTAGGTACGCATCACCTCCCGTCGAAAAGGCTTCTGCTCATAGGAACACTTTACCATGTATACCTTACAGTCCAGTCCCAGGTACGCACACGCCATGGAAAGCGCCGTTCCCCACTGCCCCGCGCCGGTCTCCGTAGTCACGCCCCGCAGGCCTTGCTTTTTGGCATAGTAGGCCTGCGCAATGGCAGAATTCAGCTTGTGGCTTCCGCTGGTGTTATTTCCTTCAAACTTATAATAAATTTTTGCCGGCGTATCCAGCTTTTCCTCCAGACAATAGGCTCTCACCAGCGGAGACGGGCGGTACATCTTGTAAAAGTCCAGGATCTCCTGCGGAATATCAATGTATGGATTTATATCGTCCAGCTCCTGCTGTACCAGCTCGTCACAAAACACGGCGGACAGCTCTTCGGCGGTCATGGGCTGACGGGTCCCGGGATTCAGCAGCGGCTCAGGCTTGTTCTTCATATCTGCCCGGACGTTGTACCACTGCCGGGGCATCTCCTTCTCTTCCAGATATATTTTATAAGGAATCTCCCTGCTCTGATCTGCCATAGTCATAGCTCCTTTCTTATCGTCGCAGCAGCGGTATGCTTTTGCGCTTTAAAGCATCATCATACTACAGTTTCAAAAATTTGTCAATCCGCTTTTCCGCACCACGCAATCTCCCTCACCTCATCCCGGAGCAGATAGCACATTTCCTCATGGGGATCCGCATTTTCCGCAATCTGTCCCACATCCATCTTGATGTATTTCACCGTGGCCTCAGCCAGCAGATTTCCTGCCTTGTCATAAATGCCTGCTTTGACCGTGGCGAATTTGGAGGTTTCCTTTTCCAGAATCCCGCGTCCGATCAACTCTTCTCCATAGGGAACAGGCCGCCTGTACTTTACCTCCAGGCTCATGGTCACGCCAAAGACACTCTCGTCTCCCTTCGCCCAAAGCGCCCGAAGCCCCAGCTCATCCAGCATGGAGGCCGCCAGCCCTCCGTGGACTCTCTGCGGAAAGCTCTGATGATTTTCCGTATAGGAAAAGGGCGTCATCACACTTCCGTCCTCCATATTATAAAACTGCGCATGCAAACCGATTGGGTTTTCCATACCGCAGATGATACACATTCTGCTGTTGCTCTGTTTGCCCACTACCTTCATCTGATTCCTCCGTTCTCCTCCCGGGCCCTGTTCCATGTTTCTTCACCCTGCCGCCTTTTACGGAGTGCCCTTTTTCCAAAAGCCACTCTGCAGACACACGGCGCATTTGGTCGTCCCCGGTTCAGTGCTCCCTCTGCTTGACCTGCTTCCACAGCTCCAGCGCCTCTTCTTCCGTCTCCGGCGGCTTCACATCCCCGAATACATGAGGATGTCTGCGGATCAGCTTGTCGGAAACCTTCTGCACCACATCCCCAAAGTCAAAGACGCCTCTTTCTTTTGCGATCTCACTGTGCATAAGCACCTGCATCAAAACATCTCCCAGCTCCTCGCACAGATTTTCGTCATCCCGGTTGTCGATGGCCGCAAGCACTTCCTCCGTCTCGTCCGTCAGACATTTTTTCAGGGTCTCATGGTTCTGCGCCCTGTCCCAGGAACACCCCTGGGGACTGCGCAGCACCCGGATAATCTCCAGAAGCTCCTCCATATTGTGAAAAGTTCCCTCCACAAATGTTCTGCCGTTATGCTCTCTCATTCTTATCCCCCGTTCAATCCATATTTGAAATAATAAAAACTCCCGGAACGTATCCGGGAGCTGGTAATAACATCCGGCTGTTTTCGCCGTTTCCGGTTTTATTCACCTAAGGGCTTCCCCGTGAGAAGCTCATAGCCCTGCAGATACTTCCGGATGGTTTTATCCACGATGTCCTGCGGCAGCGTCCAGTCATTGCCGGGATTTGCCTTCAGCCAGTCCCTGGCAAACTGCTTGTCAAAGGAAGGCTGTCCGTGGCCGGGCTCATACCCCTCCGCAGGCCAGAACCGGGAACTGTCGGGCGTCAGCATCTCATCACCGAGCACAATATTTCCCGCCTCGTCCAGACCGAACTCAAACTTGGTATCCGCAATGATGATTCCTCTCTTCAGCGCGTATTCCGCACATTTCTCATAGAGCATCAGGGTATAATCCCGAAGCTTTGCGGCGTACTCCGCACCCTTTCCCGGAAATCTTTCCTCCAGGTAATCCACGCTCTGTTCAAAGGAGATATTTTCGTCATGCTCACCGATCTCCGCCTTGGTGGACGGCGTATAAATGGGCTCCGGCAGCCTGTCTGACTCCTGCAGTCCCTCGGGAAGGCGGATTCCGCACACCGTACCGTCCTTCTGATAGCTGGCCCAGCCGCTCCCGGTGATATATCCGCGTACAATACACTCTATGGGAAGAATATTCAGCTTCCGGCACAGCATACTGTTGCCGTCAAACCGCTCCTGCCGGAAAAATTCGGGCATATCCTTCACGTCTGTTGAAATCATGTGGTTGGGAAGAATATCCTTCGTCATATCAAACCAGAATTTTGACATCTGGGTCAGCACGGCCCCCTTCTTATCCACCCTGTTCTTCAGGATCACGTCAAAACAGCTGATCCTGTCGGTGGCAACCATGACCAGATTCTCCCCGATATCGTAAATCTCCCGTACCTTGCCCTCCTTGATGGGCTTAAACTCCTGAACGCTCATTTTTCTCCGCCTCCATGACACTGGTTTTCTAATTCCTCTTAGAGTGTATTGTATTCCCGGAAAAAAAGCAAGCTTTTTTACTCCAGCATGATCTCCTTCACCGAAATCCTTCCGATCCGCCGTCCAAAAAAGAGCATTGCCGCCTCGTAAGCCACGGCAAACACGGCAAGAGAAACCAGCATGGCAACGAAATCAAATGCATAGACGGGAACTCCCTCCACCTCCCGGAACACCACATCCACCATGACCCGTAAAAGCCCGTACTGGTACAGCGTCCCCAGGACAAAACCCACATACGCCAACGGACGGTATCCGTCCAGAAGCGATCTGCAGCACTCCCGCCCGGAGTAGCCGAACACCTGCATCATGGCGATGGTTTTGGTATTGCCGCCCACCACAGCCGAAACTGCGAGAAACAGCGTCATAAAAGCAAGTGTCAGACCGATGACCAGCATCATCACCCCCATCATTTCGCTTGCCAGCTCCTTCATGCCAAAGGACATCTGGGTCATGGCCGAAAAGCAGAAGGCGGAAAAGAGAATGAAGAACGCCAGCGTCTTCTTTGTCCCAACGGTACTTCTTCTCAGCTCTTCCAAAAACGGGATATCCTTTTCCCCGGCCTTCCCGCCTGCCTTCCCCGCCGCGCACAGATTTTCCCTCAGAAGCTGCAGCGCGGGCTTTCTCAGCCGAAAGCAGGCATAAAGAACCGCAAGACCGGAAAAAGCCGCCGTAGGCAAAAGCACGAACCACAGCAAAATCATCGGGTGAAACCGCAGCGAAATCTCAGGCAGTATCCCATCCTTATTCTGTAATTCATAAAACAGGGGCATCAGGACAAACGCCCCGCAAAAGCCCAGAACCGCTCCCGTGAAAATGCTGACCCCAAACACCCAGAAATGCCCGGCAATCCTGAGCCTTGCATACCCCAGAGCCTTCAGGATGCCAAGCTCTTTTTTGTGTACGTCAATATAATGCTTTATGTAAAAACACAACATGACGGCGGATGTAATCAGCAGACAGCCGCCGCTCACCAGACAGACCACCCGGGCAGTAGACACCTGGGCCTGATAAAACACTCTCGCCGCATCCGAAGTCACAAGCTCCTCGATGTGCAGAATATCCAGATAAAAATTCACAAACATGGTACAGATCAGCACCGCACAGCCCGCCATCACCGATATGCCGAAAAGCTTTACGCCATCCTTGATTCCCACTAACATATGTCAATCCTCCCCACTGAAGCCAACACCCCTACCACCCGATCTCATACGCCGTCTTCTGCGTTTCATTGGTCTGGAT
>ERZ779624.421-NODE-421-length-13721-cov-8.657032_pt1 | contig 13721 bp, 11 predicted proteins | sample MGYA00514190_ERZ779624 | MGnify/ENA primary metagenome ERZ779624 (study PRJEB29562, sample SAMEA4376706) | mouse gut metagenome | isolation source: Cecum | study: EMG produced TPA metagenomics assembly of the A DSS colitis mouse model was used to assess the... | reverse complement strand
GGTAGACGAAGCTCCAGTAGCCCATCTGGTCGTCGTTGTAGGCCATGTAGCCGTATTTGCCGGTCTTGTCGTAGATCTGGGCGGAGGCGCTGACCAGGTCGTCCCAGGTCCAGTTTTCGTCGGGGTAGGCCACCCCGGCGGCGTCGAACATCTCCTTGTTGTAGACCAGGACCAGGTTGTCCTTGTCCTTGGGAACGCCGTAGAGCCTGCCGTCAGAGCCGCTGGCGTTGCCGATGGAGATGTCGGAAAAATGGTTCTGGTAGTAGCTGGGGTCCTCGTCGGCGTAGAGGTCCGTCACATCCGCCAGCATGCCGAAGTCGGCGTAGTACAGGATCTGGTTGGTGTGCATCCAGAAAATGTCCGGCATGGTGTTGGACTCGGCGGCGGCCTCCAGCTTGGTCCAGTACTCGGTCCAGTTGGTGACCTGCACTTCGATGTCAACCTCGGGGTGCTTGGCGGTATAGGCGGCGCAGATGGCCTCCATGCTCGCCCTCTGGGCCACATCCCAGATCTGAAAGGTCAGGTGCGTCTTGCCGTCTGACGCGCCGCACCCGGTGATGGACAGCAACAGCACCAGGGCCAGCGCCGCCGCCGTCATGCGGGAAAATCGTTTCATAACACCACTCCTCTTTGTCGTTTTCTGCTCGTCCCCCATCCGCCCAGGGCGGACAACGCAGAACTTGATGAAACTATAATACGCGGGACGCACATCTGTAAATGCCATGGTATGCCCAAAATATTTGCAGATTGTATATACAGACGCTTTTCCTGTAGGTTGCCTGACATTTTCATATATTTTCGAACAAATTCGTCGGATATACCAGAAATATGACACTGAATTTTGGTTGAAATCACAAACATACGCCGGACACCCCCGCCCCGAGGGGCTCCGGCATATGCGCGGATGGGTTGAGGGGAGGATGCCCGCCGGGCCGCCGGACCGGCGGGCCGGGTTGCAATTCCTCCCCCAATATGATACACTGCATCCATCATACCAGCATGCGCCGCGCTGCGGCGCGGAGAGGAGGCCCCATGTTCTTTCAGGAGGATTACACCGCCCAGGAGCCGGAGGAAAATTTGGCGGAAAAAACCGGGGGACGCCGCTTTCTGTGGGTCCTGGGGCAGGAGACCGCCGCCGTGCTGAAGCTGAATCTGCTCTTTCTGCTCTGCTGTCTCCCCGTGGTCACCATCCCGCCGGCCCTGCTGGCCCTGCACCGGTCCGTGTGGACCCTGGCGGCGGGCCGCCCCGCCAGGGCGGAGCTCTTCTGGGGCTGCGTGCGCCGGGAGTGGCGGCGGGCCTGGAGCGCCTTTCTGCTGACCGCCCTGCCCCTGGTGTGCGGCGGCTACGGGCTGGTGTTCTACCTGCGGCTGGCCCAAGGGAACTGGCTGCTCTACCTGCCCTTCATGCTCTGCTCCACGGTGTTTTTCGTCACCCTGCTGGCCGCCGCCTACCTGTGGGGCATGCTGGGGCTGGGGCGGCCGCCGGACCGGTCCGCGGTGCGCAGGGCCCTGGCCATGGGGCTGGGGCGGCCCCTGCGGGCGGCGGCGGTGTGGGCGTACTGGGCGCTGCCGCTGCTGCTGGCGTACCTGCTGTTCCCCCTGAGCGGGCTGTACCTGCTGCTGATCGGCCTCTCCGTCCCCGCCCTGGCGGCGGCCTGCGCGCTGTACAAGCCCCTGGCCGCGCTCCGGGAGGAGGAGACATCATAAAAATAGCGCAGCTGACGCGCCGGCGGATTTGCCGGCGCGTCTTTCTGCCGTGGGGGGAAACGGAACGACAGGCATCGGGGAAAAAAGAAGTTGACAACGCAACTTCTCCGGTGTATGATGCAGAAGCTGCGTCTTCAACTTCTGACTGTCTGTATAGTCGACGCACTTGAGAAGCGGTAAAAAGGAGGGGAGGAAAAATGGCGCTGGGCAAGGCGGAGGATGCAGGCGGGCTGACGCCCGCCAAAGACGACAACGCCGCCCCGCACCATTTTGCCCCCCGAACTTTACCGATTTTCAAGTGTGTCGACTATAAAGGAGGAACTGGCATGGTGGATCGGTTTGCGCGCTTCTCCTTGGCGATTTTTGAAATTTCCCGCTGCTGGCACAGGCTGGCGGCGGAGGAGATGGCGGCTTACGGCCTCAAGGGGGCCCACGCCATCTACCTGACCGCCATGTACCGGGGCGGGGACGGGGTGACGGGGCCCCAGCTGTGCGAGCTGTGCGGCAGGGACAAGTCCGACGTGTCCCGCACCGTCGCCATTTTGCAGGAGAAGGGGTTTGTGACCAAGGAGGGCGTCAACCAGAGTCTCTACCGGGGCCTGCTGAAGCTCACCGAGCAGGGCAGGGCCGCTGCGGAGCAGATCTGCAGACGGGCCAGCCTGGCGGTGGAGCTGGCGGGCGGAGATCTCAGCGAGGAGGAGAGAACATGCTTTTACAGAGCGCTGGAGTCCATTGCCGCACATCTGCGGGACATCAGCCGGGACGGGCTTCCCAGGCAATGAACCCCTGTATGAAATGCTGGTGCAGGGCCTATCAGCTGGCCTTCCGGCTGGCCATGCCCCTGCTGCCCTACCGGGAGCCGGAGCGGCTGGAGGTATTTTTATGACGTCATTTCTCAATAGACAGGGGGCAGAGCGATGAACATCCACGACATTGTCCAACGCCAGCGGCAGTTTTTCCGCACCGGGGCCACGCTGCCGGTGTCCTTCCGCAGGGAGATGCTCCAGCGGCTGCTGGACGCGGTCAACCGCCGCGAGGCGGAGATCGGGGCCGCCCTGGCGGCCGACCTTGGCAAGAGCGGCTATGAGAGCTTCATGTGCGAAACCGGCCTTGTGCGGGGGGAGATCCGCTGGATGCTCCGGCACGTGGGCCGGCTGGCGCGGGCGCACACCGTCCCCACGCCCCTGGCCCAGTTTGCCGCCCGCAGCTTCCGGAAGAGCGCCCCCTACGGCAGCACGCTGATTATGAGCCCCTGGAATTACCCGGTGCTGCTGACCCTGGACCCCCTGGCCGACGCCATCGCCGCCGGGAACACCGCCGTGGTGAAGCCCAGTGCCTACGCGCCCGCCGTCAGCGCCCTGCTGGCAGATCTGATCGGCGAGTGCTTTCCGCCGGAGTACGTGGCCGCCGTCACCGGCGGCCGGCGGGAGAACGCCGCGCTGCTGGAGGAGAAGTTCGACCTCATCTTTTTTACCGGCAGCCAGGCCGTGGGCCGGGAGGTGCTGCGCCGGGCGGCGGAGCACCTGACCCCGGCGGTGCTGGAGCTGGGGGGCAAGAGCCCCTGCATTGTGGACGAGACCGCCAAACTCCCCCTGGCGGCCCGGCGGATTGTGTTCGGCAAGTACCTCAACTGCGGCCAGACCTGCGTGGCCCCGGACTACGTCCTCTGCCACAGCAGCGTGAGGGGCCGGCTGGTGGAGCTGCTGTGCCGGGAGGTCCGGCGGCAGTACGGCGAGGACCCGCTGCAGAACCCGGACTACGGCAGGATCGTCAACGAGCGGCACTTTCACCGCCTGCTGGGCCTGATCGACCGGGACAAGGCGGTTCTCGGCGGACAGTCCTCTCCGGAGACCCTGCAGATCGCCCCCGTCATTCTGGACGGCGCGTCGGAGAGCGACCCGGCGATGCAGGAGGAGATTTTCGGGCCCATTCTGCCCATCCTCACCTACGACCGCTTCGAGGAGGTCTACCAGCGCCTGGCGGACCGGCCCAAGCCGCTGGCCCTGTACCTGTTCTCCGAGAACCGCCCCCGCATCCGGGAGGCCATGGGCCGCCTGGAGTTCGGCGGCGGATGCGTCAACGACGTGGTCATCCACCTGGCCACCAGCGCCATGGGATTCGGCGGCGTGGGGGAGAGCGGCATGGGGGCCTACCACGGCCGGGCCGGGTTCGAGGCCTTCTCCCACTGCAAAAGCATTGTGGATAAGAAGACCTGGATGGATCTCCCCATGCGCTACCAGCCCTATCAGAAGAAGCTGTACGGCAAACTGCTGCACATGTTTCTCCGGTAAATTACAGGAAATGCGAGGAAGCTTTTATGGACATCACTGTAAAGACCCCCAAACGGTGGAGAAGACGCCTTCTCGGCGCGCTGGCGGCGGTTCTGGCCCTGCTGCTGGCGCTGGTGATCGCCGTCTTCGCCCTGTGGCACAATGAGATCTTTTCCCTGGCCAGCATGAAGCTCCTCCGGGAGCGGGACGACGGCCACCTGGACGGCGCCGTCTACCTCATGGATGTGAAGGGCGGGTTCTATCTGGACGAGTTCAAAGCCCAGGGCGGGGCCTCCAGCGACGCGGAGCTGATTGCCTTCATCACCGGCCATATCACCAAGGGGCTGATCCCCATGCGCATCAGCGAGTCGGAGATCGCCTGCTCCTCCTTCACCGCCGGAACCCAGGAGGGGGACCGTCTGTTTGCCCGGAACTACGACTTCGCGAAGACCAACACCTGCATCGTCCGCACCCAGGCCAACGAGGGCCGCCACGCCTCCATCTCCACCGTGGACCTCCAGTTCCTGGGCCTGGACGTGGAGAAAAACGTGGAGGGCCTGGCCAACCGGATCACCTGCCTGGCGGTCCCCTACATCCCCCTGGACGGCATCAACGACGCCGGCGTGGCCTGCGGCATCTACATGACCTACCAGGGCGGGGACTCCGTGCCCACGGACCAGCGGACCGACCGGCCCGACATCACCTCCACCACCCTGCTGCGGCTGATCCTGGACTACGCCGGCAGCGTGGAGGAGGCGGTGGAGATCGCCGCGGGCTACGATCTCCACGACTCCGCCAAAACCTCCTACCACTACATGGTGGCCGATGCCACCGGCAGGAGCGCCATCCTGGAGTGGGTGGGGAGGACCAACGGCACCGACACCGACGGGACCAAGCGGGAGCTGGTGGTGACCTACAACGACGGGGACGGCTCTATCGGCGCGCTGGAGGCCGCCAGCGACTTCCAGTGGGTCACCAACTTCATCCTTCAGCCCGGCTACTATGAAACGGACGGCGAGAAGACGGGCCTCGACCGCTACCAGCGCATCGGGGAGGAGCTGACCCGGTGCGGCGGCGTAGTGGCGGATGAGCAGGCGGCCATGGACATTCTGTCCATCGTGGGCCGCAGGAGCTGGAACAACGACGACGACAACGGCTGCACCGTCCACAGCGCGGTCTACAACCTGACGGACAAGTCCGTGCTGTGGGTCCCCAACGAGCACTACGGGGAGGACGGGGCCTTGTTCCGGTTCGCATTGGAGCCGTAGTCCGATTTCCTGCGATTTGCGCACTTCTCCACAAAAGCACTTTTCAAACCCGTTCCGGCGTAGTATACTGATGTGCAGAGAGCGCGGAAAACCGCGGGAAAGGGAGGGAGCTTATGCGGCGGATCGTTTGTGAGGACTGCAAGCGCCAGTACGACTACGACAAGGATGAGTTCTGCCCCCGGTGCGGGGCCTTCAACCAGCCCGTGAAGGTCTGGGGGACGGACAGCCAGGGGAACATACGGCGTGTGGACGGCGTCAACGAGCAAAACCACGCGGCCTCCTTCGTCCACAGCGAGGTACATGCGGAGAAGCGGGAGCGCCGGGCCAAGGGGATGGATCCGTCCCGCCCGGCACGTCCGCAAAAGCCACCGGTCCAGCGGCAGCAGCAGCCGGTCCGGCAGCGGCCCCAGCCGGCCGGGGCGTCCCCCAAAAAGGACAACACGTCCACATTGAAGGTGGTACTGTGGATCATCGCCACAGTCATCCTGGTCAATTTCCTGCTGCCCCTGCTCATGGCCCTGCTGTGGTAGGGACCGGATGGGCCGAGAAGGCCGGAGGGCGGAGCGCACGCTCCGCCCTCCGGCCTTCTTTTTGCCGCCGTGAAACTGTTACGGTTTTGTAACTTGCTTTTTCATTTATACAGCCGTATAATAAGCCCATATTATACAGCTGTATAACATACATATGGGAGGACGACGCTATGAAACGACTAGGGGACGCAGAACTGGAGATCATGCTGCACGTATGGAGCGCCGGGGAGCCGGTGCCGTCCACCTACGTCCACCAGCGGCTCCAGGGCAGCCGGGGGTGGAGCCTGCCGGCGGTGCTCACCGCTATGGGGCGGCTGGTGGAGAAGGGCTTTTTGGCCTGTGAGAAGCGGGGACGGGGCAACTGGTACCGGCCTCTCATCTCCGAGCGGGACTACAAGGCCGCCGAGGGCCGGGGGCTCATCGACCGCCTCTACGGCAGCAGCTTCACCGGCATGGTGGCCTCGCTGTACGACGGCAAGGCCATCGGCAAGGAGGATCTGGCGCAGCTGCGCCAGTTTTTGGACGAACTGGAGGGATAAAGATGGAACAGATGCTGGACGCGCTCAAGTGGAGCGTGGTGATCGGCGGGGCGGCAGCCCTGCTGACCCTGCTCAAGCCCCTGCTGGACCGGCGGTACAGCCCCCGGTGGCGGTACGGGGTGTGGCTGGTCATGGCGGCGCTGCTGCTGCTGGCCCCGGTGCGGTGGGAACGGCTGGCCCCCCGGCTGCCGGCGGCGGAGCCGCCGGTGGTCATTCAGGTGCCCCGGATGGAGCTGTCGGTGAGCCGGGAGGCGGGGGTCTCCCTCCAGCGGCCGGAGCCGGCGGCGGGAACCTCTGCGGACCCCGGCGGCGCGGCCCCGGAGCCGGCGGCGGGGCGGACGCTGAAGCTGGACGCCCTTCTGCCCCTGGCGTGGCTGGCGGGCGGGGCGGCCTTCGCTCTCTACCGCCTGCTGGGGACGGCGGTGTTTCTCCGCCGGGCCCGTCGCTGGAGCCGGGGCGCCGGCGAGGAGACCTGCCGGCTGTACGGCCAAATCTGCCGGGAGATGGGCGTCAGGCGCCCCCCGGAGCTGCGCGTCAGCAGCGCGGTGGACTCCCCCATGCTGGCGGGGCTCCTCCGCCCCCGGCTGCTGCTGCCGGGCGAGGATTATCAGGACTGGGAGCTGCCCTTCATCCTGCGCCATGAGCTGACCCACTACCGGCGGCGGGATCTGTGGTATAAGCTGCTGCTGCTGGCGGCCTGCGCGGTCCACTGGTTCAACCCCCTGGTCCACCTGCTGCGCCGGGAGGCGGAGGCGGATCTGGAGCTGACGTGCGACGGCCTGGTGGTGGCCGGGGCGGACGGGGCGGCCCGCCGGGCCTACAGCGAGGCCCTGCTCTCCAGCGTGCGGCGGCAGCAGGGGCTGAGCCGCTGGGTCCTGTCCACCCACTTCTACGGCGGCGCGGAGGTGATGAAGGAGCGCTTCCGCAACATCCTGGGCAAGGGAGGACGGCGGTGGGGGGCGGCGGCCCTGGCCCTGACCCTGCTGGCCACCCTGGCCGCCGCCTGCGCCTTCGGCATCCGCCAGGAGGGGGGCAGCGCCCTGTCCCAGGAGGAGCTGGCCCAGTGGCAGGAGCGCCTGGAGGCCTCGGAGATGGACCGGTACGTCCACCGGATGTACACCGACGTGTCCCTCCTCCCCACCGAGGAGAAACTGGACGAGATCTCCCCCGCTCCGGAGCGGGTGGACAACCCGGGTCACGAGGATGTGAACCCCAGGGTCCTCAGCGGGACCAAAGACGGGGACACGGTGACGCTGGAGATCGAGGGCAATTTTGCCTCCCGCCTGCCCTCCGGTACCCTGACCCTGGTGGACGGCGAACCCGTAAGCTTCACCACACCCCTCTATACCGCCGCGGAGGCGGCCGCAAAGGAGTGCATGGACAGAGCCGGAGAGATCATTGCCTCCTACACGGACGACCCGCCGGTGTTTGTGGAGAAGGTGATCACCAATCTCTTCTGCGCCGAGACCGTCACCGCCGGGGAGAAGACCTACTACGTATGGAACCTGTACTACGGCATGCGGCCCGACGACATCAGCAAGGTGATGTTTGCCGGGGGCATGGACGGGCAGAACGGCTGGGTGAACCAGTCCAGCTCCATGGGGGACCCGGTGCTGATCCTCAGCGTGGACGGGGACGGCGGCATCGCCCTGGAGGCGGAGACCTGGACCAGCACCCTGTCCGAGGAGGGCCTGACCTGGGAGGAGTACGTGGTCTGCGGCGTCCACCTGGGCATGGAGCCGATGTACGGCATCCTGAACGGCTGGCCGCGAATCGAGACGGACTTTCTGACATCCATGCGGGACGGCCACGAGACCTGGGCCATGGACTGGCAGGATGTGACCAGAACCTACCTCTCCCGGCAGTACGGCGTGGAGGCGGACGGGGGTCTCGCCAGCCTGCGGACTTTCCAGGCGGACTCCGGCACCCAGAGCCATGACCAGGCCATGGTGGTCAAGGCTGTCTGCGGCGCCAGCACCGCCTACCTGCTGCTGGCCCATGTGCGCTACTACGTGCCGGCCTGGGATACGGATATGACCTTCTGGCAGGTCTGCGGCGTCAAGTGGGAGCCCGGCGCGCCGGCGGAGGCCGTTTTGGGCCGGGGAGAACCCTTCTCCATTGAGGACCTGGCGGTGGAGGTAACCAACGTGGTGGCCACGCGGCAGGAAGTCATGCTGGACGACGGCGGGAATGCGCACACCTACACCTGCTTCACCTGCGCCCCCGGCGCGATGGTGAAGGTGACGAACGTAAGCGAGGAGGGTGGCCGCTCCGGCTGGGCCTTCGACATTGCCGGAGAGCGGCTGGACGTGGCCATGGGCATGGACCCGGTGGCGGTGACGGAGGACGTGGCGGGCATCTACGATACGGAGGCCAGCCTGTACGTGCTGCGCTTCGAGATGGCGGAGGAGCTCACGCCTGCCGGCCAGCCCGGCGCGGCGCTGACGGCGGATGAGCTGGCAACCCTCACCAGTTATTTCAACACAGTCCCCCACAACGGACTGCTGCGGATGGCCTACGAGAGCTTCGGCGATCTCCGGCACTATCAGGAGCTCCTGTTCTACGACCTGGGGACCGCAGTGACAGACCAGGCAGAGCGGGCGGCCCTGGAGAATCGTGTGGGCGGCTATTTCGATACAGACTGCTTCAAGCTGACAAGGACCTTTATTCGAGACTACTACGCCCAGAATTTTGATTGGGAGATCTCCGACGCCGACATGGAGCGGATGCTGGGCGAGGACCTGTCTCTGCCCAACCTGCAGGAGTACGACGCCTGGTATCTGATCCACGGGGACACCATGCTGACCGGCTACGAATTTACAGGGGGAACCTGGGCGGAGGACGGCACTGTGCGGCTGTACTACACCACGGACCTGTGGCAGTACAACGAGGGGACCAGTTCACTGGATCTGCTCTGGGATCAGCCCATGACCGCCCACCTGCGGCCCAGGCCCGGCGGCGGCGTGCGGATGATCTCCAATACGCCCGGCAATTGAGCCGGCGGAGGGCAATAGAGAGGCGGCTGTCCCACCGGGACAGCCGCCTCAGACTGTCAAAAAAGCTCTCCGCAGGAGTTCGCGTCCGCAGACGCGAAAAAATTTCAATCACTTTTTCGGCGGCGTGTACGTCGAAAAAGTACTTTGCGGGCCGCGCTCGGCCCGGTCCTTCTCCCTCAAAAAAGGTGCAAAGCACCTTTTTTGACACGCAGTTCAGATGCCCATCTCCGCCTTGACGGCCTTGAAGCACGCCACGGCGAAGTCCAGGTCCTCCCTGGTGTGGCCGGCAGAGACCTGGGTGCGGATGCGGGCCTTGCCCTGGGGTACCACGGGGTAGCTGAAGCCCACCACGTACACGCCCTTCTCCAGCATCCGGGCGGCGAACTCCCCGGCCACCTTGGCGTCGTAGAGCATGACGGCCACGATGGGGTGGCTGCCGGGCAGCACGTCGAAGCCCAGCTCGCTCAGCTTCTCCCGGAAGTAGGCGGTGTTCTCGTGGACCCGGTCCCGCAGCTCGGTGGAGGCGGTGAGCAGCTCCAGGGTCTTGATGCTGGCGGCGCAGATGGCGGGGGCCACGGTGTTGGAGAAGAGGTAGGGGCGGCTGCGCTGGCGCAGCAGGTCCACGATCTCCTGCCGGGCGGCGGTGAAGCCGCCGGAGGCCCCGCCCAGGGCCTTGCCGAAGGTGCCGGTGATGATGTCCACCCGGCCCTGTACGCCGCAGTGCTCCGGGGTACCCCGGCCGGTCTTGCCCATGAAGCCGGCGGCGTGGCTGTCGTCCACCATCACCAGGGCGTCGAACTCGTCGGCCAGGTCGCAGATGCCCTGGAGGTTGGCGATGTAGCCGTCCATGGAGAACACGCCGTCGGTGGCGATGAGCTTCACCTGACAGCCGGCGTCCCGGGCGGCCTCCAGCTGGGCGCGGAGGTCGTCCATGCTGTTGTTCTTATAGCGGAAGCGCTTGGCCTTGCACAGGCGCACGCCGTCGATGATGGAGGCGTGGTTGAGCTCGTCGGAGATCACCGCGTCCTCGGGCCCCAGCAGGGTCTCGAAGAGGCCGCCGTTGGCGTCGAAGCAGGAGGAGTAGAGAATCACGTCGTCCATACCCAGAAACGCCGCCAGCTTTTTCTCCAGCTCCTTGTGGACGCCCTGGGTGCCGCAGATGAAGCGGACGGAGCTCAGGCCGTATCCCCACTGGTCATAGCTGGCCTTGGCCGCCTCGATAAGGGCGGGGTGATTGGAGAGGCCCAGGTAGTTGTTGGCGCACATGTTGACGACTTTCTTCGCCTCGGTGGTGTCGATGCGGGATTTCTGGGGGGTGGTGATGATCCGCTCGCCCTTCCAGGTGCCCGCTTCCTTGATGGCTTCCAGTTCCTTGCGGTATTTTTCCAGTGCCTGTTTCATGGGAATTGTTCCTCCTCAAAATCCATTATGGGAAATGACGTCTTCTATCTGCTTCCGCTCCATACGGCCGGCCAGGGGCACGTCCTCGCCGCGCCTTACTTGCTCCAGTCCAGAATCACCTTCCCGGATTTCCCGCTGTTCATGGCGGCAAACCCCTCCTCGAACCGGGTGTAGTGGAACCGGTGGGTGATGACCGGGGTCAGATCCAGGCCGCCCTGGACCATGTAGCTCATCTGGTGCCAGTTGTCCATCTTCCGGCCGTAGATGCCCTGGAGGGTCAGGCCCTTGCAGATGATGGAGTTCATGTCCATGGGCACGGGGACGTTGGAGATACCCAGCAGGCTGATCTTGCCGCCGTTGCGCATGACGGAGATCATCTGCTGGAGGCCCGCGCCGCTGCCGCTCATCTCCAGGCCGATATCGAAGCCCTCCACCAGGCCCTGCTTGTGCATGACGGTGGGCAGATCCTCGCTCTTGACGTTCACCGCCGCGTCTGCGCCCATCCGCCGGGCCAGCTCCAGGCGGTAGTCGTTCACGTCCGTAATGACCACGCGCCGCGCGCCGGCGTATTTGCAGATGCCGGCGGCGATGATGCCGATGGGGCCCGCGCCGGTGATGAGCACGTCCTCGCCCACCATGTCCCACATCAGCGCCGTGTGGGTGGCGTTGCCGAAGGCGTCGAAGAAGGCCACCACATCCTCCGGCAGGCTCTCGTCGATGATGATCACGTTGCTCTCCGGGATGCACACGTACTCCGCGAAGGCGCCGTCCCGGTCCACGCCCACGCCCCTGGTGTCCTTGCACCACTGGATGTTGCCGGTGTGGCAGTTGCGGCAGCGGCCGCAGGTGATGTGCCCCTCGCCGCTGACCCGCTGGCCCAGGTGCAGGCCCGTCACGCCCGCGCCCAGCTTGGCCACCTCGCCCACGTACTCGTGGCCGATAACCATGGGGGGCTTGATGTGCTCCCGGGCCCAGGGGTCCCAGTTATAAATATGTACGTCGGTGCCGCAGATGGCGGTCTTGTGGATCTTGATGAGCACCTCGCCGGGTCCCGGCTCGGGAACGGGGACCTGCCGGAGCTCCAGACCGGGGCCGGCAACGGGTTTGACCAGTGCGTCCATAAGCTGTGCCATATATGTCCTCCCATTAAAAACAAAAATCCAGTATATAGTTGTCTCTCTGCGGACAGTATATGCCCTGCCGGCAAAAAAGTCAATGGTCAAATTGGCAGTTCAGCCAGTTTTTTTGCCGGTGTATGTTTGACTGGCGGCGGTTTTTTGGGGCATACTAGCACCGCTGTACATTTTGAATGCCGGGGAGGGCAAGTAATGGGAACAATCGTGTTGAAAAAGAGGGCGGCGGCCTGGCTGGCCTGCCTGACGGCTCTGACGGCCTCCGCCTGCGGGGAGCCTGTGGAGCCGGATCTGTCCGCCTATAACGCCGCGGGGCCGGCGGAGATACCGGTGGAGATTCTGGGGGAGCTGGACGAGCAGACCCTGGAGAAGCTGGTGGAGGAGCCCAAGTATGTGGCGCTGACCTTTGACGACGGGCCCAAGGCGGACACAACCGGCCGGCTGCTGGACGGACTGCTGGAGCGGGGAGCCGCCGCCACCTTCTTCGTGGTGGGCCAGCAGATTCCGGGCAACGAGGCCCTGCTGCGGCGCATGAAGGCCGAGGGCCACCAGATCGGCAACCACACCTACTCCCATACCCGCCTGTCCAAGGCGGAGCGGGACACGGTGGTGGAGGAGATCCACAAGACGGAGGTCCTGCTCCAGTCGGTGGTGGGCGCGGGCTCCTTCTGGCTGCGCCCGCCCTACGGGGCCATCGACACCCAGCGGGCGGCGCTGGTGAAAACGCCCATGATCTACTGGTCCGTGGATCCCCAGGACTGGAAGCTGCTGGACGCGGAGAAGGTGGTCCAGGCCGCAGCGGACGCCGTCAAGCCGGGGGACATCATCCTGCTCCACGATTTCTATCCCACCAGCGTGGATGCAGCCCTGGCTCTGATTGACCGGCTGCAGGAGGAGGGGTACGCCTTTGTCACCGTGGAGGAGCTGTTCCGCATCCAGGGGGTGGAGCCCCAGAACGGGGTGCTGTACGCTTCGCCGGTGCGGACGCGGGGGCTGAACTGAGGGGGAGGAAAAAAAGAGCATTTCCGCGAAAATTTTGATTGACAAACGGGTATTGCCATGGTATCATATGTACTGCGCTTAAAACCGATTGGGAGAGATGTCCGAGCGGTTTAAGGAACCGGTCTTGAAAACCGGCGGTGCGTGAGCATCCGTGGGTTCGAATCCCACTCTCTCCGCCATTTTCCTGGCCGGGCGCAGATTGTGCGGAAGTACCCAAGTGGCCGAAGGGGCTCCCCTGCTAAGGGAGTAGACGTCTAAACAACGTGCGAGGGTTCAAATCCCTCCTTCCGCGCCAAGTAAAGCAGACAGTATAGATGCCGTGGGCTGAAAGCCCACGGCATCTACTGTTTCCAGGGATTTGACCCCTCATAAATTGTCAGGTTTGGCGACAGATGCCAAACGCGCGAGGGCAGGATTTGAACTCCTCGGGTTTCGATATAACCAGTCATCGGTATTACCCTGCGCCCATTTTGAAATTGCCCATTTTCAAATATGACACAAATGGCATCCTGGCTTATGCGGTTTCGGCAGGTATGGAAGCCGAGATTCCTCCAAAAAAGAACCGCAAGGAGCAACGCGAATACGACAAATACCTCTACAAACTGCGTCATTTGGTAGAGAATTGTTTTCTTGTTCTAAAACGCTGGAGGGGCATTGCTGCTCGTTGTGCAAAAACTTCCGATGCTTTTATTGCCGCGGTTCACGTTCCTTGTATCGCCATTTGGGCCGCCATTCACGCGTAATTCATGTAGACACTATCTAAGCTGTCCTGGAGGAATACGCAACCCGGAACGGCTTCACCAACTTTGTCCACAGAACCGATGACGGCTGGAGCGGCACACGCTGGGACAGACCCGGATTTTTGCAGATTATGG
>ERZ779624.419-NODE-419-length-13732-cov-7.144257_pt1 | contig 13732 bp, 13 predicted proteins | sample MGYA00514190_ERZ779624 | MGnify/ENA primary metagenome ERZ779624 (study PRJEB29562, sample SAMEA4376706) | mouse gut metagenome | isolation source: Cecum | study: EMG produced TPA metagenomics assembly of the A DSS colitis mouse model was used to assess the... | reverse complement strand
GATTCCCGCCGAAAGGAAGCATATCCAACAGTTACCCCGCCAGCAGGGCCAGGGAAATCCCCCGCATCAGGTATGTCACAGATATAAAAGGGATTATACACTTAATGTAAAAGAAGCGGTAGGAAGTTCAACCTACCGCTTCTTTTTCTACTCGTCCATAGATGTAAAATCCGGGACAAATTTTTTCCCGCGCCGCTTGAATGGAACACAGCTAAAATTGCAAAAACGTATTTTGTGAAACATATCCCGTTTTTCTGTATTTGCACACACGGCACCGTCAATATCGTCCAAAAAGGTGTTTATACTTGTTCCCATGAAATTAAAATCAAATTCAGCGGCTATCAGTGTCGTATCACTTGCCACGCTTGCAGAGCGTCCATAGGATTTTATCACAATACGCTTAAATATGGTTTTCAATGCTTTGTTGGTTAAATTATTAAGGTCAATGTTCCGGATACACTGTAAATACGCCTGATATTCGTTTTCCTTTTGCTTGCGTATCGCTTTATGGTTAATCAGTGCGTCGAGTTCTTGTTTTAATTCGCGTTCTCTGTCCTTGTATTCACGGTCACGACGCTGGAAATCTTCTTTTGAAATGCTTTCATCTGCGTACAATTCAAAATTCTTGTCTATCCGCCTTTTTATTTTTTGCTGTTCACTTTCTACTTCTGCTAACCTTTGGGGATTGTAACTGTAATACAGGGATAAATAGGCTTCAAATTCACTGCTAAAGTCTGTCCGTTGCATTTCCTCTATTTTGCGCCGCAAAAGCTCAATCAAATCACTTTCTAAAAACATGTAGCGGTGCTGACATGTACCGCCCTTATCCTTGCTACGGCATGTCCAGTAATAGCCTAATCTCTCTAAATCTTTTCCCCGTCCCCGCTGTTTTCTTACATAGGTACTTCCACAATGACCACATATAAACAAACCTGATAGAAGTTTATCTGTTACGTTATGTTTTGCACACTCTATTAACCCCTTATCTGTAGTATATGAGTATGCTTCTTTTCTCCGGGCTATCTCTGCCTGTACAGCGTTAAATACCTCTGTATCTACAATCTGTAGCGAAGGACATTCAGCAGTTATCCAGTCGCTTTCATCGAGCGGCTTTATATACCTTGTACCTAATTCCACACTGCTACACATGTTTATATCCGTATTTGTAGCCTTATTTGTTACTAGCTTTCCAATATAAACTGTATTTCTAAGTATTCTTGTAATAGTAGCGTCACGCCATACAGAATTACGCTTTGTAGAAACACTTTCCAGATTCAATGTTTGAGCAATTTTTGATGTACCCATGCGCCCATTTAAGTACATGTCAAAGATACGCCTAACAATTTCCGCTTCTTGTTCGTTGATATGTAAGTATCCCCCCTCACGGTTATAACCGAAAACATCTTGACCACACCAGCCACCTTTTTCCCGTAACCGTCGTTGACCAAATTTGATAGCGGTTGACTTGTTTGCACTTTCACTTTGGCCTATCGACATAAGGATACAAATTATATCTTCATTTTTGCTAAAATAAAGACCATTCCCTTCAAAGAAAACATCTACATCATAGCCTTTTAGAATTTTCAATGTACCAAGGCCATCTACAACAGAACGTGAATACCGTGTAACATCTTTTACAAGTATTAAATCAAACATTCGTAACTTGGCAAGTTCCATCATTTTATTAAACGCTTCTCTATTCTTTAGCTTTGTTCCACTTATTCCTTCATCTGCAAATATGCCGTCTTCATTGTATTCCGGCTCTTGTCCCTTTCTATACAGCATACCACACTTTATAGGCTGAAACTCATTATCAGAAGAAAACAACTTTTGGTAGTGTTATCTCTGATTCTTAAAACTAGTCAACTGTTCCTTATCATCTGTGGATACTCTACAGTATGCTACACACCTCATTGTTAATAATCCCCCTTCTTTACCATGTTATAATCATAGTATAGCGGGTTCTTCGTATGTAGTCAAGCATACACTAAAAGTATTTTATATATTATCTTTCAGTATCTTTTTTAATTTGTGTATATTGACCTACAGTAGTATTTCTGGTAAAATGAAGCTGAAAGGAGCGTGTGCTATGAAACGTCTAAAGAAAAAGCACCTTTTAATTGCGGCGGGGGTGCTGGTACTCCTGATTGCAATAGGTAGTCTTTCTGACAACAACCCTAATCCCTCTGTTGAAGATACCTCTGCCCCTGTACAGACCGACACACCTAACCAAACACCAGAAATCCCGACACAACCCTCAGAATCCCCTACACTGTCCCCGCCCTCTGAAAGTGTAACACCGTCTACACCACCTGTAGAAGAAACGACAACCCCATACACAGAGCTAGCCAAAGATAAAAGCGCATATTTGCTCTTTCTGGAAATTATAGGGACATGCTATAAAGACAATTCCATGTCGGAAGAGTTATTTGCCAAAATGGAAGAAAACAGCGACATACAAGCACTTGTACAAGATGTGCTAAATTACCGTTACCAAAACGGCAATTTATCCCCTGATTTTTCAGCGTCATTTTCCGCATTTTGGACAAACGAAGTTGCTTCTGATTATCCAGAAATAGTAGACGCTCTTACGACCTCTTTTGACTTGCAATACCAGCTTGTAGAAAAAATATGGACGATTGAAGAAAATGCCGAAACGATTGCTTTTCATGCCGGGGATAATCCACCTGATACGGATGATGATTTTGAATGGCTCTCTGCCATTGGTCACTTATATCCGGGGGTTGAATTGTACATAGTAACGGACAACATTTCATCTTTGTATGGATATGTTGTAGAATTGGACACAAAGGGAACACAGGTACAGTTATACCTATATGAAGCGGATAGACTGGAATGGTTTGAACGGCGTACACCGCTATTCTCAGACGTTTTGAAAGTCCGCTCCAATGACCCGCAGTTGCCGCAAAACTAAAAAGCCCCGTATCAGGTAACAAAGGGAATCATCCAGCTATAAAAGAGATAGCTTATACAGAGATATATTCTCTCTTGTATAGGCTATCTCTTTTCATTCGCGCCTTTTCTTCCTCTGGATATAGATTAGAAAAAGCCTTTACAGGCTGTACAGCGGTTCTCTATTCTTCTATCGCTGGTTGCAATATACATATACAGAGTTTTATAAGCTGGGAGTAGGCTTTATTTTTTTCTGTATTGATTTAATGGTGGGGGGTGAATATAGTCAAATATTATTCATAATACTTGACTAATAATTGTAAATATGATAAGATATGTGTATAGATACAGCGGAAAAGGGGGATTTTTCTATGTTAGAAAAAGTGTTTGGTTATATTCGTGTAAGTACGCAAACACAGGTAGAAAAGGGATATGGACTAAAGACGCAGAGACAAGCTATTAAAGAATATTGTAAAACACATCACATGGAGCTTGTAGAGCTTTTTGTAGATGAAGGTGTCTCTGGTACTGAAATAGACAGAACGGGGCTTACAGAGCTTCTAACGGCGTTTAACGGGGTTCGGAAGGTAGTAGTGTTAAATACTAGTAGGCTATGGCGGAATGATACGGCTAAGGTTTTGATACAGCGGACGTTGCGACAGGCACATGCCGATGTTATCAGCATTGAACAACCTACATATTCTTTGTACACAGATGACCCTAATGATTTTCTTCTTAATGGGATTATTGAACTGCTTGACCAATATGAACGGTTAAACATCAATTTGAAACTAGCAAGGGGAAGACGGACGAAAGCAAAGTCTGGTGTTAAAGGGTGCGGCGTTGCGCCCCTTGGCTACAAATGGACAAAGGACGCGAAAATAGAAGTAGACGAAACTACAGTGGATATTGTAAAAACTATCTATGATTGCTACTTGGATTTAGGCAGTATCGGTAAACTGAAACTTTACTTAGATAGTAATGATATTGTCACCCGGCGCGGCAATCACTTTTCTAAACAAGCATTACTTGATATTCTAACAAACGATTTTTATCGTGGTGTTGTAACCCATGGCACAGTAAAGACACAAGGCCAGCACACAGCACTTATCAGCGCGGCAAAATTTAAGAAAGTACAGTCAAAACTTACGGAAAACAAGCACAAGGATAAATAGCTACTTAAAATCAATATTAAAACTACTGTATAGACATTCTTTTTTGTGAAAACACTCCTTATAGTTTAATTAACACTATCAAGGAGTTGTTTTTATGCGCACAAGAGGACATGCGGCAAATCAAAACTCGCCTACTCGCGGTCAAAGTGCATTTTCTTCCCAGCCTGTATACCCTAAAGAAATAGAGTTATCCCACATTGGGAAGCGTTTAAAGGCAGAACGGAAAAGGCTTCACCGAACGCAGGAAGAAGTAGCGGAAGCGGTTGGGCTTACTCCTGCCTTTATTGGACACATTGAGCGTGGAGAACGTAGTTTGTCATTAGATACACTGGTAAAGCTGTGCAATTACTACGGTGTCACCATTGATTATCTACTTGCGGATATACTTCCCGCAGACATTGACGCAGTTATGGAGCAAGTACGGGTTTTGTTGAAAGACCAATCACCAGAAAAGCAACTAGCAATACTAGATATTCTAAACGCGATAGTTAGAAATCTGTAAATTAAAAGAGTGGCCTTGCTTTTAACGCAAGGTCACTCTTTTTGAAACTGTAGGCTCAAACAACCGTCGTTGAGCGTTGTACGTGTAGCCATGTCTACGCAAATCTTCAATGATAAGCTGACTTGCATAATGTAGTTTGTATGAAAACAAGTCAATACTCATTCTGGTTCTATTGAAGTATTTTACTTTGTCTTCTGGCAACTTATCAAGCCATACATTTAGAGATACCATATCGCTGTTACGCCCCCTCTATATCTTGTGTCCATTATAGCATATTGCAAAAAAGATTTCAAGATATAGTATGGTGCGTATCATCCCTTTTTCATACCAGCCATATTCCACGCAGGGGATGGCCACACTGTTTCCCAGCGCGCGGTACCTGGGGGAGTCCGCCGCGCCGGGCAGGGCGGTCCAATCATCCGGGAACCCCTGTAACCGTTCGCACTCCCGTGTGGTCAGCCTTCTGATCAGCAAAGGGGACTCCACGACCAATTTGTCCGATGAGACGTATTGGGCGTTGGGGCCTTTGCTGTCGCTGGCGGTGAGCGGTCCAGTGGTTTCCTGGTAGACGAGGTCGGCGGCGTCCTTGTATTGTCTGGCACTTTGGGTAGAGGACGCGCCGCCCTCCTGGAACGCATCCACCCTCTGGCGGGAAAACACCGCGTGATGATCCGCAGCGGCCAGGGTGCAGGCGGTATTCTCCTGTACCCCGAGCCCATTTCCGCCGTTTTCCGGATGGCGGTCGATGACGTTCCCGGCGATGCAGAGCACAGGATCCTCCTGCGTTACCAACGGGCAGTTATTTCCCCCGGTTCCAAATCTGGCGGTTATGGTCGGGGTAACGCTGTGAGGGCCGGTATATCTCGTGTCGATCCCGTGGTTCTCGAAAACCAGGGGCTGGTGCCCATGCTCCTGGGCGCGGAGCGTGCCTGACACATCCTCAGACAGCCCCATGATCCGCCCGCCCTGGTCGTTTGGGTGTGTTCAGGCTGGAATCTCAAATGTTGCCGGGCAGCGGAAAATTTGAGAGAACAGGCCTGGGTTCTGACCAGGAGTGCCGGGAGGCCTCGAACACGGCATTCAGCTATTTGAAGGCGAATGGCAACCGTATCAGTGGGACGATCAGCACTACCACAAAGGATTACATCATCAATTACCAGGATATGCAGGGGATTGGAATGACGGGAAGACTGGCCTTGCCCACGCTGATTGCCCTCTGTTCTATTGCACTGGGGAAGCCTACCATCAGTTCATTGGCTGTCATGGGTGAGATCAGCATCAGTGGAACCATGATAAAGGTAGACGAGCTGGCGAACTCGCTGCAGGTCTGCCTGGACAGTGGGGCGAAAAAAGTGTTGCTGCCCATTACATCAGCGGCGGATCTTGGGACGGTGCCTCCGGAGCTAATTGGGTGTTTCAACCTGATTTTTTACAATAGTGCCGAGGATGCGGTATATAAAGCACTCGGGGTTGAGTAAATTCAAATGAAGAATAGATAGATTGAGGGATGAATAAAATGGGCGCAGGCAAAAGAACTATTGATGAAACAATATCTACAGTGAATTAATGATCTACTGCATCCCACCCCAAAATCCACAGAGGAACTGTATCAACAAAACGCATCCAACAAGAATGGGAGCCTTCCGAAAGTCTTAGTAGCTCTCCCTGCCAACCTGTGGTATATGTTTGTACCGCAAGGAGGCGATAGCATGAACAAGACACTAACAGCCCTATATGACAGCTTCTACACACCGCCCCAGACAACAGACGCCCACGCAGAAATCGAAGCCCTCCACAAGCAGCTTATCCTGAAGCTGGCTAAACCGGAACGGCGGCTGGTACTCCGGCTGATTGACGCCAAGGATCATCTGGCAGAGGAAAAATCCATAGACAGCTTTACCTGCGGTTTCCGGCTGGCCTGGCGGCTGGCGAACGAACTGAATAGCTACCCCAGAACACGGGCGTCCCACCCGGTCAGAACAGACCGGGCAGGACGCCCGTGTCGCGCCGCAGGAGCGATGGAACCTCCCAGGCAAGGGGGGTACACCTCCCGGGCTCAGACCACCCCTTGTTGGCCGCTATGTGCCCGCTTGTGGGCCTCGTTAAGAAGGAGGATCGGTCGGGCCGGGAAACAGCCCGAATTCCCAACCAGTTACGGCAGATATTCCGGCAGAACCCGATACCGACTGACGCCGAAGCTATTGTTCCGCTGGATGATCCCCTCTGGAATCTGGCTGAGGTACTTCCGTCCAAAGTTGGTATCCCTGAACCAGCAGTCAAAATTTGCTACGGGCAGCACCAACCATTCGCTGTCCTCCTGTCTGTTGGCGGCATAGTAGGTGATGAGCGTTTGAATCACCTCGGTAGGCAGTTTCTCCGGCCTCATCGCCTCGATTTTCGCCAGCAGATCGTTTGGCAAATCAACCGTGCCCTGCCGCAGCGGTCCCAACTCCAGCTCATCGGCAATCACATCGTCAAAACGGATGATCCATGCGGCGTCCGCATTGCAGGAGAGCAGCGGCATCTGAAACTGCCGCACCTTTTTGCACCACTCCGCGTCGAATTTTTTATTCAAATCCCCGGCGGCTTCAAAATAAGCCTTCCGCACCACCTTCGGATTCTCCCTGGCAAAAGCCATGGCCGTCTGGAAGTGCCGACAGAACCATCCCCGGCCATCCAAGCCCACCAGTGTCGGGAACTCCTCATAAAGCAGGCCAAAATCCGTTCGATACTGCCACTCCGATTTCGCACCCGCCCGCTCCGGCACACTGCACCAAGCGCACAGCCCCCGGCGGGCATAGTCCATCCGCCCTCTGGGTTTGCCCTCCAGCACTGCCCCATCCGGGCCGTGGAACAGAAGCCCACGCTTGCCCAGCGCAACCAGATACCGCACCGCAGCGACAAGCTTCACAATCTCATCCAGCAGCTCCCGGCACTTGGCAGATACGGCGTTCCGGTAGGACTGGGAAGCTGCTTTTTTCTGATACGCCCCCATCATGGCAGAGAAAGCCGGAGAATCCCCATCCCGTGTCAGCCGCTTCCGATCCTGGGCGGCGTTCTCCTGGTTGATATCCAGCAGGATATCCGGTAGCACCCGGTAACCGCCAAAACAGAAGTCAGTCAGCAGGTCGAACAGCCCCTCAAATTTCGGCAGCCACTCCAGCAGAAACTGTTCTTGAGCCTCGGCGTTCAAGAACTGCCACCCCTGCTGGTTCAAAGCCTCTAACACCTCCGACACCCACTCCGGCGGCAGCTCACCCAACTGGGCATACAGCTCATCCGCGTCCCAGCTTTCCTCCTGGCCACGGGAAAAGAGAATGTGCTCCACGTCGTTCTTTTGCCCTTTGTTTTGGACAGGCATCCGGCAAGCCCGGATGCGGGACAGGCAAGCCTCATAATCTTTCAGCAGAGCACCCGCCGCATTCAAAGTGCCCTTGTCCAATTTGTCCTGCCAATCGGGTTGGTCAGCAAATGTGAACAGCTCCTCGTCCCGCGCTGAGACGGCTTTGATTTTCGGCGTATGCTTTTTCAGTTGGTGGGCAGGTAAGGCAGGTGCTCCACATTGGAATCTACCTGGTTCCAATCCACCCGGTTAAAAAACGCTTTGAGCTTCGCAGCGTGGGTTGGCTCGTACCAGGCCCGCCGTTCGCCAGCGTACTCCGCCAGGTATTTGTACTGCAAGAACGGCGTCCGCTTTACCGTCCGCTGGCCCAGAAACTCCTCCAGGTTGGACCGTACGCCGCTTTTGGCCGAGTCGATCTCCAGTCCCGTGAGGATGGCCAGCAGCTCCGTTTCCTCCCGGCACCGCTGCCGCTCCTCGTCCTCGGAGTTCTCGTTGTAGGCGATGATGCTGCGGTCCAGTGCGGAATTGCAGATCTGCCCCACCCGGGAGGAGAACGTGTCCCACACCGCCTCGAACCGGGCCTCCCAGTCATGGGCAGCGGCGATCCGAGGTTCCGCCGTCGGGCTCATCAGTAGCGGGATGTTCTCCCGGTTCTCCAACGATTTGTATTTCTGGAAGCGGTCGATATCGTAGTTGCGCCACACACAGGCGTTGATGATCGGGTCGGCAATAGTTTTCACCATGTCGCCGTCGTAGTCCGCGCCGCCCAAGTGCTCCGCTGCAAGCATGCTGGAGCTGACCATCACCACGTCGGTGAGCTGGTGAAAATAGAACTGGCGCATATTGTTTTTGTCGTCATAGCAGGAAAGCGGATCTCCTCGTTGCGGGCGATGTGGGGATTGCGTAATAGAGTACACACTTCCTGTCGGGGATAGGCCGCACCAGGAGCATAGAACGCGCCGTTGGGAAAGTGCTGCGCGTTAGTGAAAGCCGAGGCATAAAATGTCCGTTTCCGCTTTGTCCACGCCTGCCCGAAATCCAGCAAGCCCACAAGCAAATCCAGCAGGTCGCCAGACAGGTAGCGGTTGTCCCCGGCCACGATCAGCCGCCCCACGGCGTAATTTTTGACGATGTGCTCCGCCATGTCGTCCAGCGCCTGGGTATACACCGGCTCGTTGAGAAAGAGCGGGTTCTTTTTCAAGGCGGCGGCGAGGTAGTAGTCCCGGCCCTTTTCCCGCTCCCAGAAGTGCCGCCTCTCCAATGCCTGAAAAAAGTAGTCCCGCCGGAACTGCTCGTTGGCCCGGAAGTTGTAGTAGGACAGCTCCGTCTGCTTGGTGAACCAGTGGCGCTCGTCCTCCTCCGGGCTGTACTCCCAGCCGTCCGGCAGGTCGGCGTGGCGGAACTCGTCGGCGCGGACGGACACGGTGGTGAGGAACTGGTAGTTGAGTTCGGTGAACCGCTCCGGCCTCTCCTTGCTCACGTTGGTGATGTATAGCGCGTGACGGTAACGCCGGAACGCGTCCCAGTAATCATCCCAACTCATGCCGCACTGTTCCATCCAGCCCAGGCCCTTGCACATGGTGCAGGTGAGAATGACATCCACATCCTTCACTCGGTGTTCCACGCCCCAAAGGTCGGTGACGGTACGGGTGCCGCAGTCGGGCAGGAAGGTGTGGAAGTCCACCTGGTGGAGCATCCCCTTGACGTAAGGCAGGCGGATCTGGAACGAGGTGTGGACGTGCCCGCCGCACAACACCCGGTCGATCTGCGCGGCGAACCGGGGCGAGATCAGCCCCTCACCGTCGAAGCAGGTGACCTCCACGTCCGCTTTTTTCTCCACCCGGTGATAGCTCCGGGTGGTATTTTTTGTGCCGTCGTCCTCCACGGTGATGACCGGGACGAGATGCTCCGTGCGGGTGGGGTTGTCCACCACGATGACCCGATGGGGATGGTCGATGTCCACGCCCAGCATGATTCGGCGGCGCACTGCGTCGTAGAGATCTGCCCGGATGAAGGACAGCCGCGCCTGGCGGCTCATACTGCCGGAGCGTTCAAAGGCAATGTACCGATGTGGGCCGGAGCCAAAGTCCAAGCCAACGCCTTCAGGCCGGAACATGGTTCGGGCCTTCTCCTGACGGACGCGCTGTTTTTTGTTGGCGGCACTGCGGTCGAAAACGCCTGTGAAGTCCATATAGAAGATCGCGTCAGACAGGTCAGGAATCAATTTTTCGTCACCGGGTTCGGCGTAGCCGTCGCCCTGTAAAACGCACATGGTCTGAAAGAACAACGCGTTGCTGTCCTGCTCGTGGGTGGCGGTTCTGCTCTTGCACCTCTCCGTGGCCGACGCGCCAAGGTTGAAAGAGTACAAAGAGTACAAAGAGTACGCCCCGTCCTTCTCCACGGCGTAACTCATCACCGCCCGGGCAGACAGCTGGAAAATCTGATATCTGGATTGGGCCACGTCCTCACCGCCCGACCCAGCAACCAGACATTCTACATCAGCGGTCAGCAAGCCACCCTCACCGCCTATGCCATCAACGGGAACAATTATGTCCGTCTCTGGGACATCGGCAGGGCGGCAGACTTCGGCGTGACCTACGATGCGGCCACCAACTCCGTCCACATCGACAGCACCCAGCCCTATCGAGAGGAACGTCCCACAGCACCGTCAGCCCTACTGAAAAAAGCGTTCAGGCCGCACTACGGAAGCAGTACCCCCACAACACCCCGTGGCCCGCACCCTACCGGTCCACCAGCAATAGGCCATATTGGCGAGGGCTCAACTGCTCCGGCTGGGCCACGCTATGCTCCGACGCCACGTTTGGGGACTTGCCTTGGCGCAAAATCGTCAACCGCCGCTGGGAGGATATGCGTCCCGGAGATCTGGTGGGGTATAGCAATGACCAGACCGACCATGTGGTGGTACTGGACAGATCAGACGACTGGCTCTCCTTCACGGATAGCGGCCCCGAACTGAGGGCGTACTGGTGCGGGCAGTACCCCCGCTGGTGGCTGGAACAGCGATCCGGCCTCGTCCTCTACACCTGCTATCCGGAATAGGCACTGGAGCATAAACGGGCGGCGCTCCGCGCCTGCGGAGCGCCGCCCATGTTCTTTTCCCTGTGTCTGGCTCTGTGAAGCAGTTTGTGCCCACTCCTCGGAGCTGGTGGCATCCGTACCCTGCGCCAGTGACGCGCAGTGTTGGCCCCTTTGTGGGCGGCTGTGCAAGTCGTGAATTGTACCACTGTATACAAAGATCAACCCATCGACACGTCGCCCAAAAAGTTATGTCTGAACTGATAAGCTTTCCCGTTTGCAGTGGATATTTCCGCCAACCTGTGGTATGGTGTGTCGCTACAAAGGAGGGACGCACCATGTACGATTACATGAGAGCTTTAGAAGATCGGTTCAACTCCAAGCCAAGTCAGAAAGAGCGTCAGCAGCTCGAAGCAATGCGCCAGGAGGTAGCCGCATTGCTGGACAAAGAAGGTCGGAAAAAGCTGCTCCACCTGGTGGACACCCACACGATGGCACAGGAAGAAATGGCGCTCAACAGCTTCATCGAGGGCTTCCGTCTGGACCTGGGGATCGCCCTGGAGCTGACCGCAGACGGCAGTCATTCCTACGAACAGGAACATTTCAACCAAACAGAAGGGGAGTGAATCACGTGGCTAAGAAAAGAGCAAACGGCGAGGGCAGTCTGCGTAAACGATCCGATGGTCGCTGGGAGGGCCACTACACCGCGGGCCGCGACCCGGTGATGGGCAAGGCCATCTACAAAAGCGTGCTGGCGAAAGCCCAGAAAGAGTGCAGAGAAAAACTGGCCCAGGCCATTGAGAAAAGCGGCAAAATTGACGCAGCCAAATCAGGTCAGTACACGGTGGAGGAATGGTGCTGGCTCTGGATTGAGAACTACTGCAAGCCCGCCGTGAAGGACACCACAGCGGAATACTACCGCAGCTACATTGAACACCACATCGCGCCAAACATCGGCAAGATCAAGCTGGAGAAGCTCACCACCCCGGATCTCCAGAAGTTCTATAACAAGACCAAAAAGAGCGGCAGGGTGGAAAAATACGAGGGCATGGAGGACAGGAGCCTGAGCACCCGGACAGTGCGGGGCCTCCACGCCATGCTCCGCACGGCCCTGGATCAAGCGGTGAAGGAGCGCCTGATCCCCTACAACCCGGCTATCGGCTGCCGTCTGCCGCCCAAGGGGAAAAAGGAGATGCAGATTCTCCCGGCGGAGCAGATTGGCGCCTACCTCAGTGCGGCGGAGGAACACGGCGCCCTGCCCATGTTCTACTTGGAGCTGACCACGGGGCTGAGAAGGGGAGAACTGACGTCCCTTCTCTGGACTGACCTCGATGTAAAGGCTATGACCTTGACTGTATCGAAGTCAGCAGGGCGCTTGAAGGGTGAGGTGCGGGTCACCCAGCCGAAAACCGCTAACTCGGTGCGGACGATCTGTCTGCCGCAGGAAACGGTGGACCTGTTGATGCAGGAGCACGAAAAGCACCCGTCCAACCCCTATATGTTCCCCTCGCCGGTGACGGGGCGGATGTACGGCCCGGACTGTATCGGACGTTTGCACAAGACGCTGTTGAGGAAGGCCGGAATCACTGAAAACTTCCTGTTCCACGGCCTGCGCCACCCATATGTCAAGCCCGAGACAAAAAGTTTTTCAACTTTTCTGAGAAGATTTCGAGCCAACAAGGAACTGATTGCTACTCCATGCAAAAGTCTTTCATCTTCCAGACGATCTCCACCTGATTATTCGGATAGACATAAACCCGGTCAATCAGCGTGTCAGCCAGCCCAGCCGTCAGACCACCGGCCCCAACTACCTCCCGCGCCAGCTCAGTCCTGACGCTTTTCGCCTTTTCGTCCATCTCCATCTGCGAGGTCTGCACCTTCAGATTGGAATGGATTTCCCGCAGCCTGTCAAGCTCGCTGTCAACAGCGGCCTTCTCGCTTTTGTAGTCCGCCATGGTGATTTGCTTCAAAATGAACCTCTCATATAGCGCCCGCTTTTGGTCCAGACAGCGATTGATCTGCTTGTCATACTCAGCCTGTTCCGCAAGCTGAACATCCAACATCCCGGCATTGGAGAGATCAGCCACATTCAAAATGACCTGCGCTTGCTTGGAAAGGATTTCATACAACATCATTTCCAGATCCGCCTCAATAATTTTCAAACCATGGCAGGGGGCCACTTCATCCACCTTGCTGTGCCGACACTGAAAATAATGGTTTTTGTTTGCCGACCTGGGCATAGCGTGGTGGCAGCATCCGCAGAACACTTTGTCCCGCAAGGGGTAGGTGTTGGCGTTTTTCTTAGGTGCCTTGAACCTGGGCCGCTGGGCCTGCACCTGGTCGAATAATTCCCTGCTGATGATTGCCTGATGATGGTCAGGAATTTTGACCCACTGGCCTTTATCCTTCATCCGAACCCGGTGCCCGCCTACCTCTGTCACTTCCCGCTTGCCTATAATATAGGTGCCGGTGTACCGTTCATCGTCCAGGATATGCACCACCGAGGACGTAGACCATATCCCGCAACACCGGGAAATATCGTGGCCGTTGTAGCCATGGGCCGCTTTGTACTCGGCAGGGGTGGGGATATTCCGCTCAAACAGGGCCTTGACAATCTCATTTGGAGAGCGCCCATCCCGTGCCAATTCAAAGATCATCAGCACATTAGGGGCGGTTTCCTCATTCGGCTCCATGCGACCATCCGCGCCCTTCCGGTAGCCATAGGGACAGAGTTTGCTCTGGTACTCGCCCCGCCGGAACTTC
>ERZ779624.417-NODE-417-length-13779-cov-5.512751_pt1 | contig 13779 bp, 14 predicted proteins | sample MGYA00514190_ERZ779624 | MGnify/ENA primary metagenome ERZ779624 (study PRJEB29562, sample SAMEA4376706) | mouse gut metagenome | isolation source: Cecum | study: EMG produced TPA metagenomics assembly of the A DSS colitis mouse model was used to assess the... | reverse complement strand
GAATAGGAGCCGGAAGCCAGGCCCTTTCCCCCTCATCCGGCGTCCGCATAGCCACAAAAAAAACGCAACACAATGTCAACTCTACCGCCCGGAACCAGAATTTTACCCCTCCGCGCAAAACATCGTTTCTAAGTACCTAATCCAACTAGGAAAATAACGCCTCAAACTCCTCCCTGCTAATCTTCTCCTTCTCCAGCAAAAGATCCGCACACCGATGCAGCACCTGCTCATACTGATGAATAATCTCCTGCGCCTTTGCATAGCACTCATCAATAATCCGCTTCACTTCCTGGTCAATCAAAGTCGCCACATTTTCGCCGTAACCTTTTGTATGCGCCAGATCCCTGCCAATAAACACTTCATTGTCCTCTTCATCATAACAGATCAGCCCCAGGTTCTCAGACATCCCGTATTTCGTCACCATCGCCTTCGCCATCGCCGTCGCCTGCTTGATATCCTGCGACGCCCCGGTCGTTATATCGTCAAAGATCAGCTCTTCCGCCACACGGCCGCCCAGATCTACAACGATCTCCTGCAGCATGCGCCCTTTCGTATTGAACATCTCGTCTTTTTCCGGAAGCGGCATCGTATATCCGGCTGCCCCGGCTCCGGTCGGTATAATCGATACGGAATAGACCGGGCCTACATCCGGCAGCACATGGAACAGGATCGCATGGCCTGCTTCATGGAAGGCTGTAATCCGCTTTTCTTTCTCACTGATAATACGGCTCCGCTTCTCCGCGCCGATTCCGACTTTTACAAAGGAACTGCGGATATCGTCCAGACGGATATAGCCGCGGTCTGCCTTTGCTGCCCGGATGGCTGCTTCGTTTAACAGGTTCTCCAGATCCGCCCCGGTAAAGCCCGCGGTTGTCTGCGCGATCTGTTTTAAATCCACATCCTCGCTCAGCGGCTTGTTCTTGGCATGTACATGCAGGATCTGCTCGCGCCCGCCGACGTCCGGCCTGCCGACGTGTACCTTCCGGTCGAACCGCCCCGGCCGCATAATCGCAGGGTCTAAAATATCCACGCGGTTCGTCGCTGCCATTACGATAATGCCTTCGTTTACGCCAAACCCGTCCATCTCTACGAGCATCTGATTTAAGGTCTGCTCACGTTCATCGTGCCCGCCGCCCATACCGGTGCCGCGCCGTCTGGCAACGGCGTCGATTTCATCGATAAATACGATGCATGGCGCGTTTTTCTTCGCATCCTCGAACAGGTCGCGCACACGCGAGGCGCCGACGCCGACAAACATTTCCACAAAGTCTGAACCGGATATGCTGAAAAACGGTACGCCCGCTTCTCCTGCTACCGCTTTTGCCAGCAGCGTTTTTCCGGTTCCCGGAGGGCCTACTAACAGGACGCCTTTTGGAATCCTTGCGCCCAGCTTTGTATATTTCCCAGGCTCGCGCAGAAAGTCTACGATTTCCTCCAGCTCTTCTTTTTCTTCATTCAGCCCTGCGACTTTGGTAAAGTTAACTGCTTTTTTATCATCTGTATACATTCTGGCACGGCTCTTTCCAAAGTTCATCATTTTCGGGCCTCCGCCTCCGTTCGCAGACTGGTTGATATTGTTCATAATTATGAATAAAATAAACATGGCGCCGAAAATAATCAGATAAGGCAGCCAGGTGGACAGCCAGCTGGCCCGCGGGATATTTTTCAGCAGATAATTGTAAAAATCATTCTGTTTCAGATATTCCTGCTCCGCATTTACATCCGACACAATAATCTCGTGGCGGTCGGCGTTGTTCTTTAACGTTACGATCAGTGTCCCGGTCGGCGTTTCCGCATTCTGTTCGATAATGACGGAAGATATATTTCCTGCTTCCAGATCTGACTGATACTGATGATACGTATACGTATCCGACGTTATATCCGTCTCACTTAAAAAATACCATATGCCGACCACTCCCAGTACGAGGATGGCATACAAGACAAAACCTCGATAACCTCTCTTCAAGTGATAACCTCCTTCTATACATCCTCTATGACTCCAATAAACGGAAGATTCCTGTATCTTTGATCATAATCCATTCCATATCCGACCACAAACTTATTCGGTACTACAAATCCATTGTAATCCACTGCCACATCTACGACACGCCGCTCCGGTTTGTCCAGCAGCGCGCATAATTTCAGGCATTTCGGCCCGCGCGCCGCCAGATTATCCAGCAGCAGGCGCAGTGTCCTGCCGGTATCGATAATATCCTCGACAACGATCACATTTTTCCCGGCAATGTCTTCGATCAAATCCTTGGTAATATGGACCGTCCCGCTGGACTCCGTAGCCGAACCATAACTGGATGCTTCCATAAAGTCTAAAATGACCGGCACCGTGATCCGCTTCGTCAGCTCCGTACAAAAATAAACCCCGCCGCGCAGAATCCCGACCGCAACGATCTCTTCTCCCTGAAAATCCCCGCTGATCTGCGCCGCAATCTCAGCAATCCGTGCATTGACCTCATCCTCTGAGATCATGACCTGAATCTGTTCCTTCATCTTCTTCTCCTCCGCAAAAAGTAACCTCCAATATTCTCCTCGTATGTGCTTCTACCTTATAATAACTGCTGATCCGGTACCCGACCACCCACATAATATGCGCGCCGTCAGCTAACAGCAGCAGCTGGTTTCGTTCCGTAACAGGAACCTTCTCATTTACCAGATATTTCTTCAGTTTCTGGCGGCTGCCCGAAGCATCTACAACCAAATAATCCCCCGGCTGCCTGTTCCTTACACAGAATCCAGCTTTTATCTTATCATAATCAAAGCATTTCGTATACTTCTTTTTCGAAATTTGTGACATATGTCCAGAAAAATCTTCTCTGATACGGAAAGAAAATAATTTTTCCATATCCCGGCATCCGTCTTTATTCAAAATACCCGTATCCTGCCTCCTGATTTCCCCTTCTGACGTTCCGTTTCCAGCCAATTTCCCCAGATAAATTTCCACACCGCCGTAAACCCGCACCGCCTGCATCTGTCCGGGCAGTTCCACCCGCCTGCCGTTTTGCCGCTCAAGCAGCCCGATCACCTGGCTGACATGCTCCCTTGTCAGGTCCCTGCCGCTTCCCGCAAGCATGGCAAGCAGCTGATGTACCATTTCTTTTTGTATGACGGCATCCAGCTGTAAAAACGGTTCTTTTTCGATTTTCATACGGTCCGGCTGCATCACGCAGCAAAGCTCCTGCGCTGCCGCGGACTGTTTTTTCAGATAATCATGGATCTCCCGCAGCTGCTGCGCTGACTGGCAGATATGCTGCGCCGCCCGGCTGTTGACCTGTTCCAGCGCCGGAAGCACCTGGCGGCGGATCCGGTTGCGGCTGTAGCAGTCCATCGCGTTTGTCGCATCCTGGCAAAATTCCTGCCCGCACGCCGCCAGATACGCTTCGATCTCTTCCCGGTCCGCTGTCAGCAGCGGCCGGATGATCTCCCCCCGCACCGGCGCAATCCCTGCAAGCCCCTGGATCCCCGTCCCGCGCGCTAAATGAAACAAGACCGTCTCCGCCTGATCCCCCCGATGGTGTGCCACCGCAATCTTCACCCGCTGCCCGCCAAATGTTTCCGCCTCTGCCCGCAAAGCCTGATACCGCAGTACTCTCCCGGCCTCTTCTTCGCTCATCCCATGCTTACGCGCATACTCCGGCACCCGGCAGTGGCAGATATGACACTTTATGCCGCGTTTGGCACAAAAATTCCTGACAAACGCAGCATCCCTGTATGCTTCTTCCCCGCGGATCCCATGCTCTACATGCACCGCGGACACCTGATGCCCAAACACCGCCCGCAATTCCAAAAGCCCCAGCAGCAGGCAGACCGAATCCGCCCCGCCCGATACCCCCGCAAAAATATGATCCCCCGCGCAGATCATCTGATATTCACGGATCAGCGCTTCCATCTTTTGTATCACTCCGTTATTTTGCATTTTTCCTCCCAGCTCTTGTTCACTTCCTGATTCATATCCGCCTTCGTTCATTTCCTGTTTTACATCCGCCTTCGTTCATTTCCTATTTTACATCCGCCTTTATTCATTTCCTGTTTCGCATCCGCCTCTACCCGTTTCCTCGTTTACATCCGCCTCTGTTTTTTCATCTACTTTTTCCATATTCCGCATACTAGCACGGTCATATCATCCGCCGCTTTCCCGTCCGTACGCTCCAGCACTTCTTCCAAAACCGCGTCCGCCATCTGCCCCGGATGCTTACTGTCAATATTTTTCAAAATCCCGCACATCGCAAGCTCCGGGTCTTCTTCCTGCAGATATTCTAACACACCATCAGACATCATGACAAGGAAATCCCCGTCCGCCAGCTGTTTTTTTGTAGTCGCGATCTCCATGCGGTGCGTCGCCCCGACGGGCAGAGAACTGGACTCCACCCGCTCCACAAAATCCTGGTGCTTGATAAACGTCGCCGCCGCGCCGATCTTATACAGCTCACACCGCCCCTGGTACAAATCCAGCGAACAGATATCCACCGTAGAATACAGGTCATCCTCTCCCCGTATCACCATCGCGGAATTCATCATTTTCAGCGCCGTTTCCTCCGTAAATCCAGCCTCCAGAAACTTCTCCAAAAGCTCCAGCACCAGCTCGCTCTCCTTGCAGGCATTGCTGCCGGAACCCATGCCATCCGAAAGCATCATCGCCATCTGCCCGTTATCCAGCTCCAGGAAGGAATAATTATCCCCGGACACATGGCCGCCGTCCTTTACCATCCGCGCCACCGCATGCGTCTCATGAAAACACGTATCCTCCTCAAACACCACCGGCCCGCCCTGCGGGCTGACAATCGAGCGCTCATCCCTGTGCGGCCGCATCCCCCGTTCCAGCCCGGCCGAAACAGCGCGCGTCAGCTCTTTCATACTGATGCAGCTGCCATTTTTCGCACAGGCATCACACGTAAGTTTCCAGCGCTTGTCCTTATTTTCATACAAATGCACCTGTTTGACAAGCACCCCGCGCTCCCTCGCCCGGTACTTTACCTCCGCCAGCAGATGCCGGTTCTCCTGCGTGATTTCCTGCATCTCATTTGCACAGTCTTCCATAATATACGCCATCGCATCCAGCTGCTGGGCAATAATCTCCCGATTTTCCAGCAGCCTGTTATACCACGCCAGATTCAGCCGCGCCTTTTCAAAGATCCGGGTGCTTTCCTGGATCACCGCATCTGTATACGGACAATACTCCTGCATCTGCACCACAATCTCATGGTCCGCCTCCCCCGTCCGCTGCAGCGACTGCAGCATATATGCCAGATACGAATACATCGGGCTCTCCGCCTTTTCCCAGCAAACCGCACATTGGTTGCAATTCGCACACAGCGTCCCGGTCAGCTCATTTTGTATCCTGCCCATCTGCTCCGCGGACAATCCTTTCTGCACCGCGCTCATCCTTGAAAAGATCTTCGCCAGCCCATTAAACGAATCCGCATAATTTTCCAGCTTCGTCCCCTGAAAATGCCCCTCTTCCTCTCTTTGCGGCAGTAGGCTGATCTGCAGAAAAAAATCCACAAACCTCGTCCCGAGCATTACCGCCGCAAACACGAACACCGCTTCCAGCACACTGACCAGAAAGCCCGCCGTATGGCGCACATTCAGCAATTCCCCGGACAGCGACAGCATAAACGTCGCAATCGAAGCAGCCGCAGACGCGCAAAGCACCGTACATCGCCCCTCCGCCCACTCAAACAGCCTGACCGTAATCCAAATAATCAGCATTGCCAGCAAATACTTTACCGCCGCCGTAATCGGCACAAACATCACAACTCCCAAAAACATCGCCGCACCCAGCGCCCCGCGCGCCGCATCCTCCAGGCATACCGCCGTAAAAAATGCCGGTATCAGCGGGAAGCATCCCATCCATGATATCTGGCACATCAAAATTCCTCCTATGTATAGAATTACCTGCTTTACACTCAGCCTTTTCATCCTGCATCCTCCAATCATTCGATATTCAGGCCATGCCTGTCTTACAAGCCGCCCGTCTTCCGCCGCTTCCGGCATTTTTTCTGCGGCGCTGACGGCGGCATATGACAGCCATTATAAAAAGACACAAGTGCAATGTTTGTCAAACTGTGGTTAAATTTTTTAATTTTATTCGTGTTTTTATCCGTTCAAAACAGATATTGAGTCGATTTTAAGGCATTCAGCTTTTCGAATGGTTTCATCCTTATGAATGTGCCGGGAGAAACCTCTGAAACGAAAAAAGACCCAGCCTCCGCCAGATCTTTTCCGAAATGCTTCTGCCCATTTCCTATTTTTCCTTAAAAATAATCTCATCCTTATACACAAGCCCCAGTTTGCTCTTGGCAATATCCTCCACATACTCCTGCGTCTTCGTATAAGCATCATACGCTTCCATCTCCTCCTGTCTTTCCAACTCTGCCTCTTTTTGTTTCTCCAATACTTTTTCCTGTGCAATTAACTGCTGGTCCTTTTTATATAGGTTCACAATCTGCACAGACATTACGCCGACCATTGCAAGAACGATCATCGTAACACACATTTTCCCTGTCCGGTTCGCCTTGCTGCTGTTATATCTGCGTCCCATGTCAACCTCCCTTATCCTTTCCATGGCGCATTGCTGCCATCTTATTTTTTTGATATCCCTATTCTAATCAATTTCTTTGTCCTTTTCAACTGCTTATTCAAATATTTTTTAAATTTCCTCCCTTTGTACACAAAAACCGCACTTTTGTCGGACGCTTTTTTTGCTGCCTTACGAAAAGGTGTCAGGATGAAGTTCCATACCTTTTCCACGAACCGGATCACCTTCTTTAATGCACGCGCTATGTACTTTACGGTATAGCGGCTGATCAGCTGATTATACAGCAGCATCCCGGCTGCGATGCCCCCGATGGAAAATCCCCGGATCAGCCCGTCATTTTTCTGGTACAGCATCGCAAAAATAACGAATGCCGTAACAATCCAATAACACAAGTCTTCCAGAGAGATCCACACGGTTCCGTGCCGGATCAGCCGCCGGAAGATCCGCAGAATATCATAGGCAAATACAAGCAGAATCCCAAGCGCAAAAGAAACTGCAAAAAAATCCAGTTCCTGGAAAATATTCTCACTTACCGTCATCATCTAAAAATGCGTCCTAACAGGCTTTCCGCCGCTTTCTTGCCGCTGCCTGCATCCGAATATGCCAGACTGTCGATCCTTCCCTCCACATCCACTTCGCCCTTTTCCAGCGTCAGCCGGTTCACGTGCAGATCGTTGCCCTTAATAAGCAGCATGCCCTGCTCGGTTTCCAGCAGAATCTCTGATACATCAAAAGAAAGCACATCCAAAATCCCGGTGAATGCGACTGTTTTTCGATTCGTGAGCAGGATTTTGTGCGCTTTCGACTGGTTCTTTTCCATCCTCTCATCCATATCCTTTCCTCCATTCTTGTCCAAACTGGTGTGTAAGGAAGCCCTACACTAATAAAGTATATGAATGGCCTCTGAGATATATGACTGAAAGTTGCGGTTTTGCTGTAAAGCCGTTGTTAATCCTGCGCGGCAGGCTTATAAATACTCGAATAACTCTTTTGCCTGTTCCTTTTTGGTCGTATCCTGGATATCCAGCACCCGGACTTTTACCGACTTGGTGCCGAACTGGACCTCAATAATATCCCCGACCTTTACCTGAACGGATGCCTTCGCGGGCTTGCCGTTGACCATTACCCGCCCGGCGTCGCAGGCTTCATTTGCTACGGTCCTGCGCTTAATCAGGCGCGACACCTTTAAAAATTTATCCAGTCTCATCACGATTCCCCTTTTCTATCAAAAGATGACAATTTTTACCATCAAAAAGGGGCTGCAAAACGCAGCCCCTTTTCAGATTTATTCGTTCATTAAATCCTTCAATGCTTTTCCTGCTTTAAATTTCGGCGCTTTCGATGCCGGAATTGTCATTTCTTCACCGGTCTGTGGATTTCTGCCCGTTCTGGCTGCTCTTTCAGATACTTCGAAAGTCCCGAAGCCGACTAACTGGATCTTCTCGCCTTTCTTAAGCTCCTCAGCGATCACATCGGTAAAGGCTTTTAACGCTGCCTCTGCATCCTTTTTGGATAATTCAGCCTTGTCAGCAATAGCTGCTACTAATTCCGCTTTGTTCATTTCTACTCCTCCTGTGGATTCATTATAGTATTGTTATTATAAGAATCGGAACTTATTTTCTCCAAAATACTTACGAATATATTTATACTAACTTTTCCATGGTTTGTCAAGCGGAAATGCCTATTTTCTAGCATTTTAAGTAACTAGATCATCTTTTGTATCATATCCAGTACCTGCCTGCCCAGGGATGCTGATTTTTCATCTGCATCTGCCATGGAGGTGCCTTTTACGCCAATGTAAAATTTCACTTTTGGTTCTGTGCCGGACGGCCTTACACATACCCATGCATCGTCTTCCAGTTCATAATACAGCACATTGGACTTCGGAAGCCCGGTCGGCCTTGTCTGCCCGGTTGCAAAATCCCGGATCGTATCCGCCTTGTAATCTCTTGCTGCCAGCACTTTCAGGCCGCCGATTTCCTTCGGTGCGTTCTCGCGCAGCGTATTCATAATCTCCTGGATCTTTGCCAGGCCCTCGATGCCCTTTAACGTAATGGACTCTACATGATCCTTATAGTAGCCGTAACGTTCGTACATTTCAAGCATTGCATCCCACAGCGTCATATTTTTCGTCATATAATAAGCTGCTGCTTCGCACAATGCCATCGATGCTACCACCGCATCCTTATCCCTTGCATACGTCCCGGTCAGGCATCCGTAGCTTTCTTCCATGCCGAACAGATATGTACCGCTGCCCGTCTTTTCAAACTCCAGCATTTTCTGTCCGATAAACTTAAACCCGGTCAGCACTTCAACCAGCTGAATGCCATAGTATTTCGCAATCGCGTCTGCCATATTCGTTGAAACGATGGAACGGATAAATGCGCCGTCCTGCGGCAGGGAACCGTTGATTGCCTTGCGCTGGCCGATCACATAATCGCCGATCAGGCAGCCTGACATATTTCCGGTCAGCGTATGATACTCGCCCGTCTTGGAATCCTTGACATAAACGCCGAGGCGGTCTGCATCCGGATCTGTCGCAAGCACGAGGTCCGCATTTACTTTCTTCGCAAGCGCAAGCCCCAGCTCGAACGCTTCTGCCGCTTCCGGATTCGGATAGCTTACGGTCGGGAAATTGCCGTCCGGCAGCTCCTGCTCTGGTACGACATGTACATTCTGAAAGCCCAGTTCCTTTAAAACACGGCGCACCGGGATATTTCCGGTTCCATGCAGCGGGGAATATACGATGGTCAGCTTGTCTTTTACCGCATCAATGCTGTCCTGATGCAGCACCAGGCTCTTTAACTCTTCGATGTACGGATCGTCAATATCCGCGCCGATCGTCTGGTACAGCCCGGCTGCCTTTGCCTCATCCAAAGACATCGTCTTACATGCCGCATAATCTGTCACTTTCTTGACTTCATCCATAATGCCGCTGTCATGAGGCGGTGTAATCTGCGCGCCGTCCTCCCAATATACCTTGTAGCCGTTATATTCCGGCGGATTGTGGCTTGCCGTAATATTAATACCCGCGATACAGCCAAGCTTGCGCACGGCAAAGGAAAGTTCCGGGGTCGGACGAAGGGATTCAAACTTATAAGCTTTAATTCCGTTTGCAGCCAGGCACAGAGCCGCCACATCCGCAAATTCCGGCGACATATGTCTGGAATCGTATGCGATTGCTACCCCTTTCGCTTCTCCCTGCACGGATAAAATATAATTCGCAAGCCCCTGTGTTGCCTTTCTGACTGTGTAAACGTTCATCCGGTTCGTACCCGCACCGATCACGCCGCGCAGCCCTGCTGTACCAAACTCCAGATCCATGTAAAAGCGGTCTTCGATCTCCTTCTCATTCCCTTCAATCGCTTTTAACTCTGCCTTCGTCTCCTCATCAAAATAAGGGTTGTCCAGCCATTGTTGGTACATTGCTTTGTAATCCATGTTACGTCCTCCCATTCATCTATTTCGTTTTTTATATCATATCAGGTTTGCGGAACACCGGTGTCCGTACCCCTAATATTCCAAAATCATTCCGACTGGTCCGACCGGTTTTTCGAACGGTCCAGCCTGTCCAGCGAATCCACCAGATCCGACAATGTATCCAGATAATCCGTAGAATCCCCTCCCGTAATAATATTCGCCAGGGAAGACCCTAATGCCGCATTTGCAAGCGCACTGTCGGCGCTGCTGCCATCCGTCTGTCCGGACGAAGCGCCGCCGGTATAAGACCCTGCCTTGGAACCGGCCTTCGACCCTGCTTTTCCCTTCCCCGTCCCTGACGCCACCGTTTCAGAGCTGTCCTCTTGATATTTTTCATCTTCCTTTGTTTCCGCCTCTGCCCCGGTATCATCGGTCAGCAGGATTTCAATGTTCGCTTTCGGGGAATTAACTACCAGCTGCCTGGTCCAAGGATCATAGCCCTCCGCATAAACCCCCAGCTTATACACGCCATAACGCAGCTCCAGCGGCTTTTTATGGTTTACCTTCTTCCCGTTAACCGTAAGGACCGCCCCGGATACGCCTACATCAAACGTAACCTTGCACATCTTAGGCCCCTCGCCCTTATAGTCATTCAGGTCAATCGTCGTAACCAGGTCGCGCCGGATGCGCACCTCGCCGGAATCCCCGTAGCCGTCATTCGCCACAGAAAAATCATAAACCCCTTCCGGCAGCTCCAGAGTCATATCTTTCGTAATTTTCGCATAAACCTTCGTACCCAGGTTCACCCAGCCGCCCTCAAACAGCTCCGTATTCGTAAGCGCCAGCGTACCATGCCCGGTCGCCACCACGACTGCATAGACCGTACGGCCGATCCCATAAACATTTAAAACATCACTGTCCCCGACCGTATACAGCTCCTTCTCCTCCCCTTCGGAAAAAGCTCTGGCATTTCCCGCAAGCTGATAAGCCGTATCCGCGATATCCATGCGGTTTTTCTCCGCACTGATCACATAATTGCTGACTTCCTCATAGTCCCACGTCTGATCCGTAAAGGCAATGGCGCCGAGCGTATCATTGCTGTTGAGCCGCTCAATCACCGCCAGCTTTCCTTCGCTGAAGTCCTCTCGGAGCGTATAATTGCCGTACTTGTCAAAAAACTCCGTACCGTCGGTATATTCATAACAGACCTGCTCCCCGGTTGTGATATCCATCAAAGTAATCTGGTAATTTTGGATATCATGCTTTAAGATCATTTGGAACGTTCCGTCATGCTTCTTTGGTAAATCCGCTGTGCTCTGCTCCTCTCCCTGATCCGGCTGATTTGCGGTATTTACCGCGCCAGACGGCTGTCCGCCTTCTTCTGCTGTCAGACGGCCTGTCTGCGCCATACTGCAGGCGCTGCAAAAGAAGATGAGCAGCAGGAGGGATGCCATTGTGATTTTTCTTTTCATCCTGTTTGCTCTTTTCTTTGTATTTTGATACGGTTCCATTATATCATGTACAATTACTGAACGCAAGCCTTGGGCGGGGTTGTTCGGCGTTTTTGTTTCAGAATCGGGTGCGGGGAGATGGATCTGCGGGATGTGGACGGAGGTGGACAGGGGATGTGGCTAACCGGACGGCTCTGCGGGCGGCGGATCCCCTGTCCCCCGCCCGCAGAGCCGTCCGCCCCGCCACCCCCCCTGTCCACCGCCCGCAAAGTCGTCCGGTTACCCACATCCCCCCAATTCCACCACTTACCCCTGCACAAAATACCGCAATATCTTCAAAAACTCCGCCCTCTCCCGCTCCTGTGCGCAAATCTTCGCCAGTTTCTCCCCATCCCTGCTGTTCGCCCAGCTCTTTTTGGAATTGAAATAATGATTCGCCACCTTCCAGAATTTTTCCGGATAACTCATACGCACACGCAGCTGCTGCAGCTCCCACGGCTCCAGCCTGCGCACTTTATCATACGCATGGATCAAATCCATTCCAAGCCCGGTATTCCAGTTATGCTTTTCCATGATTTTGCGGAAAAAATGCGCAAAATCGCTGATATACGCATCCCTGCAGAACCGTTCATAGTTAACGATCACCGGCCCTTGTGCGGTAAAGAGCAGGTTATGCTGGCTGTAGTCGCCGTGGCAGATGCCGAAATAGCGCTCTGACGGCTCCTGTGCGATTTCTTTCAAGCTTGCGGATGCTTTGTCCGCCTGTTCGAGATAATAGCCGTATTCATTGAGAAAATCTGTTTCAAATTCATTCCTTTTTTTCTTCGCTTTTATGTAATTGCGCACTTTATGCAGTTCCCTTGTATGGCGTATATATTCCTGCTCCAAAAAATCAGGTGTCCGGCACATCACCTGCGGCAGTTCGTCTTTAAAGTCCGCTGTATCGTTATGAAGCTGTGCGAGTTTACGAACAGCACAAAGGATGTCTTCCCGGTTTCTCGTGTCACATTCTCTGCCTTCCGCCCATGTGCGCATATAATAATGTGTTTCATCCACATCCGTAAACAGCGCCTGGCCGTCTTTTGTATATACGATCTGTTCTGCAGCGCATCCGCGTTCCTTTAAGTACTTCAAAAACCTGTCCAGCAATTCCGCCTTTGACGCAGAACCGGAAAACTCTTTCAGTATCTTTCTGCTGCCGTCCTGGCAATGACAGAAATATGCGCCCCTGCCTTTGACCACATCAGTAAATTCATATGGATATGCCTCTAAAATAATTTCTGTCCGGTTATACACAATAACACCCCTCCAATAAGATGAACGATCACGCGTCTATCAATCCGGCAAGGCGGCCTGTTATCTGTCAACATTCCTTCCAGTTTGCCATGTCCTTTAACGTGTCCATTTATCTTATGACGCAGGAGGATGATTTATGACTGATCCGGTGCGGAAATTAATTAAGCCGCTGCCCCCCCCCATTTTTTTCAATTCCTTTGTCACTAAAGCAGCCGCTAAGAAGAATGCAAGCACCTCCGCCATCCGCCCGGATTACTCCGTTAATGATAACCGCCACAATTACGAAAGGAAAACCACAGGCAATCACCGGCCATATTCCAGCGCATAAGGCATAATATTGTCGGTTGCCCCGAAAATCCGGCACAGCGGCGTTAAGAATAACATTACCAAAACAGTCAGCAGCACGCTGGCAACTGTACCGGAAATGACGGAATTGCCAACTGCCTTAGACGCTTTTTCCGGTTCCCCTTTTCCCAGCTGGAGGCTGAAATAGGTTGCAAGGCCGTCTCCAAAAAGGGAGGCTATGGCGAAGGTTGAGATCGGCGCTATGATATTCGTAGCCCCATTCCCAAGCATCCCAACTCCCTGCCCGATGAATACCTGTCTACCATGTTATACAGGGAATTGATGACCATAGAAATAATTCCGGGGATGGCAAATCCCCTCAGCAGCTTGCCAATCCGTTCTGCCCCCCCAGCGGATTGACGTTTGTCTGTACTTCACTCATAAAATATTCCTTCTTTTCTATTTTATTTATACTTTTGCTTACGCATCGCGTCATACTGCCGCAGCATGTAAGTATACTTACAATTTATGGATAGGAAGTGACTTTTTCTTCTGATAAACGGCGCAGGGTTTGCGCCGTCAATCATATGATTCGGATGATAGGATTCCTGCCGTATGATCATATCATATAGAGAGAAACCGTTTCACGGAACCTCTGCCTATGTACTTCCATCATTTCTCCCGCACCTGCCGTTCTTGCAAAGCCATTTTTTCCAGGAAAAGCAGATGAGCCTTCTGGTCTGCACAGACGTAGAATCCTTTCCCGGCTATAATAAC